>Ga0194055_10004301_pt1 | contig 10703 bp, 8 predicted proteins | sample SepL449m_MetaG_FD_155482 | JGI IMG/M metagenome (GOLD analysis project Ga0194055, IMG submission 155482) | Anoxic zone freshwater microbial communities from boreal shield lake in IISD Experimental Lakes Area, Ontario, Canada - Sep2016-L442-9m | ecosystem: Environmental > Aquatic > Freshwater >... | reverse complement strand
CCCGTTACATAGAAATTGATGTCAATAGGGCAGTAAATCTCTCGCATTTTTCGAAAACTAGCAGTTGCGTTCTGATAGAGGGAACTAAGTTTTGGGGGATGATTCGACGCAAGCACTTATTCTCGGTATTTGCACTTTGCGTTATCGTGGTAACCATTTTTGTCGGAGTACCAAGTTTTGCGGCTACGAACGGTGGTAAGTGCACTAAAGCCGGTGTTATTCAAAAGACGAAGGGTGTCACTTACACATGTGTAAGGACTGGGAAATTACTGAAGTGGGTTCGGAAGAACTCCCAGGAAATTGCCACGACTACCTCGGTGCCATTGTCCATGGCCAATCTGTTGCTTGCAAATCCTCCGTCACCACAGCCATTAAGTAATTGCCGTCTCACTGATGCGAGAACATTCAAGACAGGCGGAGAGTGGCAAGCAATCACTTATCCTGCAATTGCAACGGGCGGATTCACTAATGCGGGGAATGTGAATGTTGCGGTCATCTTTGTTGATTTTTCCGATGCATCGGGAACCGCATCCGAGTTGAGCGAAGCCACCTTGGATGTGAAGAACGCTTCAGCCTGGTATTCATGGTTCTCTCAGGGAAGTGTCACCTATACGTTGCGCATTGCCGATCGTTGGGTGAGGGCACCTAAAACGTCCAACAACTATTACTGGTTGCATCCTGGAAAACCCGGAGTTCAACTTCAGACCAGCCAAGTAATTGCTGAAACATATCGATCCTTGGCAGCGTCAGCAGTAGATACCAGCGGTATCGCTTCGGTCTGGGTGATTACTCCGAAAACGGCTACAACGATAGATGAGGGGTTTGCGCTTCGCGATAAGCCGAGTGTGTTTTCTACTGGTGGCTCAACGTATGCGTTGAAGATTCCGATTTGGCAGCATTTCGTCCACGAGACTCTTCATTCACATGGAGCGCTAGGTCATTCGCCAAAGAATTCTCAAATTGGATTGTTTTGGAACACAGGTTCAGCAGGAGCAACTCTCAATTCATGGGATGCAATGACCTTGGATTGGATGAAGCAAGAAAACGTATATTGCGTCGCAAAGCAAAGTTTGACGACTCAATCAATGACGTTGGTTCCTATCGAGCGTGAGCAGGTTGGTCTCAGGAGTGTCATTATCAAACTGTCCGAGTATGAGGCGTTGATAATCGAATCGCATCGTAAAGACAAGTGGTCTGAACGTTGGTCGACCGGTACTTCAGGTGTATCTGTCATGAGAGTTGATACTCGAATTGACACTGTTTTTGATGAGGGTAGTTCAACCGGGAAATACTTGGTGCCGGTACGAGAGCATTCGCTTGACTTTTTGAAAGTTGGTCAGACTTTTACAACAGATGGAATCAAGGTCACTCTCGTCATTTCGGGCGATAATGACCAAATAAGAATTGAACCTTCAACGTAAAATTGGAAAATAGAGTCGCACCAATGCATTACCTTTACATCATGGTTCTACAAGATTGGTGTGTGGTCGATGGGTGAGTGGGAAGATGGTCTCGGCGTAGCGAGAGATCGCGGAATCATCGACGAGGAGTTGCAGGGTCGTCTCATGTCGCTCGAGTTTGATCGCGAGAAAAAGCAGCAGGGTTTTCCTATGCGGGTAGCACTCATGTTGCTGGGATCGATCGTGTTGCTGATCCCTTTGTTTGCAGTGACCGTTCGTGTTCTTGGTCCAGATCCATCCCACTTGCTGATTGCACTCGTATTGCTGGTGTTAGGTGCAATCGCCGAAGGAATTGCACTTTTGGTGCGGCGCGCCAAACCGCTCGCATTCTTGGCTGGCATCATCGGTTCATTTGCCGGTATTCCACTCGGTATCGCGGTGGTTGTGTTATTGCCCAACGATGCCAGTGTGGCGACTGGTGCAGTTGGATCGTGCATCGCCGCTGTGTGGTCGTTGCTGTGGTTTAGGCGTACTCAGGGTGGTATTCCTGTTGCTGTAATGATTGGCGAAATTGCAGTCACCATCGGGCTTGTTAGTGACTCTGTTGATCTGGGCACACAAAACACAGGAGTGCTGCTGTGTGTATTCGGCGTCGTTGGTGCACTGGGCGCAATCTTTGGGCGCATCAAGCCAAGCCTGCCTTCTCTTGTTGCTTCACTCATTGTCATTGGTGTTGGATCGGTAATGCAAAATTCTTATGGTGGCAAGGTTGTTGCGGTGATGGGAATCTCAATCTCCGCTGTGCTCTTTTTGCTGGTTTATAAACGTTCTGAAGCACTGATGGCATCAGCTGCAGCAATTTCTACAGGCGTATGGGGCGTGGTGTTGGCCGCAACACTTACCACCGGAGCATTCGCGCCGATCATCGTTGCAGCAGCAATCGGTGTTGCGCTGATCACGTGGGGCCTTCGGCTTTCGCGTTTGCAAAAATAGCGAATTATCGATAAGGATGATCTGAGGGTGGTGATTGACGACTTTGGACGACCAGCGTGCGACTCTGAAATGGAAGTGCAAGTGCGTTCATAACGTCACCATGAACAGTAATTGATTGCTGTTTGCCAAAAGTTTCACTGTTGTTAGGTTCGAATATGTCTCTGATCAACCTGGCTTCGCTATTTTTCGTGCCATGACAAAACCACAAAATAAATACACAAAGAGAAAATCCATTACATCTATCCTCGCTTTACTAGCGGTGAGCAGCGGGGTTCTGATTTCAGGATCCTCTCTCGCACAGGCAAAGTCGACTGAACCAGTTGGTCCAACAAAGATGTCCATTGCATTAATTGGCGACATGCCCTACGACGCAACTGGCCAGGCTCAGACACCGTTGGTCATCAAGAAGATCAACCACGCAAAAGACGTTGCGTTTGTTTTGTTCGACGGTGACACTATGAGCGGTAAGGGCGACCAGTGCACAGACGCAAACTATGCACGAATCAAGACCGACTTCTTTGACAAGTTCAAGAAGCCAATTTTTTACTCGGTAGGTGACAATGAATGGGTTGATTGCGACCGCGCGCTCAAGGGCAGCTGGGACACTCTTGGTCGTCTCGCCCTTGTGCGATCAACGTATTTTGGTAGCAATGGAACTTACATCTCGCTCGGACAAGGGAAATTAGCCAAAACCCCAATCCTTCATGACACCACTTATCCAGAGTTGCAGATGTTCACATACAACGGAATCACCGTGATCATTCCTCACGTTCCTGGTTCTGCAAATAACGCTGCCGTTTTAAAAACTGCGTACGCAACATACAACGACACCGCTTCCGATGGTGATGCCGCAGAATATGCAGCTCGAGACGCCGCGAATGTGAATTGGATCAACAAGGGATTTGATAAGGCAATCGCCGACAATTCAAACGGCGTGATTGTCGTTGTTCAGGCCAACATGGATTGGGAAGGTTATGCACGTGATGCAAAAAGCCCTCAGTACACGGCCGCGTTTGATAACACAAAAATGGCCCTACTCACCAACACACTGAAGTTCAAGAAGCCAGTATTGCTACAAAATGGCGATGAGCACTGGTACCAAGTTGACATGCCGATGAACGAGACCGCCGGCAAGTTAGTAGAGAAGGACAAAGGCTCGCTGGTCGAGTATTTCACGAGAGTACAGACCTTCGGTTCTGGATTTAATCACTGGGTTGAATTAGTGGTTGATCCAAGTGATCCAAATCTCTGGTCATTCCATCCACGAGTGATCAAAGAGAATCTCGCAGCCCACTAAGCACTCACTTTAAAAATGGCCCTCTCGTTTTAATTAACGAGGGGGCCATTTGTGTTTTGCTGAGTGTTCGTATCGAATTGAATAGAGGATGACAATCCAATTTTTACACCAGGTCGGTTGCAGCTCCGGCGAATTGGGATTGATACAGGCGGAAGTACGCACCTCGAGCAGCGAGCAACTCTTCATGAGAGCCTTGCTCGACAATCTGGCCATCTTCCATCACTAAAATCACATTCGCATCACGAATTGTGGATAGGCGATGAGCGATTACAAAACTGGTGCGCTTACTTCGAAGTGCTTTCATAGCGCGTTGAATAAGTACTTCGGTGCGAGTGTCGACAGAGCTTGTGGCCTCATCCAAAATGAGAATGGCAGGATCTGCGAGGAATGCGCGAGCAATAGTGAGTAATTGTTTTTCACCTGCGCTCACTGCGCCGCCTTCGTTGTCGAGATGTGTGTCATATCCCATAGGGAGTGCATGCACAAATCGGTCGACATAGGTTGCCTTTGCCGCTGCAATTATTTGATCTTCGGTTGCAAGTGGGTTTCCGTATGCGATGTTCTCACGAATAGTGCCACCGAATAGCCAAGTGTCTTGCAACACCATGCCTACGTTTGAACGCAGTTCGCTGCGCGGTATTTGCGAAATATCTCGGCCATCTAGTGTGATACGACCACTATTCAGTTCGTAAAAGCGCATAATCAAGTTGACGAGAGTGGTCTTGCCCGCGCCAGTCGGACCAACAATGGCAACTGTCGTGCCAGGCTCGGCGACAAGCGAGAGATTTTCGATGAGTGGTCGATCCGGATCATAGGAAAAATTCACGTTTTCAAAAGCAATGCGACCGCGCACTTCTGGTGCATTGGTAGACACTGGGTCTGCAATCTCTTCTTCGGCATCGAGTACCTGAAACACGCGCTCCGCAGACGCCACACCAGATTGCAAGACATTCATCATTGATGCAGTTTGCGTAAGCGGCATGGTGAACTGACGCGAATATTGAATGAATGCTTGAACATCGCCAAGCCCCATCGTGCCCGAGGCAACCTTTAGTCCGCCAACCACAGCAATCATCAAGTAGTTCAGGTTGCCAACAAACATCATGACTGGCTGAATGGACCCAGACATGAATTGCGCACCGAAGCCTGCTTCATAGAGTTTTTCATTGGTGACCGAAAAACGATTTTCAACATCGCGTTGACGTCCAAAGGTTTTGACGATGGCATGACCCGTGAATGTTTCTTCAATGAGTCCGTTCAGGGCGCCGGTGTGTGACCACTGTGCAATGAACTTGGCTTTTGATTTCTTGGCGATTTGTTTCATCGCCAGCACCGATAATGGAACTGTGATAACGGCGATGAGTGCCAGTATTGGCGACACCCAAATCATCATTCCGAGCACGCCAATAATGGTCAGCAAAGAAGTAATGAGTTGACTGAGTGACTGCTGCAAACTCTGTGAAATATTATCGATGTCGTTCGTAACTCGACTCAGTAGATCGCCACGTGACTGGCGGTCGATGTAACTCAGTGGTAAACGGTGAATCTTTGCTTCTACTTCTGATCGCAACGAGAACATGGTGCGCTGCACTACACCGGCAAGCATGAACGTTTGGCTATATGAAAGAATGAACGACGTTGCGTAAAGCGCTAGGGCAATTTCGAGGGTGTGGTGAAGAGCCGTGAAATCGACTCCGAGTTGCCCGTTTCGCTTCATTAAACCATTGAATAATATGTCGGTTGCATGACCCAAAATCTTTGGTCCTGAAACCACTAATGCAACGCTGGTTATGGCCATGGTCAGAATGATGCAAACAAGAAAAAATTCACCAGCCATCAACGTGATCAAGCGTTTAATAGACGCTGAAAAATTATCCGATTTTTCTACGGGCATGCCAACCACGTGCATTCGACTATTGCGAAGCTCTGAGCCAGGCATTGCCGTTGGCTTGGCGTTTGATGCGGGTGATTTGTCGCTCATGCGACTTCTCCGTTTGCCGACGCCTGCGAGTCAACGATTTCTTGGTAAGTGGGGCAATTGACCAGCAACTGATCGTGTGTGCCAAGACCAACACAATGCCCTTCTTCGAGGACGAGTATTTGGTCTGCATCACGAATAGTTGATACGCGTTGGGCGACAATCACTACAACGGCGTCATTCGTATTTGGGGTAAGTGCAGCACGCAGTCGCGCATCTGTAGCGAGGTCGAGAGCGGAGAACGAGTCGTCAAAGAGGTAGATCTCGGGATGACGAATTAACGCACGAGCAATCGCTAAACGTTGTCGCTGACCGCCGGAAACGTTGGAGCCCCCTTGAGCGATAACGGCATCGAGTGCACCTGGCATGTTGCGAACGAAATCTTCGGCTTGTGCCACTCGAAGTGCAGCCCACATTTCATCTTCGGTGGCGTCTTCTTTTCCGTATGTGAGATTGCTAGCAACTGTTCCCGAGAAGAGATACGGCTTTTGCGGAACGATTCCTACGCGCGACCACAGCGCTTCTGGTGCCAAATCGCGCACATTGACACCGTCCAAAGAAACTGCACCACTCGTGGCATCAAACAGGCGAGGAATCAGATTGACCAGCGTGGTTTTGCCTGACCCTGTGCTGCCGATGATTGCAAGGGTTTGACCAGCCCGCACGGTAAATGAAATGTTTTGCAATACAGGGGACTCGGCCCCAGGGTAGTGGAAGCCAACTTCCTTGAAATCAAGAACAGCAGTTTGTGAAAGTTCGGTGACCGCATTTTTTGCGACAACAACGCTTGTTGGCGTTTGCAGAACCTCTTGAATACGTTCTGCACTCACTGCAGCGCGCGGTAATAGTGCGGCCATCCAGGTGGTCATCATGACCGACATCAAGATTTGGGTCAGGTAAGTAAGGAAAGCAATCATTGCGCCGGGTTTCATCAGGTGTTGACTAATGCGGTCAGATCCAAACCACACGACTGCAACGCTGGAAATATTGATGAACAGTGTTGCTGTGGGGAACATCAGCGACTGCAGTCGTCCACCAGTGAGTGCGGTCTCAGTAACTGCGGCGTTTGCAACGCTAAAGCGTTCCTTCTCTACGGGTTCACGGACAAAAGCTCGAACAATACGGATGCCAGTGAGTTGCTCGCGCAAAATCTCATTAATTCTGTCAATTCTTTCTTGCATTCGACGAAATGTTGGAACCATGCTGCGGATGATGAGTGCAAGCGAAAAGGTAAGAATCGGAATTGAAATCATCAAAATGCGCGACAACCCTAGGTCTTGATTCATCGCAAGGAGTATTCCTCCTATCGCGGTAAACGGAGCGCCAAGGATCAGCGTGCATGTCATGAGTACCAGCATTTGCACTTGTTGTACATCGTTGGTGAGACGGGTAATTAATGATGGTGCTCCAAATTGCGCAACTTCTTTTGATGAGAAGTCATTGACTTGGTGAAATAATTGTTTACGTACATCGCGTCCAAAACTCATTGCTAATCGAGAACCAACGAACACGGAAGAAATCGAAAAAATTACTTGTACAAATGTGACAATGAGCATGATTCCGCCGTATGACCAGATGTACCCAATGTCATGCTTGACGACGCCATTATTAATGATGTCGGCGTTGAGGGTGGGTAAATATAGGCCGGCCATCGCCTGTATGGCTTGAAACACAATCACTATCCAAATAAGTTTCTTGTACTTCGCAAGAACAGAGGAAAGTAGAGACTTCAGCATGTGTTTTCATAATTCTACTCGGGGTTCGGTTTCGGTCTTCAGTTGAAGAAGCACGATTCTTGATTAATGATGAGTGGTGGAAAACTCACAATAATTTCCTCAGTAGATCGATTCTTCTATAGTGAGAAGTATGGCGATCATCGATGATCACGGACGACCAGAGCCAGCACCAGCAGTAGGCGAGATTGAAACACTTCTTGGGTTTCTCGACTATCAGCGCGCGACACTGAAGTGGAAATGTAAAAGAGTTAATGCCGCAGGTCTTTCGACCAAGATCGCAAGTTCTTCAATGACTTTGGGAGGACTACTCAAGCACATGGCATTCGTCGAAAACGAGTGGTTTGCCCGTTGGCTACCCGGCAATGAGCGACTCGAACCTTGGCTTTCAATTGATTGGAGTGCACAACCAGATTGGGAGTGGGAGACAGCAGCAAATGATTCTCCTGCAGAACTGATGGGTCAATGGCTTGAAGCAGTTGATTTGTCTCGGTCAATTACCAAAGATGGGCTTGCGAATGGAGGACTTGACCAGTTAGCAAAACGCAAGTGGCCAAATGGTGATGCGCCAAGTTTGCGCTGGATCTTGGTGCACATGATTGAGGAGTATGCACGACACAACGGACATGCTGATTTGTTGCGCGAGTTTGTCGATGGAGAGACCGGTGAGTAGTAGCACTCCAACCGCATTTACGCCAACGGGTGGTTATGGCGACACGTCACAGAGCCGTTACGAGCGCGAACTTCCAGCGTCAATACTTGGCGATGATGAAGCGCTGGCTGATGGTGTGCCGGATTTGCGCGGAACATGGAAGGTTGCAGAACTCTTGGTCAATGGTGTCGCTGCTCCCGCCGATCACCATTTGTGGGCTCACTTTGAACGGATAGAACAATCGGGAAACCGTGTGATCGTTGTTGGCGGAGGAGTGATCCATGACTTTGCGTCGTGTGATGGCACCCTTGAAAATGGTTTGCACGATGTGATGGCAATTGATTTTTCGACTCCGTTGCAAGTTGCTGCAGCATTTGATGATGGCGTGTTGGTCATGCGACCACACGGAATGCCGGTTGAGGTCAAGCGCTGGCGCGAGGGTGAACAGTTGGTGTGGGAATACTCAATTGCTTTTACTGCGCGACTAAATCGTATTGCTTAGTCGTGCAATGAACCGTCAGGCATTGTTGCGCCAGTGAGTTCGACACCGGTCATGTTTGCGCCGGTCATTACTGCGTTGGTCAAGTTGGCACCGGTGAGATCGGCATGTGAGAGATCGGCATGATCGAGCACAGCACCAGTCAGATTGCAAAAGATCATGTGTGTGTGACGCAAATATGAATTGTGCAAGTTCGCGCCAGTGAGGTCGGCTTCTGAAAGATCGGCCTCCGACAAATCGGCATGATCAAGAATGGCACTTGTGAGATTTGAATTAGAGAGATCGGCTTCAAACAGATTTGCAAGAGCGAGGTTTGCGCCCGAGAGGTTTGCGCCCGAGAGTTCTGCACCTTTGAGATAAGCATGTTTGAAGTTGGCTTTTTGTAGATCGGCACCACTCTCGATCTTGTAGCCATTGACGTTCATGTAGGGACTGTAGTACTTAATACTTCTTTGCTCAGCGGCCTCAGGATTGGTCGTGCAAACACAGCACAACCAACCATCACTACGGCAAAAATAATGAAAGGTCCGCGTAGCCCGAGATAGCGAGCCGCAAGGCCGCCGAATGCAGCACCGAAGGGAACAATGCCCCACGAAACGGTACGGAATGCGGCATTCATGCGACCAAGCATGCGGGCGGGTGTGAGTTGCTGACGCAATGTGGTGTTGACGATCATCCAGAGACCGTTTCCAACACCGAGCAGGATGTAACTGGCGATTGCCACGTATCGACTGGACGTGAAGGCAATGCCGACAGACGAGATAGCCCAAATCCAAATTGCGAATTTGATGGTTCCTGACGATTCAAATCGTTTGGATATTGGACCGACAAGAAAGCGGCTTGCGACCGTTCCAAGCGCAGCGCCTACAGACAAGGCAGTAAACGTAATTTTGCCGCTGTGGAGGAGATCGGATGTATAGAGAACGAGTAGCGCAGCAGCCGCGAAGTAGAAGAAGTTGAGGATGGTAAGTATCGCTGTAAGCCGGCGGAGGATTGGATTGTCACGTAGGAACTTGAGTCCGTCGAGCATGTCGTCGCGCAGCTTTGTGGTCGGGGCTTCAACACCGTGCACGTTAGGTATTGCCTTGATTAGCGCGGCGGAACCTGCGAAGGTGATTGCATCAGCGGCAAATGGCAGCGCTGAAGCTGTATTGAAAAGTATGACGCCAAGCGATGGGCCCACAAATTGTGCACTCGTCACTTGGGCGCTGGTAAAGCGTGCATTCGCTGTCATCAATTGATCTACTTGAACGATGTCGGGCAAGATGCCCTGTGCGCAGTTGGTGTGCAGTGTCTCGCATATGCCGAGTGAGAAAGCACACGCATACAACACCCAAATATGGGTGTGATCAGTGACGATGGTGGCTGCGAGCGTGGCAACGATGAAAGAGCGGGTGATGTCGGCTCCGATCATGAGTCGACGCCTATCCATTCGGTCCGAAATGGCGCCTGTAAAAAGTGAGAACAACAACCACGGAAGCTTGGTGGCAATGGTGATCCCCGAGATGAGAACTGGGTCTCTGGTGAGTAGAGCGGCAAGCAAAGGAAATGCAGTAAGAAACATGCCATCACCGGTGCAGGATGACGTCACAGAAAATATGAGTAACCGAAAATCCTTACCAAGTGACCGGTTGTGTTTCAATTTTGCAGCTTGCTTGACCCATTTGCCATTGATCTGTACATTATCTTTTATGAAACTCTTACATCGAAATGGTCAAGCGTGTTTGCTGATATCGGCGATAGCTTCATTTGTTTTACTGTCATGCGGTGGTGGCGGGTCAAAAGGTAATGACTCCAGCGATGGTGGCGAGACCTCAAATGCTTCGGGAAACGTCGTAGAGGGTTATTTATGCGACACCGTTGATGCCGTTGGTCAAACTGCAGAGAACAAAGAACTGACATGCCAGTTGATGGGCGATGGAAAACTCGTCTGGCGTCCTGTGGGCGGTGGTGACGCTGGGGGATCTTCTGCCGGCGGGGATGTGACTGTTGCTCAGGCCGTTGGTAGAGGCGATTGCGACAAATCATCAACTGTAAGCACATACAGCGCAAGTATCGGTGACGTGAGCAAGATGTCTCACGTCTATCCACTTGGCGGCATGCTCACTACACACATCACTCCGATTGACCATATTTATGTTTATTATCCGC
>Ga0194055_10004299_pt1 | contig 10704 bp, 10 predicted proteins | sample SepL449m_MetaG_FD_155482 | JGI IMG/M metagenome (GOLD analysis project Ga0194055, IMG submission 155482) | Anoxic zone freshwater microbial communities from boreal shield lake in IISD Experimental Lakes Area, Ontario, Canada - Sep2016-L442-9m | ecosystem: Environmental > Aquatic > Freshwater >... | reverse complement strand
TGCAGTGTCTACGAAACTAGTTCGTCAACCGTAACCAACTGCAAATCAAATGCTTCAGCTACTGCAGGGTACGTAACGTGCCCATCATGAACATTGAGTCCAAGTGCTAATGCGTGATCTTCGCTGATGGCTTTCTGCCAACCCTTATTTGCTAGTGCTAACGCGTAAGGCAGCGTGACATTGGTAAGTGCATAGGTTGAGGTGTATGGCACTGCCCCAGGCATGTTGGCTACGCAGTAGAACAACGAGTTGTGCACTGCATACGTTGGATCGGCGTGTGTGGTTGGTTTTGAATCTTCAAAACAGCCACCTTGGTCGATTGCGATATCAACCAAAACTGAACCTGGCTTCATGCGCGAAACTAAATCATTGCTAACCAGCTTTGGCGCCTTTGCGCCATGAATAAGCACAGCGCCGATAACAAGGTCGGCGTCCAAAACCGCTTTTTCAATCTCGTACGAGTTTGAAGCGATGGTCTGCATGTGTCCCTGATAGATGGCATCAACCTGGCGCAACCGCGCTACGTTGACATCGAGCAATAAAACCTCAGCCTGCATACCCAGCGCTATCGCTGCGGCGTTCATGCCCGCAACACCTGCGCCCAGCACAACTACTTTGCCCGCAGCCACACCTGGAACACCACCGAGCAAGACGCCACGACCACCTTGAGCGCGCATCAGTGCCTGTGCGCCAACCTGTGGGGCTAGGCGACCAGCAACTTCACTCATGGGAGCGAGTAGTGGCAAAGTGCGATCTGGTAATTCAACAGTCTCGTATGCGATTGCAGTTACTCCTGCATTCAGTAACGCATCGGTGCAGTCACGCGAGGCAGCCAGATGCAAGTAAGTGAACAGCACCTGACCTTTGCGCATACGATGATATTCGGCCGCAACTGGTTCTTTAACTTTCAGAATCAGATCCCCTGCCGCCCAAACTTCATCAGAAGTTGGCAGAATCTTTGCACCTGATGCAACATACTCTTCATTTGAAATGGAGGAGCCTAAGCCTGCATCTTGTTCGATGAAAACTTCATGGCCATTTTTTACTAGTTCAACAACACCAGCTGGTGTAATTGCGACGCGATATTCGTGAGTTTTAATTTCTCTAGGAACGCCGACTTTCATCAGTATCAAGTCCTTTGCAGGTATCCCCGCGTTGTGTGGCGAACAGTCTGTTCGTCACCAATAACCTACTCCTGCAGACACAGTTTTATACAGTTTCAAGCGCAAAGATTTATAACAAAACTCACAAATGAGTTAAACGTCTCGGGCAACCCAAGGAGCATTGCCATCGCGCACAATGGCATCCGGATCGGCCATTGCGGCCAATAACGCGAATGTGCCAGTAATTAACAATGAGTTTGAGATAGCGCCCGTATGAATGGCTTCCATAACTTCAGCCACTGGAGTCCATTGAACTTTCATGTCGGCCTCTTCCCCAGTTGCCACAGGGCGGCCATCTTCATGAAGTTCTAGCCCGGTGGCTAGGTAACAGCGCACGAGTTCAGACGAGCCACCAGACGACGGTGCGAAATCAAACAACACTCGCCAGTCGCTGGCCACATAGCCAGTTTCTTCTTGCAGTTCGCGCTTAGCTGCATCAAGTGGATCTTCACCAGAGACATCTAGTAAGCCTGCAGGTGGTTCCCACATCATCTTGCCGAGCGCACGGCGATACTGCTGAACCAAAAGCATCTGACCAAGATCGTTAAGTGCGATTACCCCAACGGCTCCCGGATGCACAATGAAGTCGCGCGTTAATTCCTGATCGCCAAACTTGAAAGTCTCTTCGCGAACTTCCCAAATGCGACCATTAAAAACAGTGTCGCTTTTAATCAGCGGAAAATCCGCAGGTTCGTCTTTAATCACTGCGAATTACTGCCCTTGCCGAGCAAGAGCGGCTTCGATCAAACCAGAAAACAGTGGGTGCGCTCTGGTTGGACGACTACGTAGTTCAGGATGCGCCTGAGTTGCGATGTAATACGGATGCACATCAACTGGAAGTTCAACAAACTCAACCAAGTGACCATCGGGTGATGTGCCCGAGAACACTAGACCCGCATCGCTTAACTGATCGCGGTAAGCATTGTTAACTTCGTAACGATGGCGGTGACGCTCTTCAATCAACGCTGAGCCGTAAACACGTTCTGCGGTTGAACCCTTTGCTAAGGCAGCCGGGTACATACCCAAACGCATTGTGCCACCCATGTCGCGCTCACCCGAAACAACATCGGTTTGATCTGCCATCGTGGAAATAATTGGGTTCTTGGTATCTGGGTCGAACTCCGCTGAATTAGCATCGGCAATGCCAGCCACATCGCGAGCATACTCAATCACCATGCACTGCAAACCTAGACACAAACCAAGTGTGGGGATTTTGTTTTCACGAGCAAACTTCAATGCGCCAAGTTTGCCTTCAATGCCACGAACACCGAAACCACCCGGCACACAAATGGCATCAACATCACCTAGCGCAGCGAGAGCGCCAGCTTCGGTTTCGCAATCGTCCGATGCCACCCAGCGAATATTCACGCGGGCATAGTTTGCAAAGCCACCTGCGCGAAGTGCCTCGGTTACTGAAAGGTAAGCATCTGGCAAATCAATGTATTTACCAACGAGCGCCACAGTGACTTCATGTTTTGGATTATGTACGCGATCAAGCAGGTTGTCCCATGCTTCCCATTTCACATCGCGAAACGGCATACCCAGGCGGCGGATGACATAAGCATCTAAGCCTTCACTGTGCAGAACGCGCGGGATGTCGTAAATACTTGGCGCATCTACAGCGGCAACAACGGCTTCAACATCAACGTCACACATCAGCGAAATTTTGCGCTTGATGCTGTCTGGAATTTCGCGGTCGGCGCGCAAAATGATGGCGTCTGGCTGAATACCGATACTGCGAAGCGCAGCAACTGAATGCTGAGTTGGCTTGGTTTTTAGTTCGCCCGATGGTCCGATGTATGGCAGCAGAGAAACATGCAGTGAAAGCACATTGTCGCGGCCTAACTCGTGGCGTACCTGACGCACAGCTTCCAAGAATGGCAACGACTCGATATCGCCAACAGTGCCACCGACTTCAGTGATAACGATGTCAACATCTTCAGTGTGCATGGCAAGCATGCGCGACTTTATTTCGTTTGTGATGTGTGGAATTACCTGAACTGTGTCGCCAAGATATTCGCCGCGACGCTCTTTGGCAATTACGTTGGAATAGATCTGACCAGTCGTTACGTTTGCCGAGCCGTGTAAGTCGCGATCAAGAAAACGTTCGTAGTGCCCGATGTCTAAGTCGGTCTCGGCGCCATCGTTAGTAACAAACACTTCACCGTGTTGAAACGGATTCATTGTGCCTGGATCCACATTTAGATACGGGTCAAGCTTTTGCATTGTGACCCGAAGGCCACGAGCAGTTAGCAGATTTCCAAGTGATGAAGCGGTAAGACCCTTACCGAGTGAAGAGGCGACGCCTCCCGTGACGAATATATGTTTACGATTACCCACGGAATACCAGACTAACTGATATCAAATTGGCTCGTGCACAGGCTCGGCGATATCCGCGTGGCGAAAATTTGGCGCGCTATTTTGCTAGAGGCTGGCGCGCTCGTCATTAGCCAAATCCAACAGCTGGTTGGCCAAATCTGCCCCAGCCGCTGAGTCACTTAGTCCAGCGAGCATTCGGGAAATCTCCGTAACCCGCTCGTCACCAACTACTTCAGTAACCTGCGAGGAACTCACTTTTTCACCTGCGCCTGCTTGCACCACATAGTGTTTGTCGGCAAAGGCAGCCACCTGCGGCAAGTGTGTAACCACGATTACCTGCGAAGTGCGCGCCAACCGGGCCAAGCGGCGGCCAACTTCAACTGCTGCTGCCCCACCAACGCCCGCATCAACTTCATCAAAAATGAAAGTGTCTATCGGGTCGGCGCTAGCCAAGACAACCTGCACCGCCAACATCAAGCGGCTGAGCTCGCCGCCGGAGGCCCCTTTACTAATTGGTACCCACGCAGCGTTAGGTCGGCTCACTAGCCCAAGTTCAATATCGTCAGCCCCAAATGGACCTAAATCACATGGCCGAATTTGAAACGAAACGGTGGCGCCGCCCATAGCCAAACCCTCAAGTTCAGTGCGAACAGCATGCTCGAATGCCGTGGCGGCTAAGTGACGCTGGGTTGAAAGGTCGCCGGCAAGAAGTAACATTTGCGCAGTACAAGTGGCTAGTTCCATTTTCAACTCAGCAACGTGCTCGTCGCCGCCTTGCAATAACTCCATACGTGGGCGGTTAACTTCTACCCAAGCAATTAGATCGTCGACTACGCCGAATTCACGGGCCAGTTGTTTCAAATCTGAGCGGCGCTGTTCGATGTATGCAAGGCGCTGCGGCGAAGCATCGATTGCGGCCGAGTAATGCATCAACTCGCTGGCTAAGTCTGCAGCCAAAACTTCAAGTTCACGAACACGAGCAGCAAAGTCGCCAAGTTGTTCGTCAAGGTCGGCGCTTTGCTCGAGTGCTTTACGGGCTGTGTTCAATAATGCGGCTACATATTCACCATCGAAATCGCCACCGCCAATAACCTCACTGGCCTGCATTGACGCGACAAATAAAGATTCGCTATTACCTAACCGCAGTGCTTCAGTAGCGAGTGAGACGTCTTCATTAGGTTCAGGTTGAAGTTCATCAAAGCGCTCGACAACTGCGGTGATGCGATCGAGTTCCACTTGGCGCGATGCGCTGTCGGAACTTAGTGAATTAATGCGATGTTGCAGGTCTAGGTGTTCGGCCCATAGATCTTGATAGCGAGTAAGTACATCAGAAACTTTGCTTCCACCAAAGCGATCTAGGATGAGGCGCTGTTGAGCTGGTTTACGAAGTTTGATGTGATCACTTTGCCCGTGCACCGCCAACATTTCGGCGCCCAAGTCAACCAAAGTGGTGTTCGGCATGGCCGCCCCGCCAATAACGCTGCGAGTGCGACCTTCAACTGGAACTTGGCGGCCCACAATAACTACGCCATCTTCAACACTTGCACCGAGTTCGATAAGCCTGGCCTCAATGTCGCCTGGCACAGCGAGTTCAGCCATTACAGCTGCAGCGTCGGTGCCATCGGCAACAAGTGAGGCGTCCGGCTTGGCGCTAAATAACAGGTTGATACTGCGAAAAACCATAGTTTTGCCGGCGCCAGTTTCACCAGTTAGCGCGGTGAAGCCGGGTGAGAAATTCAGTTCGGCATCAGAAATAACACCAAGGTTACGAATGCGCAGAGTCTCTAGCACGCCAGTTTCCTATGCGCCCCAGCCCTGAACAGGCAACTCGAACTTTGCTACCAAACGTTCAGTGAATGGAACCGGGTGTAACCGTGCGAACTTGGTTGATTGCGCGTGACGCACAATTGTTACCGTGCTGCCAGCAGAAACTTCAGTGGTGCGACGGCCATCAGCGCTGATGACTGCGGGACCTTTAATAACATTCACTTCAATGGTTGACGAGGGGGCAACTACAAGTGGGCGAGCAAATAAGGCATGCGCACTGATTGGCACCACCAACATTGCATCCACATCTGGCCACACAACCGGGCCACCGGCGCTGAATGCATACGCGGTGGAACCAGTTGGGGTGGAGCAAAGTAATCCATCAGCAGACCATTGCGAAAGTGGACGTTCGTCAACGCTGACCATTACTTGAATCATGCGCTCGCGAGCATCTTTTTCGATAGCAACTTCATTAAGCGCCCATGACGACCAATGTTGCTGCTCTGGACCCTCGACCGTGACTTTAAGAGTTAGTCGTTCTTCCACAATCCAGTTGTGTTCAACAATTGCGTTAACAACAGCCTCAATGTTTTCAGGCTCAGCTTCAGCCAAGAAACCAACATGACCTAGGTTCACGCCAAGCACGGGAATGTCGGCCGGGCGCGCAATTTCGAACCCGCTAAGAATGGTGCCATCTCCCCCGAATACAACAACGAGTTCGCAGCCAGTGGCATCATCACTTGGCACCACGCCAGCAACATTTAATAGCGCCGCGTCATCGCGCGCACATAAAACTTCTATTTTGTTTTCAATCAAACCGGTAGCAGCTGCGCGGGCAACATCGGGCGCTTGATTGGACCCAGAGCGCACAACAAAAAGGACTCGACGACTCATGCTGGTCCCTCCGCTACTGCTCGCTCGATGTTGGCAAGATCTGCAGCCGGCGCACCTTGGCGCAGCCACAGAAAATACTCGACATTTCCAGAAGGCCCGGGCAACGGACTAGCCACCACACCTGCGGTACCTAGACCCAAAGAAAAAGCCTTCTGTGCAATTTTATTGACTGAATCGATGCGTTGCTGAACAGATTCCACAACTCCGCCCGAACCCAGCGCCTCTTTGCCCACTTCAAACTGCGGTTTTACCATTAAAAGCGCGTCGGCAGTGTCTTTCATAACGCTTTTAATTGCCGGTAGCACGGTTTCAAGTGAAATAAACGAAAGATCGGCTACCACTAAATCAACCGGGGTTCCGAGTTGCTCGAGCGTTAAATGGCGGACATTGGTGCGATCGTGCACCGTAACTTTGGGATCTTGTTGCACTTTCCAAGCCAATTGACCATAACCCACATCAACGCAATAGATGTGTTCGATGCCTCTGCGCAGCAGAACATCGCTGAAACCACCGGTTGAAGCGCCAGCATCTAGTGCCACTTTGCCCGCAACATCTAAGGCAAATGCATCTAATGCGCCGATAAGTTTGTGAGCGCCCCGCGACACATATTCTTCGTCAACATCAACTGTGATTTTGAGGCTGGCAGTTTCATCAACTTGCGTGGCGGACTTTGTGGCAACTATGCCATCAACGATTACCTGTCCCGCAGTAATTAGATCTTGAGCTTGTTCCCTGCTGCGCGCAAGGTGGCGTCTGACTAACTCAACATCGAGTCGACGTCGGGTCACGAGCCTGCCAAGTCGGCTAACGTGTCGTGCAGGCGCCGCTGCACATCTTCAAAAACTTCAACATGTTCGTGCACTGGCAAAGATTCAAGATCGCCAAGGCGACCAAGTGCGTCGTCGACTCGTGGTTCGCCTGTGGTTGGCAGGGCAAAAAGTGCTAGAGCGGAATCGGTGCTGACTACATCTAGGTAGTCGTTAACTTCTGCGGTTGCTGAATCGAAAGCAGTCGCGGTTTGCGTGGCATCGCCAACGTGGCTGCTCTGAGCTTCATTATCGAGCTCGCCAGAATCGTCGTCGGTCTGAACCGATTCGTTTACATCAAAATCGGTTGAATCAGCGAATTGGACCACAACTTCATCTTCGATTGCCTGTGCGAATTCATTTGTGTCTTCTTCGGACATTAGTTTGCAGTGCCTTTCGGTAGCGAGATTCCGCGATCAGCTAGCGCTTGTAAAGCAAGCTGTGGCGAAATCACCAACTCCCATACTGCCACTGCTAATACCCGAATTGCGTCAAGGGCGTCACCTTGGCCAGAAAGCCCATCACCAGCAACGCGCCAGTCATGCAAACTGACTAACCCATGGTCAACAACAACTGCGGTCATGGAATCTTGCAAACCTGCTGCATCCCAGGCCAAATAGGTTGGCCGAAGTTCTGGAGTCGCTTCGAACAGTTCTAGAAAATCAGTGACCCCTGAAAACACCAGAAGGCTATCTATGTTGATGCGGTTGGCGGCCAAGATGTCGGTATCGAGTCGATCGCCAATCATTAGTGGGCGCTTGGCGCCAGTGCGTTCGATAGCCACGTGCATAAGTGGTGAATCTGGTTTGCCAGCAATTAGCACTGGTTCTTTACCCGTAGCAATCTTGAGAGCTTGAATCATGGTGCCGTTACCTGGTGAGGTACCAAACGAGGTTGGGATAGTCCAGTCAGCGTTAGTGCCAACCCATACTGCCCCACTGTTGATTACCTTGGCCGCTACCCCGAGCATGCGCCAAGGCATATCTGGCCAGTAACCCTGCACAATTGCGGCATATGTTTTGTCTACATCTTGCGAAGGAGTGAGCCCCACTAATGAAATTTCATCAGCTAAATCGCGACTACCCAACACAAACACATCACTGCCGTGCGGAATTAATCGCGCCAGTTCAGTAGCCGCAGCCTGCGCCGAAGTTACAACATCATGTTCGGTCACTTCCAACCCCAGATGTTGCAGGTGTTCGGCAACAGTTTTGGGTGAACGCGCAGCATTGTTGGTGACGCAAGTTAAGGCAATGCCAAATTGCTGGTGCATGGCATTAAGTGTGGGCACTACTCCCGGCACGCCATCTTCACCGATGTATACGACACCATCTAGATCAAGAAGCGCGGCGTCGTAAACCTTGGCCAGAACATCGCTAGATTGCTGCAGCGGCATTACTTGTAGAACGGGCACTTAGGGAAACTGTTTTCAACAACCATCTCAGCAATTTCGCCCCACCCGGAATTTTTTGCATTGTTGAAAGCTTGAATCCGGAAGGTGAATGGGCGCTGACGAGCGTCGTGAATCAGCTGGACGCCAGCAGTTGTCCATCTGTTATCCCACTTGTGTCCATCGCCAAGCTGGTAGCGGTAACGAGTAATTTTTCCAAAAGTAATTGCTGGAGCCACAAATTCAACTCTTGTAATGTGGCAGCCTTGGTCGTAAGCAGAGACCATGGTTGGTGCGCCAGGATAAATCGGAGCTGGTTTAACTGGATGAACTGTTCCAGCATCTAAGACGCCGCCCCAGCCAGTTGAATTTTTTGCTCGGACTTTTACGTTGTAATCAACATCGTTTGCCGCAACTGTAACGACTTTTGCTGTGTCTGCGATATTTGCAGCGCCGAGTGTGCGCCAAGCGCCATCGTTAAGCGCGAAGCTATAAAGAGTTACTGCTGATGTGCCCGGATCGGTTGGGGCAGAGATTGTGATTGTGAAGGATTTATCGCCAGCTACGAGTGACTGCAAAACGGGCGCGCTTGGTGCACGTTTAACAGTTGTTTCTGCAGAGACTGGAGCTATGGAAAGTGTTACTGCAACGAGTAGTGCAGTTGCCGCGCCAAATGAACGCAAGGCCTTTGAATCTGACTTAGTTTTTAGAACTGACATTTGTTCCCCTATGTGCTTACCATTTCTGCAAGTTTATCTAACACCTCGGTGTTGCGCTGAATGAGAAAGCAAATTTAACCTGAATTCCACTGGAAAATTCTGAACTATTTAAGGCCCTTAAGTGAACTAATCTCTACCTCAACCCGAGACGCTACCCCAGCACCCGATTTCCAGAAACGCCTGCGCAGCTCACCGTTGATTTCAACGATATCGCCAACGGCTAGTCCTCGAGCTTTTCGCTGCGAGAGCGCTTTGAATGTGACGCAATCAATGGTGTCGACGGTTGTTTTGGTAATTGGCTTATCTCTTGGCACGACGATTCTAAATCGAACCAATGTTTCACCACTAGGCAATACAATTTCCTCAGCTTCGCTGGTAACGCGTCCGACCAAAAGGACCGAGTTTTGCCAATCAGCAAAATCCGTGCTCGTGCTGGCCATGAAACCTCCTAATAGATTTAGTGAGATTTCAGTTTGCGCTCCAACAGGATTGCGACGAAATACGCTTTTGGAATTGTGGACGCAAGCAGGTTGTGGAATTACTCGTCTTCGTCGTCTGCGTATTCTTCATACACAAAGTCGTTATCGAATTCTTCATAAACGTTGCCTTCAAGCTGCGCAATACGCCGATCTGAATCAGTCTGCTCTTCTAGATCTACCGCAGCAGCGCGATGGAACCATTCAATAGCTTCCTGAGTTTGATCCATGCTTGCCAAAATGTCGGCATAGGCATAACGAATGCGCGCAGCCCAAGGTTCAGTAGCCGGCTTATTCAATTCCGGACACTGCAAGGTCGCCAGTGCTGCTTCCTTATTACCCTGATCCAGACGGGCACCAGAAACAACGATGCGCATCTCGACGCGACCCCCAATAGATAGTCCAGCCACAATTGGGTCGCTTGCCATTGAGATTGCTTTACCTGGCCGGCCAAGTGCCCGCTCACAGTCAGCCATAACTGGCCAGTATTCCTTGTTACCCGTCATCCGCTTTGCAGCGCGATATTCGGAAAGTGCTTCGGCAAAATGACCTGCGTTATATGCAGCTCCTGCTGCGGTTTCACGAACAACCGCAATACGAGATGCCTTATCTAGAGCTGCTTTTGCGTGCTGCCAAGCCAGTTCTGGATCGACATTTGCCAACTCGACACAAGCAGCCATGTGGCGAGCCACTCGAAGCGCTAAACCATCTGGCAGGGTGCGAAGTTCATTACGGACTGCCCGCGGAAGTTCTTCACCGGTGATGTGATCGGCAATAATCGGCGCATCCCCGGATGGACGGCGTGAACGCGCACTGCGATCATCACGATCGTCGCGATCACGGAAACCACGAGCATCGTCACGACTTGGACGACCAGCGCCACCGCGATCGTCGCGATCACGGAAACCACGGGAATCACCATCACGAGCTGGGCGACCAGTTGACGGACGACCTGAACTGGGGCGGCCTGCACCACGAGAATCACCATCGCGAGACGGACGGCCTGAACCAGCGCGGTCATCACGATCACGACTTGGCCGACCTGCTGACGGACGACCTGAACTTGGACGACCTGCACCCCGGCTATCGCCATCGCGACTTGGACGACCTGCGCCACCGCGATCATCACGACTTGGACGACCGGCGCCACCACGATCATCACGATCACGG
>Ga0194055_10004298_pt1 | contig 10705 bp, 4 predicted proteins | sample SepL449m_MetaG_FD_155482 | JGI IMG/M metagenome (GOLD analysis project Ga0194055, IMG submission 155482) | Anoxic zone freshwater microbial communities from boreal shield lake in IISD Experimental Lakes Area, Ontario, Canada - Sep2016-L442-9m | ecosystem: Environmental > Aquatic > Freshwater >... | reverse complement strand
TCGGCAACGATCCGCCCCCAGTTGACCAGCATCGAAAACCTGGTGATCACGGCCAATGGCACTGTTTCTGGTTCTACTTTGAACATGATCGACAACACATCGGTCGTTTCGGTGTCCAATCAGTCTTCAACTCAAGACCTCTCGCTGACCAATCTGAATCAAGTGCCCACAGTGGCATTGAACACAACTGGCGCGACGACCCAAAGCCTTGGCTTCACGGCGACGGGCGCTGCCGGCACCTCTGACAACCTGGCAGTTACCTTGAACGGTTCTAGCGGTACCCTCCTGACCGTAACTGCGGCTGGCACCTCCGTTATTGAAACCGTGACGCTGACCAGCTCCACCGTGGCAAACACCGTCGGTACGGTGGATGTGTCGGGTGCGCGCACAACCAAAGTGGCCATCACTGGCGACCAAGACCTGACCGTAACCAGCCTTGCCGCAGGTACGGCCCTGGTAAACATCGATGCATCGGCATCTTCTGGCGCCAATGTGGTGACCCTGGGTCAAGCGTTTGCAGGAACGATCACTGGTGGTTCCGGTACGGATACGGTGAACCTGTTTGCAGGCACCAACACCGTTTCCATCTCCTCGGTGAACTCCATCGTTGGCGCAGCGGGCAACGACGCGATCACCGTGACCGATTCCGCTGCCACGACCATCATCGCTGGCGCTGGTGCTGATAAGCTGGTTGCTGGCTCTGGCAACACCCTGTTCGATGTGACCGGTGGCTTTACCGTCGCCGATACAGTAACTGGCGGTGCTGGTACCGACACACTCAAAATTACTGCCGCCGATGCTGCAACCGCAGCTGCTGCAACCGCCTACACCAAGGTAACGAATGTAGAGATTTTGAAGGTCACCACAGGCGTTGGCGGTGTGGTGGATGCCACTAAGGTGCAGGCTACAGGAATAACAACGATTAACCTCGACCTGGCCACCACGGGCGCGTCAACAGTTATCGCAGCTGCTGGTAGCGATACCCTTAACCTGGGTGGTGCGCTTGGTGGCTCGCTCACATTGAGCGTTGCAGGTACTGGTACCGCTGACGCTGTAACTGTTGCCAAGAACTACGCCACGAATGAAGATGCCTTGGGCGCTCGTGCACTGACTGTTAGCGGATTTGAAACTCTGACACTAAACACCGGCTCCACTGCTGTCGCAACCACACAGTCAACTGGCACTGTTGGAATTACACCCACAACGACCAACGCCGCAACCAACGTGACTGCAACTGGTGCGAATGCTTTAACTCTGGGCGTGATCACGCCCGCTGGTACCGGCCTGCTTACCATTGACGGCTCTGCTCTGACAAAGGCAACCGGTACCGTACTGACGGTCGCTGCGCCTGCTGGAACTGGCGGCACGGTGAGCATCACCGGCAGCGCTGGTAACGACTCAATTGCCGGCGACGCAGACGACAAGAACACGATCGTAGGCGGCGCTGGTGCCGACACTATCACTGGTGGTAGCGCCAACGACAACCTGCAAGGTGGCGATGGAGCGGACTCCATTACTGCGGGCGCAGGCAACGACAACGTCTCTGGCGGTGCTGATAACGACCGCATCGTGTTTGGTTCAGGAAACCTGACATCAGCGGACACCGTGGACGGTGGCACGGGAACAAACACCCTGGTAGGCTATTCTGCTGACCTGGTCACACTAAGTGGTTCAGCACGCACCACCTTTAGCAACATCCAGACGGTCGAGGTGACCGATGCTTTGGCTGGAGATGTGAACGCATCCAATGTGGCGTCCGGCATCGCTACAGTGAACCTTGCAGCTGGTTACACCTCCGGCACCCTGACAACCAACACCGGCGGCGGAACAGTCGCTTTTGCTGCGGATACAGGAGCGCCGACCGTCGTTTTGGCGGCAGCAGGCACTGGCGTTGCAGATACGATTACCGCGACCTTTAGCGGCGCGGCCGCGGCCGGTTACGGTGGCCATGCATTTACTGCGACGGGCACCGAGGCTCTGACGCTCAACATCACCACGACAGACACATCTGCCGTAGCAATCACGGTTGGTGCTATCTCAGTAACCGGCAGCACGGGCGGTACCGCCGCTGAGACCGTGAACTTCACCGGCGCACTCAACACGGTTACGGCAGGCGTTATCACCGCCGACATCGTGAATGCTTCTGGCCTGACTGCAACTGCAGGCACCGTGTTCACCATGTCTGCAGGCTCCAACACCGCTGCGACCATTACTGGCTCGGGCGGTAACGACGTGCTGTTGGGCCGCACTGCAGCCTCCAGCAGCATTGACGGTGGCGCAGGCAACGACACGATCACCGGTGGCTCGGCCGCCGATACCCTGGTGGGTGGCGCAGGCATCGACTCGATCACTTCTGGCGGTGGTAACGACAACATTGACGGCGGAACTGGTAACGATGTGTTTGTCTTCGGTACCACGCTGACAACTGCTGATACTGTGGCCGGTGGCGCAGACGCGGCTGACGAGATCACCGCTGGCTCCGGCTTGGTTGCAACCAACTTTGCCAACGTGACCGGCGTTGAAAAGCTCACAGCCTCCGCTACAAGCGTGAACTGGTCACTTGCCGCTGACGCATCAACCGCAGGCATCAACAACATCACCCTGAGCACTGGCACCAACATCGTTACGCTGGCATCGGGCTTTGCCAATGCAGCCACGATCACCGCCTCTACGGGTACGGACACCATCGTCAACTCGGGCAACCAGGCGCTGAGCGTTGCCGCTGCGGCTGCCTCTATCACCTCTGCTGACTCCTTCACCGGCGGCACGGGCACGGATACGCTCACCCTGACTGCGGACGCAAACAGCACTGGCGCAAACCTGACCAACGTGGCCGGCTTTGACGGCATCGTGGTGGCTGCAGGAAGCACGGCGACCAACACCATCAAGATCACGATGGGCGCCAACAACCTGAATATTGCCGCAGGCGCGACCTTCACTGTTGACGCCTCTGCGCTGACCAACACCTCTGCTGCGATGACATTTATCGGCAACTCGGCTGAGACAGATAGCTTCCTGAGCATCACCGGTGGTGCAGGTGCCGACGTAATTACCGGCGGCGGTGCTGCTGACACGATCAACGTGGCCACTGGCGACTCTGTCGCGGCAGGTGCTGGCGCGGATACAGTGAACTTCTCTGGCGTGATTGCCGCAGCTACCGTTGACGGCGGCACGGGCAACGACACCATCACCTTTGCAGGCGCAGTGACATCTGCAGCCGCGGTGGGCGGCGGTGACGGCAACGACACCATCAACTTCAACGGCGCAGTGACTGCTGCAACTGTGGACGGCGGCGCCGGTAACGACACCCTGAACCTCAACGCCTCTGGAAACACCCTCGGGTCGGTTACCGGCGTGGAGACCATCAATGGCGGCGCAGGCAACGATACCTTGACGTTTGCATCGGGCTCTACCACCAACTTCACCGGCAACGGCGGTTTGGATAAGCTGAGCTTTGCAGCGGGTGGCAACAACGTCGTAACCATGAGCACAACTGGTGGCACAGGCAGTATTACTGGTGGTGCTGGAAATGACACGATTACTCTGACCGGCACCGGCGCTGCGACAGTCGTTGGCAGTGCTGGTGATGACGTTATCACCGGCAATAACGCCGGTAATACCTTCACATTCGCCACCGCAGCTGATGTCGGTACCACCACAATCACAGCAGGTACCGGCGCGGATACGCTGGTAGTCTCAGCTACTGGTACGGTCGCCATGGCCTCCAAGCACACGGGCATCGAGACCGTGAGCATCACAGGGGCCTCAACCGTCACGTTGACCACTGTGAGCAGCGTGACTTCTGTGACCGGTGACGCTGCGAGTGCGCAGGCGGTGACCCTGGGCGGTGCCCAAACCACGAGCCTTGCCGTCAATCTGGGTGGTACAGCAAGCGACGCGCTGACGCTGTACAACGGCACGAACTCTGGCGTGATCACCGTAACCGGCGCTGCCACTGTTACCGGCGCAGCCGGCAACGACAAGATAACCGTCACGACAGCGACACGCGTTGTCTCTGGTGGTGGTGAGGACAGCCTGACTGGCTCGACCGGCAACGACACCTTCGCTTTTGCGACTGCGGTTTCAGCGGCCTCCACTGTGTCTGGCGGCGGTGGCTCAGACACCTTGGAGATCTCGAGCAACACAACTTCTGCTATCAACCTCACCAACGTAAGCGGAGTTACGACCCTTGCGTTCTTGGGTACTGACGGAACAGGTGCCATTACTTTGGCTGGGTCGGGTATCACTAGCATCACCGGCGCGAACGCTAACGATAATGACCTAATCTTCGCAAGCCAAGTGTCGGGTGTAACCATCAATCTGGGCGACTCCGACACGTCGGCTGACGGCGATAGCATCACCTTAGGGGACTTTGCGAACACCTTGACCGTGGCGTCTAAAGCCGTAGCGGTAACTGGCGGCGTGTTGGCCGACACGGTGACCTACGCTGCAGGAACTGCTTCCGGCACCATCAATGGCGGCTCCGGTGTGGACACCATCATTCTGGTAAGCGGCTCCAACACCTTGGCAAGCGTCCAAGGCGTAGAGTCGATTACAGGTGGTACGGGTAATGACACGATCACTTTAGTGGCCGTATCTTCTAATACCAGTATGTCGGGTGGCGGGGGCGTTGATACGATTAACCTTTACAACGGCGTTAACACGGCCTTTAATTTCGACACAGGTAGCAGCTCAGCGACCGTCAACGGTGCGTCCTCTAACGCGAACACGATTACCGTCACAGGTGCTGGTTCCACGACAATTGCAGGTGGCACTGGTAATGACGTGTTGATTGGTGGGTCTGGCACAACGACTTTTAAATCGGGAACGGGTGCGGACAAGATCATTGCTGGCAACGGAACGAATACGTACCAGTTTGGTCAAAACGCTTTGACATCGGCAGATACCGTGACCGGCGGAACAGGTGCTGACACCATTCAGATCACTGCATCTGGCACGGTGGACGCCACTAAGGCAACCGGTATTGAGACACTACTGCTCGATAGCAACGTCGCTATTACCGGTGTGAACCTGACAGGTAGCGGTATTACAACGATCACTGGCTCTGGCTACGCTGACTCGGTGACCATGGATACTGACATTGCGCTCTCTGGCGTAACTATCAACTTGGGCGGCGGTGATGACGCAGTCACACTTGCGAATGCAACCAATAGCATCACGGTTACTAACGTTGAAGCTGTAACGGGCGGAACTGGTGCTGATACCATCACCGCGACAACATCTGCCAGTATTGACGGTGGATCGGGTAACGACTCCTTGACCGGAAGCACGAACAACGACACCTTGGTTGGAAGCGCGGGCATTGATACCTTGGCAGGGGGTGGAGGTAACGACGTGTTCGTGTTCAACGCGACCAGTGATTCTTCCGGCGCGTCCACTGACACCATTACCGACTTCAATACGGGTGACACACTGCAGTTTGCGGTCTCACTGACCTCTACCCAAAACTTCGTCGCGACCAGCCAAGGCACGGTGGCTGCGTTGGGTGATGCAAGTGGAAACCTGACGGGTGTCGCTGGCGACTATGTGTTCATCACGGGTACCAACCAGGTTGCCTTGGACACGGACGGCAGCTCCACCATCACCGGCAGCGATTACCGCGTTACCCTGAGTGGCAACGCGTCTATCGCTGCGGCATCTTTGGCCTTCGCGGTAACCGGCGGAAGCGGCGCACAGTCCATCACGGGTGGTGCGGGTGCTGACACCATCATTGGTGGTGCTGGTGCAGATACCCTGAACGGTGGCGCTGGGGTGGATACGCTCTCATATGCCGATGTAACGGTAGCGACCTCGCACGGCCTTACCAACGTGGGTGGTATTGCTATCAATTTGACGAGTGCAACTGTTCTAGCAACGACCGTTGCAACCAATGCATATGGTTTAAGCCTTGTTCTTGGTGGTGATACCGGCCAAGCTGGTGCTGATTTGGATGCGGGAACCGTTGGGTACTTAGCGGCTACGGCTGGCGGAAGTACTACAACAATGGTTCGTGATACCGTCTCAAATTTCGAAAAGGTTGTTGGCTCTGCGATGGCTGACGTCATTTACGGCAGCACCGCAGCCGAGACTATCGACGGTGGTGCCGGAGCTGATTACATATCTGCCGGTGATACCGGTAACGACTCTGTGATCATTTCCCTGGGTTCCGATACTGTAATTGGCGGTACAGGAACTGATACGCTGTTGATTTCTCAAAGCGCAACTGGCACCACGTTTGACTACTATGGGTCTGCTGCTTCGGTGAATGTCGTTTCATTGAATCTGGCTACCACAACTGCGCAACGTTTGAACCAAGCTAACAGCGCATCGATTACTTTGTCCTCTGCTGACGTAGAGAACATCGATGCCTCCGGCCAACTGAACCCCACTGTTGTCTTGTTCTTGCGCGGATACAACTCTTCTACCGCTAACTTGCTGATTGGTGGTGCAGGTAACGACTATCTGTCCGCTTCTGCAGACTCCAGCGCCTTAGGTACCGGAAACGACACCTTGGTTGGTGGCGGCGGTTCAGACTACGTGAACGGCGACTCTGGTACGAACGTCTTGTTCGGCGGTACCCAAACAACGGCGACCAATGGTATCTACGCTGAGAGTGTGGAGTACACGCTGTCGGGAACAAATACCCTGTTTGCCAATGCGTTTGCGCCGTTAACCACCGTGTTCGCTGACGTTATCGCTAATGCAAATATCTTGGAGGGCCGCATCGGTGACGATATCCTGGTGGCTTCTAGTGGCAAGGATGTGTTCTTCTATCAGGACACTAACTCCTCTGGCGCAGGAAGCGATTTGGGCACGGACAGCATCCAGAACTTTAAGGTAGGTACGGACTGGATCTTCGTGACTAATTATGTTGGTGGTGCAGATAACGTGTTTGTCGGCTCTGCTGCGACAGTTACCGCGCTGACTGGTACAAGCGGTGAAAACCCGCTGTTGGCATCGACCAATGGTTGGACATGGACCGCTACCGGTACCAATGCAGGTACATTGGCCTACACAGGTGCTATCGGTTCCAATCCAACTAATGCAAACCTAGTTATCAATCTGGTGGGAATCCAGGGAACCGTCACCTCGGTTGACGATTTCTTCTACCACGGCTGATCGGTTGCCCTAGTTCAAGCCCCCTGGGCTTAGCCAATCAAGGCCCCTGCCCACAAGGCGGGGGCTTTTTTTTGGTTTCCGGTATGCTCAATCCATTTCAGTAGCCTCCACCATGCCAACCCTTCTCCACATCGGCTGCGGCCCCAAGCACAAGAACCAGACGACGCGCGGTTTCAATACAGACGCTTGGAAAGAGCTGCGCCTGGATATTGACGCTGACGTCCAGCCCGACATCATCGGCACCATGACCGATATGTCGGCCGTGGCAGACGCCTCGGTGGACGCTATCTTTTCCAGCCACAACATAGAGCACCTCTATCCCCACGAGGTAGGGCCGGCGCTGACCGAGTTTTTGCGCGTGCTGACGCCCGAGGGCTTTTTGGTGGTTACCTGCCCGGACTTGCAAGAGGTTTGCCGCCTGGTGGCCGAGGACAAGCTGCTCGAGGCCGCCTACACCGCCCCCGCCGGGCCGATCACGCCCCTGGACATTTTGTACGGTCACCGCCCGCCCATGGCCAAGGGCAACCTGTACATGGCGCACCGCTGCGGCTTTACCGAGAAGGTGCTGATTGGCACGCTGCGCGCCTGCGGCTTCAAGACGGTCGCCAGCAAGCGCCGCGCGCACCCTTACTATGACCTCTATGCGGTGGCCACCAAAGCCGACATGCAAGAGGCCGCGCTTCGCGCGCTGGCCGGGCAGCACCTGCCGGTGTGAGCTGAGGGCTGCCCTGTATCATCACGCCATGCGTATCCAGCTACTACGGTTTGGTCTGATGCAGCACATTGTGCGTTGGGTATGCTGCGCATTGCTAGGCATCCAACTGCTTAGTGGCGCACAGTTGGTCGAGAGCGGCCTGGAGCGTGCGCAGTTTTACGCGGGCACTTGCCTGTCTATCGATACCAACTGCACTGTGGGCGATCAGCGGGTCAGCCTTGGTGAATCGCCCAGCCACATCTTCAATCTGGCCATTCACCTTAGTGGCCTGTTATCCCTGCAGACATTGGCTGAGCCCGCCAAAGCGCAAGCTCCGCAGGTAGCCACCGTCGAATTGATTCCCCAGTGGCTCTTTGCCACCCGGATAGACCACCCCCCCAAAGCCTGAACCTTACGCGCCTTTTGGCGGCGCGCTGTCTAGATCGGCGCGCCAGTTCGTTGTTTTTGGCAATGCGGAGGAGCCCATGGCCCCTAAGTTTGAAAGTGAGCAGGCGCTTATCGATGCGCTGGTCCGCGCTTTTTACCAAGTAGTAGATACCCAGTACCGCACAGGGTGCACGCTGACGGCCAACGTCGCGTGCACCGTGCTGCGGCACTTTGGCCAGGATGCGCAGGTCGAGCCGTGTCAAGTCTGGTGCAGTCTGCCGCACCAAAACTACGTCATTGGCTTTGTGGGCAATGCCCCCCAAGAGCGCAAATGGGACGGTCATGTGGTCTGCACCAGCGGCAAGTTCTTGGTGGATGCATCTTTGTTCCATTTCCAAAAAGAGTTTGGCCTGGAAATTCCATGGGTGGCCGCAGTGCAGCGCATACCGGTGCCCAGCCAGATGATGGCCCGCCATGAACTGTCCAGCGACACGACCCTCAAATGGCTGTACCCACCGCCGGGCAGTGACACGCATTACCCGGAGGTGCCGCAGAGTTTGGTGCAAGAGTTGGCGGGAAGCTTGATCAGCACGCTTGGGGGTGGCCCCTAGCTGCGTCTGCCTTTGCGTATGATGTGCCCATGACTGTGCCACGCCAACTCAACCTGGGCTGCGGCTTTGACAAACGCGAGGGCTTTGTCAACGCCGACAGCTTTGCCGCCTGCGCGCCCGATGTGCTTTTTGATATCGAGACCACACCTTGGCCCTTGCCCGATAACAGCTTTGACTATGTGCTGATGAAGCACGTCCTGGAGCACGTGGGCGCAGACTTTGCCACCTTCAAGCGCGTGATGCAGGAACTGTACCGGGTCACTGCCGCTGGCGGGATCATCGAGATCCATGTGCCGCACTTCAGGCACGACACCTGGTGGTCGGACCCGACGCATGTGCGCGCATTTACCCCGCTCACCTTTCAGATGATGTCTAAGCGCCAGAACGACGAGTGGATCGCGCGCAAAGCCAACTACACCATGCTCGCCTATGTGCTGGAAGTGGATTTCGAGGTAACCCAGGCCAGCCAAACCTACGACCCCAACTGGTGGGCCCGCGTAGAGCGCGGCGAGCTCAGCCGCGAGCAGCTGCGCGCCATGGGCGATCAGCAGTGGGGCGTTGTCAAGGAACTGCAAGTCCAACTGCGCGCTGTCAAAGCCTAAGTCAGTCATATTTCGTCACGAACCGATGAACACTTCCTGCAACTTCGGCGTTTACTACGCCTCTGAGGCTTACTCGACCGACGGCAAGATCATGGGCCGCCAAAGCACGGGCAAGGCTTTTATGCGTGGTCTGGCGCGCACATGGCCCACGGGGCCTTTGGTTGGCGTTGGGCAGGGGGTGACCGCTGCACGTGCCATGCTCAAGCAACTGCAGACTGACGGATTTACCGGCCCCCTGCGCTGGGCTGAAATTCCTGACTGGGCTGCCATGCAGACGCTCGGGGCGGTTTACTACCCCTCGCCAGCGGCCAAAGACTTTTGTTACTCCCGCAACGCATACCGGCCCGATGCCGTCAGTTTTATGGGTGTGACCTTTACCTTGTCTTCAGCGGGCGCCATGGACCAGGTGGCCGAGCTTGTGCTGCCACCGTTTCAAGCTTGGGACGCGATGATCTGCATCTCGCAGGCGGCCCTGGACTTCACATTGCAAATGCACACCGAAGTGAAGGCGTGGTGGAGCGCGCAGACCGGCGCGACCCGATTCAATGCGCCGCAGTTGCCCGTCATCCCACTGGGCATTGACGCGCCTAGCTTTGCGCCCGATGAGAACGCCCGGCGCAGCGCGCGCCAGGCGCTGGACGTGGCGGCTGAGGAGGTCGTGTTTTTGTTCTCAGGGCGCCTGTCTTTTCATGCAAAGGCCAACCCCGTGCCGATGTACCAGGCCATGGAGCTGACCGCAAAGCACGCCAAGGTGGTCTGCGTGGAAGCGGGCATATTCCCTAATCAGGCGATTGCAGACGGGTTTGCCGCGGCCAGGGCCGCGCTGGCCCCTTCGGTGCGCTTTGTTTCGGTGGACGGCAGAAACGAGGCGCAGTACCGCCAGGCCTGGCAATGTGCGGACGTGTTTGTGTCCTTGTCCGACAATATTCAAGAGACCTTTGGCCTGACGCCGGTGGAGGCGATGGCCGCAGGCCTGCCGGTGATAGTTTCAGATTGGAATGGCTACAAGGAGACGGTGCGCGATGGCATTGACGGCTATCGGATTGCCAGCGTCTTGCCGCCCGGGGGGACGGGCAGCGACCTGGCGATGCGCCACGCCCTGGCGATTGACACTTACGACTTCTACATCGGGCGCACCAGCCTGGCCACCGTCATCGACCCCGTGGCGCTGGGTGCGGCCTGCGTGCGCCTGGCTACCGACCCTCTGCTGCGCCAGCGTATGGGCGCATCCGGCCTGGCAAGGGCGCAGAGCGTTTTTGACTGGCCCCAAGTGCTGCCCCGCTATGTGCAGC
>Ga0194055_10004297_pt1 | contig 10705 bp, 7 predicted proteins | sample SepL449m_MetaG_FD_155482 | JGI IMG/M metagenome (GOLD analysis project Ga0194055, IMG submission 155482) | Anoxic zone freshwater microbial communities from boreal shield lake in IISD Experimental Lakes Area, Ontario, Canada - Sep2016-L442-9m | ecosystem: Environmental > Aquatic > Freshwater >... | reverse complement strand
GAGTCGAACCGATGACCCTCTGCGTGCAAGGCAGATGCTCTAGCCAACTGAGCTAACCCCCCAAGATGAGTTGTCAGTTTTCAGTTAGCGGTTTGCAGTTGTGAAGTCTCTCAACTTTAAACCTTAAACCTTAAACTTCTAACCTTTAGTGTAGACCCGAGCAGATTTGAACTGCTGACCCCTACATTATCAGTGTAGTGCTCTAACCAGGCTGAGCTACGGATCTATTTAGGATCGTAGTCCGCCGGGGCGGATTACTACATTATTAAGTTAAGAACTAAACAATGAAAGTATTTGGAAACAACAGCACAGTAACGTTATAAATGTCAGAACTACATAAATGCAGTAATGAATTTGTGCTCTAAAAAGGAGGTATTCCAGCCGCACCTTCCGATACGGCTACCTTGTTACGACTTAGCCCCAGTTACTAGTTTTACCCTAGGCGACTCCTTGCGGTTATCGACTTTAGGTACACCCAGCTTCCATGGCTTGACGGGCGGTGTGTACAAGGTCCGGGAACGTATTCACCGTATCATTGCTGATATACGATTACTAGCGATTCCAGCTTCATGGGGTCGAGTTGCAGACCCCAATCCGAACTGAGACGAGTTTTTTGAGATTAGCATCCTGTTACCAGGTAGCTGCCCTTTGTACTCGCCATTGTAGCACGTGTGTAGCCCTGGGCATAAAGGCCATGATGACTTGACATCATCCCCTCCTTCCTCACGCCTTACGGCGGCAGTTTCACTAGAGTTCCCAGCATTACCTGATGGCAACTAGTGATAGGGGTTGCGCTCGTTGCGGGACTTAACCCAACACCTCACGGCACGAGCTGACGACAGCCATGCAGCACCTTATCGGCGGTATATTGCTATACTATGAGCTTTCACCCATATTCCCCCGACATTCTAGCCCAGGTAAGGTTCCTCGCGTATCATCGAATTAAACCACATGCTCCACCGCTTGTGCGGACCCCCGTCAATTCCTTTGAGTTTCAATCTTGCGATCGTACTTCCCAGGTGGGATACTTAATGCTTTCGCTCAGACACCAACAGTGTATCGCTGATGTCGAGTATCCATCGTTTAGGGCGTGGACTACCAGGGTATCTAATCCTGTTTGATCCCCACGCTTTCGTGCCTCAGTGTCAATAATCCCGTAGTGAGCTGCCTTCGCAATTGGTGTTCTATGTCATATCTAAGCATTTCACCGCTACATGACATATTCCGCTCACCTCCAGAATATTCAAGACAGATAGTATCAATGGCAGTTTCCGAGTTAAGCTCGGAGATTTCACCACTGACTTAACTGCCCACCTACGCACCCTTTAAACCCAGTAAATCCGGATAACGCTTGCACCCTCCGTATTACCGCGGCTGCTGGCACGGAGTTAGCCGGTGCTTATTCCTCTGGTACCGTCAAGTGAGCTAGAAAGCCCTTTTTTCGTCCCAGATAAAAGAAGTTTACAACCCAGAGGGCCTTCATCCTTCACGCGGCATGGCTGGTTCAGACTTTCGTCCATTGACCAATATTCCTTACTGCTGCCTCCCGTAGGAGTCGGGCCCGTGTCTCAGTGCCCGTGTGACTGGTCGTGCTCTCACACCAGTTACTGATCGCAGGCTTGGTGGGCCGTTACCCCGCCAACTACCTAATCAGGCGCACGCCCATCCAAAACCGGCCGAAGCCTATAATAATAAAGAGATGCCTCTTCATTATGTTACGGTGTATTAATCTCCCTTTCGGAAGGCTATTCACCAGTTATGGGAAGGTTGCGTACGTGTTCCGCACCCGTTTGCCGGTCGTCATCAGGTATTGCTACCCATGTTACCCCTCGACTTGCATGTATTAAGCCTGCCGCTAGCGTTCATCCTGAGCCAGGATCAAACTCTCCATTGTAAATGAGTTGTTATGATCTGACTGTGTAATTTCATTGGAAATTAACGTCAAATTCTAAATTAATATTTGCGCTAACATTACCTTGATAATCAAATGATTATTTGCTGCTGTTTCCAAACTTTCAAAGATCTTTTGACTTTACTTTTTTGTCCCTTTTTTAATTGGGAGTGCAAAGGTAAGCCTTTTATTTTCTCCCCCAAATCTTTCTTTACTTTTTTAGAAAATAATTTGTTGAATTTGAGGAGGTTTTATTTTAAGAACTAGCTCTTTTTTCAAAAGCGGACGGCAAAGATAAGGGCGAACGAAATGATACCAAAATAATTCTATGGAATAGTTATTCACAAAACCCAAAAATTGAAGGCGAAATCCGATGAAAATGCTCCCTGTACTGCATCTCAGCAAAACACAGTTTTTTATTATTTTTTGGGAAGATTTTTGATTTTGTAATTATTCTAACAAATTACAAGGCAAAATGCACTCAAATAACTGAATCACAAGCTACTCAAATACTTATCGCGAAGTTTCTCAGATATATAAATCAGCGGGAAATGATACCTTAATTAAAAACAATCCATGCCCGGGAACCGCAAAATCAACTCTTGTACAATCTTTCTGCTCTATAATATCCCTGAATTCATCCAAACTTAACTTCCCCCTGCCCACTTGCAACATCGTTCCCACCAGCCCCCGAACCATTCCTCGTAAAAACCGATTCCCCCTCACGGTATAATACAATTGATCCCCCTCTACATACCATCTGCTCTCTGAGAGTTCACAAATAAATGATTTAACCTGGGTATTTCGTTTTGAAAAACTAGTGAAATCACGATACTCCATGATCATGGCTGCTGCTGATTCCATCAAGCCCATGTCTAATTGATAAGGATAATAATAAGACCTGTCTTCTAAAAACGGATCCTTTGCCTTGTATATACCATATCGGTATTGCCGTTCCATAGCGCCAAACCTGCAATGCGCCTCCGGCTTTACAGGCCTGATAGACTTAATGACAATATCATCCGGTAAGATCGCATTCAAACGATAACAATCTGCCTCCACAGGCTGCTTATGATCTACGGGTATATCCACATGAAAAAAATTCTGTAACGCATTCACCCCGGCATCAGTACGCGATGATCCGGTTAACTCATAAGCCTGACGGTAAAAAACTAATAATGCCTTCTCCACCTCTTCCTGCACAGAATTGGCATTTTGCTGGATCTGAAATCCCGCATAGTTTCTGCCCCGGTAAGCTAATTCAATAAAATATCGAAACATGGAATTGGGTTAGGTAACAAAACATAGCATACGCGCTTATTACTTGATCATCGCTTTAAACCGATTGATATAATACTCATCTGATAACTGATTGGATAGTCCAGAGAAATGCTGCAGGTCTGATACAAACTTATACGCCGCATCAAAAAACTTATACTTCCCCTCATCTTTCAAGAATAAAAAACTCAGGTTTTTTATCTGCTCGGTAGAGAAACATTTTATCTTGAATAATTTTCTGGCTACCGCGATCATATCATCATCATCGGTTTCAGCAGCCATATTCTTCCGCAGTTTTAAAAAATCATCATTGGTTGCCATGTCTTTACAATCGTTTACTGGCAAGGTTTTCAAAGCATCAGATTGCTGTACTACAATCGGAGTTTCTGTTACAGGAGACTTAACTACCACTGCAGGAACTGTTTTTACTGGAGCTTCAATTGGCCTGCTGACGATCGTATCCCGCTTGCTAACCATTGTTTTTTCATTGCTCACAACAGTACCCAGTTGTTTGCTTTCAGCAGGAATAAAAACACGGATGGTATCCGCAACAGTCCCCGAATTATCGGTATACAATATCTCTACTCCCAGATCGGTATTGACCAACAATAACCGATTGATACCTGTATTATTCTTCACAATTACCGGATCAGGCTTCATTGATTCCTTTACGATTACCTGCTGCCCAATGCTACTATCTTTCACCACCTTGGCCAATTCATTGCTAAAATCATCTTCTGTTTTAACAATGGGTTTGCCGGGCTTCTCCATATTTAAGGAAGCCTTACTCAGTTCCATGGTTTGCAGATTGAATAAGCCCCAGCCCTTTTCGCTAACCGGTTTCAGCAGAAAACCCAGGTCTTTTTTTTCAACGAGAATTGTAACGATCTGGTTTGGCCATTCGTTCTTAGGAAAGCCAATTTGAAGCGAATAGCTTCCATCCGTTAATCGAGGAATGATGCAATAGCCCGAAGCGGAGGAACTGTAGATCTTTTTATCCAGCTTAATATAGAAAGCTACTTGATGCTCTGTCTGGATATAAACAAAATGCTTTTGCTGGGCCAACAGGGATACAGATAGGCATAGAAAAAGAGCGATACATACTGACTTCATGCTTACTGATACTTTGCAAACAAAGCTAATTAAAATCAGGCATTTGCCACTTATATAAAAATAACATGCCATTTGATGAAACAGCCCCTATTTTTGCATTCTAAAAATCTATTATGAAGAAATTGTCTTTTTTGCTTGCCCTGCTGGCAGGCCCCATTTTTTTAATGGCTCAGTTCAACAATGAACCTGCCGATACTTCCTGGAAAAAAATATACCGGGCTTCCAGTCCCAGGATCAATGACCTGGTACATACCAAACTGGATGTACGCTTTGATTATAGCAAGGCCTGGATGTATGGAAAAGAATGGCTGACCCTGAAACCTCATTTTTATGCCACCGATTCATTAACCCTGGATGCCAAAGGAATGGAGATCAAAGAAATTGCCATGGTATATAAATCGACATTGAAAGACAAAAAGGATGGCATGTTTACTAAAAAGCCATTGAAATACATCAATGATGGCCTGCAATTAAAGATCACACTGGATAAAACCTATCAGGGTGGCGAAGAGTATACCATCTACATTGATTATATCAGCAAACCCAATGAGGTAAAAGTGAAAGGCAGTGCTGCTATCAATGATGCCAAAGGATTGTACTTTATCAATCCAAATGGAGAAGACAGTAACAAACCAATTCAGATATGGACCCAGGGCGAAACAGAAGCCAATAGCGTTTGGATGCCTACCATTGATAAGCCCAATCAAAAAACAACCGAGGAAATCTATATGACCGTTCCGGCCAAATACATTACCCTCAGCAATGGTTTACTGATGGGAAAACAAATAAACACAGATGGCACCCGCACTGATTACTGGAAGATGGACCTGCCGCATGCTCCCTATTTATTCTTTATGGGTGTAGGCGATTATGCCATCATCAAAGACAGCTACAAAGGAAAAGAAGTAAGTTATTATGTAGAAAAAGATCAGGCCCCTTTTGCAAGAGGCGTATTCGGTTTAACCCCCGAAATGATCAAATTCTATTCCGATAAATTAGGCGTGGAATATGCCTGGCCGAAATATTCACAGATCGTGGGGCGGGATTATGTAAGTGGTGCCATGGAAAATACATCCGCTACCCTTCATCAGGAAAGTGCTTACCAGAATGCCCGTCAGCTTACCGATGGCAATAGCTGGGAAACCGTGATCTGCCATGAATTGTTTCACCAATGGTTTGGCGACCTGGTTACCTGTGAAAGCTGGAGCAACATCACCGTAAATGAATCTATGGCCGACTATAGCCAAACCTTGTGGATGGAATACAAACATGGAAAAGATGCCGGAGATGATGAAAATCAACAGGGTTTACAACAATATTTATCGAACCCCAGTGAAAGTAAAAAAGACCTGGTACGCTTCAGGTATTCAGATAAAGAAGATGTTTTCGATCTCGTAAGCTATCAAAAAGGCGGACGGGTTCATCATATGCTGCGGAATTATGTGGGCGACGATGCTTATTTCAAATCACTGAATAATTATTTGACCACCAATAAATTCAAACCCGGCGAATCCGGACAAATGCGTTTGGCCTTTGAAGAAGTGACCGGACAAGACATGAACTGGTTCTGGAACCAGTGGTTCTATGGTAGCGGCCACCCCATCGTAAAGATCGATTACGCTTATGATGATGCCGCAGGCAAAGCCAGTGTGATCATTGAGCAAACACAGAAAACCGATAAGATATTTCGTTTACCCCTTGCCGTTGATGTATACAATGGCAGTGTTAAAAAGCGTTACAAAGTATGGACAGAAAACAAGATTGACACCTTTACGTTCAGCTACACACAACATCCAGACCTGATCAATGTTGATGCTGATAAAGTAATGTTATGGGCCAAGACCGATAACAAAACCGATGCAAATTTTATCCAGCAATGGAAAAATGCTCCACTGTATATGGACCGCAGAGAGGCGCTTGATTATTTCGCCAAAAAGAGCATGAAGGAACTGGCCGAAGGACTGAAAGATAAATATGCAGCATTGAGAAGAAGCACCATCCAAAAACTGGGCGAATCAAAATTTGCTAAAGATGCTGAAGTGATCAGTGGAATTGAAAATCTGGCTGGCACTGAAACCGATAAGAAAACGAAAGCAGCAGCGATCAGGTTCTTAGGTAAATTAAAAGATGCCCGTTACAAAGATCTGTTCACAAAAAATGTAAGCGATTCTTCATACACGGTATCAGGAGCGGCTTTACAAGCACTGATCATGCTGGAACCTGAAACAGCCTATACCCTCGCCAAGAAATACAGCAATGATGCCAAGGGCGATCTGGGTGATGCTATTGCAGAGGTCATCATGAGCAAAGGCAATGAATCTGATTTTGAATTCATCCTGAATCTCTACGATAAATCAGCTCCATCACAGGATAAACTAACCAGTTCTGAAACATTCTGTGCCTTCCTGGAAAAAGTAAATAACCTGGCCAATGTGAAGAAAGGAATTGATGCTATCCTACGATTCAGGAAGTTGATTCCGGAACAATACAGGGGATTCACCGATCCTAGTTTTAAGGCCGGATTTGATAAATTAAGTAAGGCGAAAGGAACAGAGATCGCAGATTATATTGCAAAAGGAATGAAATAGCAGTCAAGGAATATATTTAAAAACGCCCCAAATTTGGGGCGTTTTTTATTGAATCTCTTTTTACCAGCTTCCACTAGAACCGCCACCGCCGAAGCTGCCGCCGCCGAAGCCTCCGAATCCACCGGAACTACCGCCGCCACCACCGCTCCATCCGCCACCCGATCCACCACCGATCATATTACCGATGGTCCAGGCAGCAAACCCTCTTCTGCTCATGAATGAACCACCGCCGCCGCTTCCGGATGATAGTACAAGGAATAAAATGATGATAAAAATAATGATCACGATCCTATACCCGGATGCCCCTTTTTTATGGTAACCGGCAGGAGCCGTATATTCTCCCTTGCTGGCCGCCATGATGGCATCGGTACCCTCGTCAATACCCCGGTAAAAATCTTGTCCCTTAAAATTAGGAACGATGCGGGTATCAATGATCTCTTTACAGGTTACATCGGGTAATGCACCCTCTAAGCCATAGCCCGGAGAAATATTCAATTTGTGATCGTCCTTAGAGATCAGCAACACTACTCCATTGTTATTCTTTTTTTGTCCAACTCCCCAGCTTCTTCCCAGTTCAGTGGCGGCATCAGAAACATCCATACCATCTAAGCTTGGCACGATCACCACGGTGATCTGTGTGGAAGTGGAATCATCAAACTTAACCAGTTTGTCTTCCAGGGTTTGCCGTTGCAGGTCGGTTAGCGTGCCGGTAAAATCATTGACCAGCTTTGCAGGACTGGGTGCTGTTTCAATGGTCTTCTTCATAGAAAAATCCTGAGCCCCGGCGATCATTGATATGAAAGCGGCCAGCACCAACAGCAATATATTCTTGATATTTTTCATTACACGATTCAGATGATTAATCCCCGAATACAATTTCATCGGGCAGTTCATTCTTATCCTCATTGGGCTGGTATGGGAATTTTTCGGTCAATACATCACCTACCTGGCGAATGCATTGCTCTATCCCTTTGCTAATATTTTCTTTGGTGAATTGCGATAACATTTTCTTCACGGCCGCATTCCAGAACTCGGCACCTACTGCCTGATAAATGCCTTCATCAGCAAATAAGGCCAGTTCTTTATCCTTCATCGCGATGTACAAGAGAACAGCATTACGATGTTCTGTCTCTTGCATTTTCAATTTAAAAAATATTTCGGAAGCTCGATCAATGGGATCCATGAATGGGTTTTTAGATTCCACATAGACCCTGATCTCACCACTGGTTCTTTTCTCTGATGATTGAATGGCTGCCACTATTTCAGCCTGATCAAGATCATTGAAATAGCGTTTCTTTTTTGTAAAGGGAAAAATGCGCATCAGAATTTTATTTCGGTTGAACGATCAGTACCGGTATCCGCCTGAAATCCTTCCATGGTATGAAAACCCATCAGTCCGGCCACCATACTTACCGGAAACCCTCTTACAGATTTATTGTAGGCAGCGATCGCGGCGTTAAAATCTTTTCTTGCAAATTTTATTCTTTGTTCGGTTCCTTCCAGTTGTGTTTGCAAACCGGCAAAGGCAGCGGCGCCTTTCAGTGCTGGATATTTTTCGATGGTAATGACCAGGTTGTTGGCGGCTGATGCCAGATCATCCTGTGCGGATCTTTGTTGGTTATACTGATCGGCATTAACCTGATCGGTACTGATATTCACAGAAGCCACTTTAGCCCTTGCTTCAGCAATAAGCCTAAGTGTGGTTTGTTCAAAATCGGCCTGGCCTTTAACCACATTCACCAGATTCGGAATGAGGCTCAGCCTGCGTTGATAGGCATTCTGAACCTCATTCCACTGGAGTTTTACCTGTTCTTGTTTTTTCACCAGACTGTTATACGTAGCGATGAGGAAAATCCCCATGATCACTACCAAACCGCCGATGATATAACCGGTATATTTTTTATTCATCATGGAATCAATGATGTTGAATTATTTTTTCTTATTCAGGTCATCAAAATTCACGTCTACTTTCTTTTCTGCGCCTTCATCGGCCTTGAATCCTTCTTTGGCTTTAAATCCGAACATGCCACCCAGGATATTCATCGGGAAAGAACGCACTTTGGTATTGTACACATTGATGGCTTCATTGAAATCTTTTCTAGAATTCTTGATCTTATTCTCGATCGATTCCAGCTGACCCTGTAATTGGGTGAAATTCTGTGTGGCTTTCAGGTCGGGATAATTTTCTACCACGGCCAGCAACCTACTCAATGCACCACTCATCTGACTTTGAGCTGCCTGAAATTTAGCAATATTTTCAGGAGTAAGTTCATCGGCTTTGATATTCACCGAAGTGGCTTTAGCCCTTGCTTCTACCAGTTGAACCAATGTATTCTGTTCAAAATTGGCGGCTCCTTTCACGGTGTTCACCAGGTTACCCACCAGATCGGAACGATTTTGATATTCGGTTTGAACATTATTCCATGCCTTCTTTACATTTTCATCTTGTTTTACCAAACCATTATAACCATTACATCCCCAAAATAACAGGATGACTACAATGCCTAAAATGACTAAGGTTCCAGTACTTTTCATAATTGTAATTTTTAAATTGTTATGATATTCAATTTCGCGTTAAGATCAGTCCTTAAAAATAATATAGTTTTCTTATAACAACGGATAATTATATCCCCAATCTTGGAGCTCCGCATATATTAATTAACCTTTTATGGCTGCAATGCCCGGCAAGGTTTTTCCTTCAAAATACTCGAGCATGGCGCCGCCGCCGGTACTTACATAACTCACTTTATCGGCCAGTTTGAACTGGTTCACGGCTGCTACGCTATCGCCACCGCCTACAAGACTGAATGCGCCTTGAGCCGTAGATGCTGCCACTGCTTCGGCGATGGCCTTGGTACCCTGCTGAAATTTTTCCATTTCAAAAACACCCATTGGTCCATTCCAAAGTATGGTCTTGCTTTTCATGACCACTTCGCTGAAAATACCGATCGCTTTTGGTCCAATATCCAGTCCCATCCAACCGGAAGGGATGGCATCACTTTGTGCCACCTGTGTATTGGCATCCGCCGCAAACTTATCGGCCAACACAGAATCTTCGGGTAAATGAATACTTACATTTTTTTGTTTGGCCAGTGCCAAAATATCCAGTGCCGTTTGCAAACGATCATCTTCACAGAGTGAGTTTCCGATATTACCCCCTCTTGCTTTCAAAAATGTATAAGCCATGCCGCCACCGATGATGATATCGGTTGCTCTTTCCAGTAAATTTTCGATGATGAGGATCTTATCCGAAACTTTTGCTCCACCAATGATCGCGGTAAAAGGTTTTTCGGCCTCGTGCAATACTTTTTCGGCGCTCAGCACTTCTGATTCCATCAACAATCCAAACATTCTTTTATCGGCAGGAAAGTATTGTGCAATCACTGCTGTAGAGGCATGTGCCCGATGCGCAGTACCGAATGCATCATTCACATAAACATCACCGAGCTTACTCAGTTTTTCGGCAAAGGCTGCATCACCTTTTTCTTCTTCTTTATAAAACCGCAGGTTTTCAAGTAACAATACTTCACCGGGCCTGAGCATGGAAGCTGTGAGACCGGCCTTACTGCCAATACAGTCTTCGGCAAAGAATACATGGGTAGATGATCCCAGCAATTCGTATAAATGAGGCACCAAGTGTTTGAGTGAATATTTATCGGTGGGACCATCTTTTGGCCTGCCGAGATGACTCATTAAAATAACACTGCCGCCATCGGCCAATACTTTTTTAATAGTGGGAATGGTGGCGGTCATGCGGGTATCGTCGGTGATATTGAACTGATCATCGAGGGGCACGTTAAAGTCAACCCGTATCAGGGCTTTCTGTCCTTTAAAA
>Ga0194055_10004296_pt1 | contig 10705 bp, 9 predicted proteins | sample SepL449m_MetaG_FD_155482 | JGI IMG/M metagenome (GOLD analysis project Ga0194055, IMG submission 155482) | Anoxic zone freshwater microbial communities from boreal shield lake in IISD Experimental Lakes Area, Ontario, Canada - Sep2016-L442-9m | ecosystem: Environmental > Aquatic > Freshwater >... | reverse complement strand
ATCACCGGCGACCAACTCGAGTCCCTGGCAGACGCCGCCGACCGATTCGGGGCCGGCACCCTGGAACTCACCACCCGGGGCAACGTGCAGGTGCGCGGCATCACCGACACCGCGGCCGTCGCCGACGCGGTGGCTGCGGCCGGCCTGCTGCCCTCGCCCACCCATGAGTTGGTGCGCAATATCGTCGCCTCCCCGCTGTCGGGCCGCCTCGGCGGTCGCGCCGATGTGCGGCCGTGGGTGGGCGAACTGGACCATGCACTGCAGTCCGACCCGGTGCTGGCCCGCCTGCCCGGACGGTTCCTGTTCAGCATCGACGACGGCACCGCCGATGTGTCCGGCCTGGCCGCCGACGTCGGGGTCCAGGTGGTCGACGACGGCGTCGCCCTGCTGCTGGCCGGCCGCGACACCGGGGTCCGCCTGGGCGCTGACGAAGCGGTGGCGGCGATGACCATCGTCGCCGCCCGATTCGCCGAGTCCCGCGGAACCGCCTGGCGAATAAAGGAACTGACTGATCAGGCGCCGCTGCTGGCCGGGTACACACCGGTGTGCGCACCGTCTCCGATCCCGGCGGCGCCCCGGCCACCGGTCGGCTGGATCGAGCAGGACGACGCCCGCGTCGCACTTGGGGCGGTGGTTCCGCTGGGCGTGCTCTCGGCACGGCAGGCGCAGTTCGTCGCCGCCATCGATGCGCCGGTGGTGATCACTCCGTGGCGCTCGCTACTGGTGTGCGACCTCGCCGAGGGCGTCGCCGACACTTCACTGCGGGTGCTGGCGCCGCTGGGCCTGGTATTCGATACCACCTCGCCCTGGCTGGACGTGACCGCCTGCGTGGGTAGTCCGGGGTGCGAGCGGTCGCGCGCGGACGTCCGGGCCGAGGCTGCGCGGGCGGCCGAGGCAGGTTCTGTTCACGGTGCCGTGCACTACGTGGGCTGCGAACGGGCCTGCGGACGTCCGGCCGCGGCCGAGGTATTGGTGGCCACCGGCGATGGGTATCACCGGCTTCCGCCCCCGCCGTAGGGTGATGACGTGCTCGACTACATCCGCGACGCCGGCGACATCTATCGGCGGTCCTTCGCGACGATCCGGGCCGAGGCGGACCTGAGCCGGTTCCCCGAGGACATCGCGCGGGTGGTGGTGCGACTGATCCATACCTGCGGCCAGGTCGACCTCACCGAGCATGTGGACTTCACCCCGGACGTCGTCGCGGCCACCCACGCCGCACTGGCCGCGGGCGCCCCGATCCTGTGCGACTCGTCGATGGTGGCCGCGGGCATCACCGCCGCCCGGTTGCCCGCCGCAAACGAGGTGGTGTCACTGGTCGCCGACCCCGGCGCAGTCGATCTGGCGCGACGGCGCCACACCACCCGGTCGGCGGCCGGCGTCGAGTTGTGGGCCGACCGGATGGGTGGTGCAGTGCTGGCGATCGGTAACGCACCGACGGCACTGTTCCGCTTACTGGAACTTATCGACGAGGGCGCGGACGCGCCGGTGTCGGTGCTCGGCGGCCCGGTCGGCTTCGTCGGGTCGGCACAATCGAAACAGGAACTCGTCGAGCACCCCCGCGGGATGGACTACCTGGTGGTGCGCGGACGTCGGGGCGGAAGTGCGATGGCGGCCGCGGCGGTCAACGCGATCGCGAGTACGCGCGAATGAACAGGGGCACGTTATTTGGCGTCGGTTTAGGCCCGGGCGACCCCGAGTTGGTCACCATCAAGGCAGCCCGAATCATCGGTGCGGCAGACGTCGTGGCGTATCACAGTGCGCGCCATGGTACGAGCATCGCCCGCGGTATTGCGGAGCCGTATCTGCGTCCGGGCCAGATCGAGGAACACCTCGTCTATCCGGTCACCACGGGGAACACCGACCACCCCGGCGGTTACGACGGGGCGATGGAGGACTTCTACACCGAGGCCTCCGATCGGATCGCTATCCATCTGGAGGCGGGCCGTGATGTCGCCCTGCTGGCCGAGGGCGATCCGCTGTTCTACAGCTCCTATATGCACATGCACACCCGGCTGGCGGCGCGCTTCGACGTGGTGATCGTGCCCGGGGTGACGTCGATGAGCGCGGCCTCGGCGGCGATGTCCACTCCCTTGGTGACCGGTGAAGAAATACTGTCCGTATTGCCCGGCACCCTGCCGGTAAGCGAACTCGCGCGCCGCCTGGCCGATACCGATGCTGCGGTGATCATGAAGCTGGGTCGCACGTATCGGCAAGTGCGCGAAGCGCTTTCACTGTCAGGGCGCCTCGATGAGGCGATCTACGTCGAGCGTGCCAGCAGCGACGGTCAGCGGGTGATGCCCGCCGCCGATGTCGACGAGAATAATGTGCCGTACTTCTCGGTGGCCGTCGTGCCCGGGGATGGCCGCAGGATCCGTTCGGTACCACGGACCGGGACCGTCGCCGTCGTCGGCCTCGGCCCGGGCGATGTCGAGTGGATGACGCCACAGTCCCTGCGCGAATTGGCCGCCGCTACCGATCTGATCGGTTACGGCCCGTATCTGGACCGGGTACCGATTCGTCCCGGACAGCGCCGGCACCCGTCCGATAACACTGATGAACCACAGCGCGCCCGGTTGGGCTGCGAACTGGCCGAGCAGGGCCGCGCCGTCGCCGTCGTATCCTCGGGTGATCCCGGTGTGTTTGCGATGGCGACCGCCGTGTTGGAAGAAGCTAAGCAGTGGCCAACCGTCGCGGTGCGGGTAATCCCCGCGATGACCGCCGCCCAAGCGGTGGCCAGTCGGGTCGGTGCTCCACTGGGCCACGACTATGCAGTGCTGTCGCTGTCCGACCGACTCAAGCCGTGGGACGTGATCGCCGCCCGGCTCTCCGCGGCGGCCGCTGCGGATCTGGTCCTGGCGATTTACAACCCGGCATCGAAGAGTCGGACCTGGCAGGTCGCGGCCATGCGGGACCTTTTGTTAGAGCACCGCGATGCCGGCACACCGGTGGTGATCGGCCGCGACGTCTCCGGGCCCGACGAATGGGTAAAGGTTGTTCGCCTGGCCGATCTCGACCCAGCCGAGGTCGATATGCGCTGCTTGCTCATCGTCGGGTCGTCGCAGACTCAGTGGTATGCGTCGGCTAACGGCGACACAGTCTTCACGCCCCGGCGCTATCCCGGCTGATGCTCGTCGTCCGACAGGAATCGTTGGAGTGTGTCGGCGTCGAACCGATCGGCATTGTCACTCGCACACGGGGACCAGGGTCGATTCTACGGAATGCGCTGGTGAGGTGCCCAACGGCCGATGGACCGGCAATTACCTAGTCGACGTTTTCAGGTAATTTCACGGATTGTTGCAGGGGACCTTAGCCCCTATCGTTTGACGTGCGAGCGAGGACTTTGTACCCTAGCTGTGCGCCGGACGGCGGAACAGCCAAGCAAACTGATGGGGAAGACTTTAATGCGTAAATTCAAAGCGAACACAGCGACCGATTACGATGATCAGGGATCGGGCGCTGCGAAGTTCATTGGCCGAGTAGGTGCGCTAGCACTGGCACTGGGCGTCGGCGTGATGCCGGGGGTCGCATCAGCCGACGAGACGGGTCCGGACAACTCCTCGGGCTCGTCGGTCTCCAGTAGCGCGGGCGCGCGCCCTGCGGCCGGTGGCCGTGGTGCTGCGACATCTGCGCCGCGGACGGGCAGCAACCCGGATGGAGCGGTGGAATCCCGGCGTCCGGCGCCGCAGCAGTCGCGGGCCGGATCGGGCGTCTCGACTGAGGATGGTGTCAGGTCGGTCACCCCCGGCGAGGCCGCTGGTCCATCGCCGGCGAGTTCTTCGCGCCCGACGGCAAAGGTCGGGCAGGTTCGACCCAGGGCCGCTGCCGTGGTGCCGGGCTCGCCGACCCCTAGTCAATGCAAGCAACAAAATAAAACCGCTGCGGAGGCGAAGGCGTATGGCTACTCCGCCTCACAGCTCAAACCTGCTGGTTACACCCTTGATGAGCTCAAGACGGCCTACACCGCATATGACCTCAGGAATGCGGGCTACACGGCTACCAACCTCAAGGACGCTGGCGGTTTCACCCTCAGCGACCTCAAGACCGGCCAGTACTCGGCCGCCGACGTCAAAACGCTCTACACCATCGGCGAACTCAAGAACGTTGGCTACACCGCCGGGAATATGAAAGTCGCTGGTTTCACCCTCGACCAGCTCAAGACTGCCGGGTACGTGGTCAGCGAACTCAAGCAGGGCGGGTTCACCGCGACCCAGCTGAAGGCGGCCGGATACAGCCCCGGTGAACTTAATGGATCCTTCTTCGCCAACGAACTCAAGGCGGCACTTTTCACGCCGGAGGAATTCAAAGCAGACAACTTTAACGCTGCTTACCTCAAGTGGGCGACATTCACCGCCACCGAACTTGTGGGCGCGGGTGGACGGAACAATCCCCTCTACTCCCTCCAACAACTCAAGGATGCTGGGTTCACCGTCACCGAACTCAACAACAATGATAACCTTTTCTTAGGCGGACAACTGAAGGCCTATTTCACTCTTCAGCAGATGCAGACGCGGACGCCCGCGTGGGGCGTCGTCAAGTTCAAGCTGCTCGAATACACAGCACGAGACATGAGAGTCGACGGCGGTTACTCGGTCAGAGATCTCAACATTGCACAGGGGTACTCGTTTGCCGAAATGAAGGCAGGCGGCTACACCGCCACGCAATTCAAGAACGGTGGCGTCAACTGCAAAAATTCGGTTAACGCGGGATTCAACGACCAAGAGCTGCTTGATGCTGGCTGGACCCAAAAGGAAATCAACAACGCCAGGAAACCATAGGGCGCTGCTGCCAAAGCCTCAGCGCGACCGAGGCTTTGGCAGCTAGCGGGGTTGTCACGTTGGTGCTTGAGGCCAGTACCTTGGCGCACCGTGATCGGGTCGCCGATCACGGTGCGCCAAGACTCATTTAATCCACGCTCAATCGCGATACTTCAACACTGCCACCCATTCGGCGGCCTTCAGCACCGAGTCCACCACCCGGATCCCAGCCGGCAACGGTGGGCGGTCGATCATGATTACGGCCACATCCAGGGTGCGGGCCGCGTCGAGTTTCGCCTGGGTCATCGGTCCCCCGCTGTTCTTGGTAACCAGCGCGTCGATGCGGTGCCGAGCGAGCAACTCGGATTCGCTGTCGTGATCGTAGGGTCCACGAGAGAGCAGCACCTCGTGGTGGGGCGGAAGCACTTCCGGATCCGGTGGGGTCACCACTCGGATCAGGAACCAGGCGTCACTGCGCAAGAAAGCTGCGACGCCCGACCGTCCGGTGGTCAGAAAGATCCGTGAATAACCCTTGGCGGCAACAACTTCGGCCGCTTCGGTGTCGCTACCCACCACCGTCGCGCCGGCGGGGTCCCACGACGGCCGGTGCAACACCAGGTGCGGCAGTCCGAGTTCGGCGCAGGCCACCGCGGCATGGGCGGTGATGGTGGCCGCAAACGGATGGGTCGCGTCGACAACAGCGGTGATGTCATTGCCGCTAAGCCAGTCACGCAGTCCCTCAACGCCACCGAAACCACCGATACGGAGCGAGCCGACCGGCAGTGCCGGGTCGGGTACCCGGCCCGCCAGTGAGCTGACAATGTCCACGTCCGGGTGTAACCGCTCCGCCAGCTCACGCGCTTCGGCGGTGCCGCCGAGCAGCAACACTCGCATCAGTGCCGGTCTCCCCGCGACCGGCCCGACGAGTAGAGATAGCTGTCCGGAAATCCCTCGGCGGCGAGCACATCGCCGACGATGATCACCGCGGTTCGGGTGATGCCGGCATCGTGCACGGCAGCGGCGATATCGGCCAGCGTGCCGCGCAGCACGTGCTGCTTCGGCCAACTGGCGAACGCGACGACCGCGGCGGGGGTGTCGGAGCGGTAGCCCCCAGCCAGCAGTTGCTCCACGGTCGCGTCGATGCGGTGGGCGGCCAGGTGGATCACCATCGTGGCCCCGGGTGCGGCCAGTGCCGCGAGGTTCTCACCGTCGGGCATTGCCGTCGACAAGGTGGAGACCCGAGTCAGCGTCACCGTCTGCGACACCCCCGGCACCGTCAGTTCCCGGCCCAGTGCCGCCGCCGCCGCGGCGAAAGCCGGCACGCCCGGGACGATCTCGTAGCCGATACCGAGTTCAGCAAGCCGACGGCTTTGTTCGGCCACCGCGCTGTAGATCGACGGATCGCCCGAGTGCAACCTGGCCACATCGTGTCCGGCAGCGTCGGCTGCGGCGATCTCATCGATGATCTGCTCCAGCGTCAACGGACCGGTGTCGACGATGCGGGCATCCGCCGGGCATTGCTCCAGGAGGTCAATGGGCATGATCGAACCGGCGTACAGACATACTGCGCAGCGCTGCAGCAGCCGCTGCCCCCGGACGGTGATGAGGTCCGCCGCGCCCGGTCCTGCGCCGATGAAATACACCGTCACTTCCGTGTCACCGCCGCCACCGTCAGCAACCACTGGGTAATCGGCATCTGCGGCCGCCAACCGGTAAACCCGCCCAGCGGCTCGCCCTGATAGTGCTGAAAACGCCGCAGCTCGCCGCCGAGCCGGGAATGCCACCCCACCAGAAGCGCTTCGGATTCCGCGGTGACCGCGTTGGCGACCAGCCGGCCGCCGGAGGGCAACTGAGCCAGGCAGGCTTCGACCATTCCCGATCCGGTGAGCCCGCCGCCGATGAAGATGGCGTCCGGCTGCTTTGCGCCCTCGAAATCTTCCGGCGCCTGGGTGCGGACGTCGATATCGGCACCGAAGGCGCGGGCATTGGCGACGATCCGCATTCGACGCTCCGGTCTGATTTCGAATGCCACGGCGCGACAACCAGATCCGCTGCGACACCACTCCACGGCGATGCTGCCCGAGCCCGAACCGACGTCCCACAGCAGTTCACCCGAGCGGGGCGCGAGCGCGGCGAGGGTTACCGCGCGGCCTGTCTGTTTGGTGATCTGGCCGTCATGCAGCAGGACGTCATCGGGCAGCATTCCGCCGATCCGTTCGTCTGGCTGGTACTCCACGGCGATAACGTTGAGGGCGTCGATATCGGGTGGCGGCGCGGCAGCCCAGGCGTCGGCCGGGCCGGATCGGATGCGCTCCCCCGGGCCGTCGAGTTGCTCCAGCACGGTGAATTCCGAAGCGCCGCGGCCGGTCTCAGTAAGGACCGCGGCAAACTCCGTCGGAGTCGATGAATCCCGCGACAGCACTACCGCGCGTCCGCCACGACGCACCGCGGTATGCACCGGCGCAGTGACCAGGCTGATGATCTCGGTGTCCTGCGCAGTCCACCCCATCCGGGCACAGGCCAGTGTCGCTGAGGACACGTGCGACAGCACCCGCACCCGATCCTGACCATGTATCCGGGTCAGCGTGCCGCCGATGCCATGCAACAGGGGGTCGCCACTGGCCACGACGTGGATGTCCTCGTCGACGGGTAGCGCTTCGAGCGCGGGCAGCATCGGCGTGGGCCAGGCGTGCCGCGACGCGGTGACGGTGTCGTCGAGCAGATCCAGTTGGCGTTGGGATCCGTAAATGACTGTGGCGGTGCGCAGTTCGCTCCGGGAGCTTTCCGACAGACCTGCCATCCCGTCAGCGCCGATACCCACCACGAATATCACCGGGGCATCCTCCGCCACACCGCTTGCGGCAGCAGCCGCAGACCGAAGAACAGCGGCCGCAACGCCCACGGCACCCACACTGTGGCACGGCCCCGTGTTAGCGCCCGCGCAGTGGCCTCGGCAACCTGGGAGGGCGTGCTGGACAGCGGCGCGGGGTCCATACCCTCGGTCATCCGGCCGATCACGAACCCGGGCCGCACGATCAGCAGCCGCACCCCGGTGCCGTGCAGCGCATCCGACAGGCCACTGGCGAAACCGTCCAACCCTGCCTTGGCCGAGCCGTAGACGTAGTTGGCCCGGCGCACCCGCACGCCGGCCACCGAGGAGAACACGACCAGCGCACCCCGGCCGGCAGCACGCATCGAGCCGGCCAGCAGCGTCAGCAGGCTGATCTGCGCCACATAGTCGGTATGCACGATCGCCACCGCATGCGCCGGGTCAGCCTCCGCGCGCCCCTGGTCGCCGAGGATCCCGAACGCCAGTACGGCGGTGTTGATGGCTCCGTACTCCCCCACCAACTTCTCCACCACAGGGCCGTGCGATGCCAGATCGTCGGCGTCGAACTCGATCGTGTGCACAGCCACAGCCCCGGCCGCCCGCACCGCCGCGGCCTGCTCCCCGAGTCGGTCAGAGCGGCGGGCGGCAAGTACCACTGTCGCGCCCGGGGCAAGCCGGGTCGCGAGTTCGACGCCGATCTCACTGCGGCCACCGAACATCACCACGACCCCACCGGCCGTGTCGGCCGTGTCATCCATGGCTGCGATTATTCACTGCGCTAGCGTGACACCCGATGGCGATTCAAACTACCCGGCTGACCAGCGACGCTCTGGACTTCCTCACCGAGCGTCACCTGGCGATGCTCACTACTCTGCGCGCGGACGGTTCCCCACACGTGGTGGCCGTTGGCTTCACTTTCGACCCGGTGACCCACATCGCCCGGGTGATCACCAGCGACGGATCACAGAAGGCCGTCAACGCCGAACGCAGTAGTGTCGGCGTGCTCTCCCAGGTCGACGGCGGGCGGTGGCTGTCACTGGAGGGCATCGCCAGTGTGAACCGGGACCCTGAGGCCATCCGCGATGCGGAGTTGCGCTACGCCCAGCGGTACCGAGTACCGCGGCCCAACCCGAAGCGGGTTGTCATTGAGGTGCTCATCAAGCGCGTGCTCGGATCGTCGACGCTTCTGGAGCGCACCGAGCACTGATTCGCTGCGGCTTCACTACGGCAGCGGCACGATCGTTAAATCATGCGGACGGTTGTTCACCGATAGCGCACCCTCGGCAGTGACGATCACAATGTCCTCGATGCGAGCACCCCACTGCCCGGGCAGATAGATGCCCGGCTCAATGCTGAACGCCATGCCCTCCACCAACGGCAAGCCGTTTCCGGCGACGATGTAGGGCTCCTCGTGCACCGACAGACCGATCCCGTGGCCGGTGCGATGCACGAAGTACTCCGCTAAACCGGCATCGGCGAGCACGTCGCGGGCGGCGGCGTCGACCTGTTCGGCCGTCACGCCGGGGCGCACCGCCGATACCGCGGCGGCCTGTGCGCGCTGCAGCACCGCATACTGCTTGACGATCTCGGGTGTGGGTTCGCCGAGGCTGTAGGTGCGGGTCGAGTCGGAGTTGTAGCCGGGCTCCACCGGCCCACCGATGTCGACGACGACGATGTCCCCGGCCTGCAACACCCGGTCGGAGCATTCGTGATGCGGGTCTGCCCCGTGCGGGCCCGATCCAACGATGACGAACGCGGCTTCCGAATGTCCCTCGGCCACAATGGCTTCGGTGATATCGGCCGCGACCTGCGACTCAGTGCGCCCGGGCGCGAGAAACTGCGGAACCCGTGCGTGCACCCGGTCGATCGCGGCGCCGGCCGTGCGCAGCGCGTCGATCTCTGCGGGGTCTTTGATCATCCGCAGGCCCGCCATGATGTCGGTGCCCAGCACCGGTACTGCGCCCAGCCGCTCGGCCAGTGGCAGCAGGTGCAGCGCGGGCATCGAGTCGGTGACCGCCACCCGCGCGTGCCCGCCGAGCGCCAGTGCCACCAGGTCGCCGGGGTTCTCCCCATCCACCCAGTCCTGCACCGTCAATCCGAGATCGCCGGCAGCGGAGTCGCGCAGCGATGCCAGCTCAAGCCGCGGGATGACCATCACCGGGGCACCGGCGGCAGGGATCACGAGCGCCGTCAGCCGCTCGAAAGTCTGTGCCCGCGAACCGATCAGGTAGCGAAGGTCGTAGCCGGGTGTCACCACCAGTCCCGCCAGACCGGCATGGGCCGCGCCAGCCGCCGCGGCCGCCAGTCGCCGCGCATACACCTCGTGGGGGAACCGGTTCGTCATAACTGTCAGGCTAGCGTGGGAGCTTATGTCCGCACCGGTGTTACTGCTCGACGGCGCCAGCATGTGGTTCCGGTCCTACTTCGGGGTGCCGGCGTCGATCACGGCCCCGGATGGCCGACCCATCAATGCGGTACGCGGATTCCTCGACAGCGTCGCCACCTTGATCACTCAGCACCGGCCCGCGCGCCTGGTGGTGTGCCTTGATCTGGACTGGCGTCCGCAGTTCCGGGTCGACCTGATTCCCTCGTACAAGGCGCACCGGGTGGCCGAGGAGGGCAGCCCCGTCGGCGCGGACGAGGGCGATGCCGAGGAGATCCCCGACGATCTCAGCCCCCAGGTGGACATGATCCTGGAGATTCTCGGCGCGTTCGGTATCGCCACCGCCGGCGCCGAGGGCTTCGAGGCCGACGACGTCCTCGGCACCCTGGCCGACGCCGAACGCGACGACCCGGTCATCGTCGTCAGCGGCGACAGGGACCTGTTGCAACTGGTTGCCGACGACCCTGTCGAGGTGCGGGTGCTCTATATCGGCCAGGGGTTGAAGAAAGCGACGCTGTTCGGCCCTACCGAAGTGGCCGAGCGCTACGGCGTTCCCGCGCACCGCGCCGGTGACGCGTACGCCGAGCTGGCCCTGTTGCGCGGCGACCCGTCCGACGGCCTGCCCGGTGTGCCCGGGGTCGGCGAGAAGACCGCGTCGGCCATGCTGACCCAGTACGGATCCCTGGAGCGCATCCTGACCGCTGCCCACGACCCGAAGTCCGCGATGCCCAAAGC
>Ga0194055_10004294_pt1 | contig 10708 bp, 7 predicted proteins | sample SepL449m_MetaG_FD_155482 | JGI IMG/M metagenome (GOLD analysis project Ga0194055, IMG submission 155482) | Anoxic zone freshwater microbial communities from boreal shield lake in IISD Experimental Lakes Area, Ontario, Canada - Sep2016-L442-9m | ecosystem: Environmental > Aquatic > Freshwater >... | reverse complement strand
CCAAATTATAATAAATATAAGGGTATATGGTTACGAAAACAAGAATATTTAGGTATTATAGCAAATAATGGAAAAGATAATTGGAAAAAATATGATTCAGGATTAAGATTATTTGTAAGGAATTATATTCGTAGATTAATTATATATATGCGAACATATCATATATCATATCCATTAGTAAATGAGGTTCCATATAATTATACTGATAATCCAAAAAAAGTAAAAAAAGATCTACTACCTTATAATGGTATTCACATATATTCTACACCTTTTAACCATTATTATATAAATTTTGATGATTGGAGTCATATTCCAAATATATTATTACCAAGAATTGCCCGACAAACTTCATTGATAAAAAAATATATAAGCCCAGAACAATGGAAAAACCCACCTCCTTCTTGGTGGATAGAGAGGGTATTATTATTATATAATAAGAAAAAATGGTGGGGAATTCCTGTAGAAGATGTTGATAAATTGTCAGATAAATTAATTAGTACAAACTTAGGGCGAAGGAAAATTGCAAAATGGAAGAAAATAAATGGCACTTTACCTGAGCAATATGAAGAATTTAGTGATATATGGGAAGAAGAATATAAAAATACAGAAGAATATACTGGAGGTGATAGTGATAATAGGATCTTAAATACTTATGAAACTAAATTTAAAATAATAAAGGGCAAATTTAAAATAATAGAAGACAAAGATATCGAATTAGATCCAATAATACAAAATAAGTTAAAATTTATTTTCTATATTTTATATATTTTAAATTAAATATAGAAAATGATAAAAATAAAGGAGGATAATTAAGAGATGGTGCTTATATTGATAATGTAAATATTTCAATATTGTATCCTATGTATTTTATGGTTACAAGTTTGCCACATGATAAAATATTAAAAAATAAATCAAAAATTAAAATATTGAATGCTACAGTGTAACTTTTCATAATTGCTTTCATATATTTTTACTTTTTTTTTCTCCATTCAGCACCTATTTTTTTCATAATTTCAGGCGCTGAATCATTCGGAAATTTTTTACGAAGTTCATTAAACATTTTCTTTACAAACTTATTATAGGGAGTTAATTTGCGTTTTTTAGCACCACCAACATTTGCTGCACAGCTTTCAGCCATATATATAGTATCTATATATATATAATATAAAAATATTATAGAAAAGTTTTAATAATAAAGATAAAATTCCAAAATTCTGAGTACTTTATAATTTAATTAATCTCGCCAAAATGTAAATTATTATACAGGCCTTTGCTTACAGCATCCGGATCATTATGTCTTATATAAGCAACTGCTTGTAAACATGCGTCACATAAATCGTCTTTTTTTTTGTTATTGTCAAAAATTTCGCATAAATCCGCATTATCTTTAATGTAATTCTTACATATTTCAATACTTGTTTGTTTATTCATCTTATATTTATCACGACGAAAACCTTTGGAATTTTTATTTTTTTGTGTTTCATCCATTTTGATTTGAATATCAGGTTTATATTCGTGTGTTTTAGTTTTGAGAGACGCATTAACAAGCACAACATTTTCTATTATTTTATCCCAATATTTTAAAAGACTAAAATAACAGTAAATAATATATTGAATGGTTTTCATCATACCATTTAAGTTTGATGGTTGGTTCTCTATCAATACATAATTTATATCGTTAATTTCTTTTTCTTTCAAATAACCAATTATATTATCAAGCTCCATATAGATTCGCTCAGCAATATCATCAATTCCTTTTATATCCTTTTTTTTATCTGCCAAAGATATTATTCGCCAATCTAATATTAAGATATCTTTATCTGTCTTTTTTAAAATACAAAGAGCCAAATTTTTTATTCCAATATCAAAACTTATATATATCATTTTAACAGATATATATATTATAAAAGAAACATTTATATATATAAATAAGTAAAGCAGTAAAGCAGTAAAGCAGTAAAGCTTTGCGACTTTAGTGAGCTATAAACTTTTGTGTAGCATATTGATATTTTTTTTATTAAATGTGGTAATATTATGATGCTTAATTAATGTTGAAAGATTTAACCAGAATGTATCATTTGTATACTTATTATTATATTTATTTATTTTTTTATACTTTCTATATAGCCATTTGTGTAATTTTTCTAATATTATAGTATTTGATGGGTTATTTTTAATATACAATTTTTTATTTGTTATTAATCTTGAAACAAAATGCTTTAGCTCAGATATTTTGGTATATTCATGAGGGATGTTTTCCCATAGATTATGAAACTTTAAATAATCATATGTAGGGCAAATCAATAGATTATCAGTATAATCCACAAATGTAGGATTATTATCTATAATCATTATATTATTAACAATAGAATGCGTCTTTGGTTTTTTAATAGCTTTTAATAATAATGGCATAATTTTAATTACAGATTTTTTAATATTACCTGAAATATCTTTAAAGCAATTATCTCTGGTAAATATAGGCCTATTAAACTTAATATTATTTTGTTTTTCTATAATTAAGATTTCTTTATTTGCCCAAGTTTTTTCAGATGCTGTATAAATAAAAAAGAAGCTATTTGGAAATTTCTTTTTCATTTCTGTCATAAATGAAACAAAATGAGGTCTTAGTAATTTTGATTGCATATCATAGCAGTTATTAAGCATCTTATCGCATAATATTTTATATTTAACAAGATTATCTTGTTTAATAGTATTATTTTTTAATATTATATTTTTTTTGATTATCTCTTGAATATTATAAATATCACATTGATAACTACAATCTCCTATTATAGTTCCATCTAAATCTAATAGGAATATATATGGTTCTTCATTCATATTCATTTATATTCTATTTATATTAGAATATATATAATATAATTGAATGATTATTAACAATCTTTTTTACAATTATTATATGGATAATCATCCTATATACCCTTCAACAAATATAGATAGCATCATAAAAGTAAAAGAATCATTATAATAATCTTACAGTATGCTTCATTTTATATGCTGATCCATATCAACATTTTATCAACTCAATAGAAAATATAAAAATGTATACTAAAATTATAATGAGCGCTCCAATAAAAAAAAATAATAATAATGATGCCTCAGTTGCAGAGCATCCTAAAACGGAGGTGCGTCGTGTTCCTCGTGTTATTACACCTCTACGTTATTACGGAAAAGATAATTTTAATAGAAAACAGTCCGAAATACCCCTTTCAACTAAATTAAATAGAAAAAAAATTACTAATGAACAGAAAGAGCAAGAGATAGAGCAACTGCTATTATACAACAAAAAGCAAGAGGATTTATATCTACAATTTCAAGTATATCTACAATATTTAAAAACCAGGGAGGCCCTGCTCGATAATATTAAAAAAAAAACACGAGGATTTAGAACATTTGGAGAAAAATGTATTGAAAGTGGATATGTTAAATTTGAAAAACCAGTTGATATAAATGCAATAAAACCAGTTGATATAAATGCAATAAGTTCTGGAGAACTATTAGGAGGGTATAAATCCCGTCGCCCTAAAACCCCACAAAGACCCAAAACACAAAGACCCAAAACAAGAAAATCAAAGCGTACTTAAATATACAGCTCGCTATTATCAGATAATCTTAATTTATTTTTATCATATAAAAGTTCTTTTCGCTTATCAATATACTCGGCCATACTGCTAAATCCATATAATATCATCTCATTAATTTGCTCAATTGATAATTCTAAGCGCATCCCTTTTCTATTAACAATAAAATTTATAGAATGTTGCATTATAATATTCTTTGGCATGAAATAATAATCCTTATCTTCATTTTTTATTTCGTTAATTGTTACTTGATTAATACGTAATATTTCAAACATTTTACATATTTGTCTTAATATGTAAAAAATATTTATTTTATTATTAGTTGGTACATATTCTGCTTTTTCTTTATATAATAACATACCAATTATATTTTCTTTTGATACATGTGAAAATAGTTTTATAGGAAAATTATTTGTAAATCCTCCATCGTAATAATATTCACCCTCAATAGCTATTGGATTAAATATTAAGGGTATAGCCATAGAAGCTTCACAAGCAGTAAATATAGATATGTCTGGAGTATCTTCTATAGAAAAAATACGATTTTCGCATCTATTAATATTTGTTGTTGAAAAATATAAATTTATTCCAAACTTTTTTGAAGCCTCTTTAAATGTTAAATCTTTCATATCTGGATATTTGCTATGTATTATTTTTTTTAAATGTTCAATAAAATAAGTTATAGAAAATAAACCTAAATGAGAAAAAATTTTATAATAATTTTTTGTGGGTATATAACATAGATTATTATCATCTTTTGATACATAAATAATTTGTTCAATTTCTTCTATTGTTAGTTTAAAAGTAATACATAATGCTACAAATGAACCTATAGAATTAGCAGCTATATGCGTAATTTTTTTATGTAAGTTTTCTATATATAAATATCTAAGCGCACCTATAAATATTACACCACGCATACCTCCTCCTGATAAAACAAGATGCGTAATATTTAATTTATCCATCGCATAATACATAAGATATTATATAAACAAAATATAATATCTTTATATATTTGAATTATATTCGCATATATCCACGTTATAATATATTAGCGCCTCTTTTGCCGCATTATTCTCAGCTTCTTTTTTATTATTACCTGTTGATGTAGCTATAATTGCGTTGTTTCTATCTTTAATACAGTATGTGAAAACACGTATATTATCTTTCATTAATATCTTTACTTCAAAAAATTTTGGTGTATCTTGAAGATTATTCATCATATAAGATACAAGCATATCTTTGTAATTATTTTTAATTCTAATTAATTCACAAAAATCAATATAATTTTCTATTATATAAATTAAAAAGCTTTCAACAATGAAATAGCCTGCCCCTGTAAAAGGAGCAATATTAATAGCATTTGGAAGCTGAACCTTGTCGCAATCAGTTTGAAAATCAAGAAATAAAGCACCAATAAAAGCTTCAAAAATATCCTCCATTATTTTAAAATTCTTTCTTCCTCCAGATTCCTCAACTTGTTTAGATATTATAGCAAATTTAGGAAACCCTATTTTATCTGACAAATAACCAAGCATTTGGCCATTAACTATCTTTGTCCTAATCTTTGAAAGAAATCCTTCATTCTGATCGGGAAATCTATTGTATAAATAGTTTGCTACAATCATACCTATGAGTGAATCACCAAGAAATTCAAGGCGTTCGTATGACATATCTTGAAGTGGTAAACAATCATCAGGACAGTTGAGATTACTTTTATCAAAATCAATATTCTTCATAGTACAATATGATTTATGAACAAAAGCAACGCGATATAAATCAATATTTTTAAATTTAATATTATTTAAACAATTATTATTAAATATTTCTGTTAAGTCATTACTTTGAATAAGAACATTTTTATTATTATATGGTTGATTATTAATATCAACATCTTTTGTTTTATTATGTATACCTTGAATACGTTTCATTTATAAATTATGAAAGTTAATATATTATCATCATTTTTTATTATATCATTTTATTATATAAATATTAATTGTTTATTTCTTTTAAATAGAATAAAATAGAATTATATATAGTATAATGGATGATTTTATTATTCAAGGTTCAGAACCAATTCTTAAAGTTGATTCGCTAGGTATTGGAATAACTGCGTTCAGTGATATTGAACAATTGTCATTGTCTGATAGAGAATATTTAGTGGTAGGGGATAGACACGGCACTCCAAATTATAGTAATCAATATGATACAAAATGGAATATGTATGTAAATCACGAAGGCGTTGCTATTAATACTTCTCGCAATGTTTCATCGAATTACCGCGACCCCAATGCATCACTTTATATTAATAGGAATATACAATGCGATGGTATGATTAACGCACACGGCATTCAATTTAGTAATATTAGTATTAGCGGAGTGATTGGCAGCAATACCATAGTAGATTTAATAAAAAACATTAATATTCTATCGCAATCGCAGCCATTTAGAACGGGTATTGCGACATATTTTAATAATATTTATGATTTGCAATACCTCGTTCAGAATATATATACTCCCAATTATCTAACACTAGGCGGCTTAGTAGATACGAGCTATAACCAGCATCCTCTAAATATTAATTCGACACCAAACAATGATTTTAATAATATACATTTGGTGATGAGGAATGATACCTATAATGATACTACGAAGGAGTTATCAAAATTCAGCATAGGCATTATCGGGGGAAGTAATAAATCACCTGCAGTTATTTCGACTACCAGAGGGATGCCTTTGGAATTTCACGTTAATAAATCGTCTGTAGAAATGAACTCGCTATATAACAGAAATGCAATTCCTACATATTTAAATGACGCGCAGCAACCCGCTATGACGATTGACGAGAATGGCAACGTTTGCATTGGAAAGAGCAAAGCCGCCAATGTTATGTATTATAAGAATGTTCTCGAAAATGGCGTAAGCACCAATATACTGCTTACAAAGCAGACTGCTTTTGACGTTAAAGGTGCTTCTAAATTCGACGATATAATTATATATGATAACTACGCCAATACCTATAAGCACATCGATGACGTATATATTCGCGCGGATGGTGTGGGAATTATTAGACCATCCCAGATAACAGAAGGGATATTTTATGGCAGTAATTATATATTCAATAATATATCTTTGAACAATCGATTAACCACCAAGTATATCACCGCGACTGATATGTTAAATGCCACGAATATAAATGCTGACAATATTCTCATAAATAATAGTGCAACCTTCAATGGTAATATAAGTTTCCAGAATACAAATGAATTATCTATGAATTCCTTGAATGTTGTTAATGATTTGCTTATTGGCGGGCTTCGCGTTAGCCCAATAAATATAAAGGATACCGCACTGGGATATACGACAATAAGTAATAGCGAAGATGGGTCTAACTATTTCTTCACATATGTTCATAGTAATATTGCGAACTTGGATGCTAATCAGAATATCAGTTTCCCCAATAAAATGAGTTTGGGACCCAACACTAGCGACGGGATTGCGGGGGTTTTAAATATATACAAAAACAGCAGTTCGAATAATAACTTTGAAATTGTTTTGCAAGAAAGGGTGAATACTAACAAATACGTAGCGAATATTGGGAGGCTGTCGCATTTGGATTTCTATGATAATAGTTTGATAATTAACACAAATAATATTGATGGGAAAAAGCACAATATATATTTTTATCCATCATATGATACATCTAAATTGCAAAATAATGCATATTTTCCAAATCTAATCAATACCCCGCCAATGCTTTCTATTACCAATGAAGGCGTGGGGATAAATAATAAGATACCTCGCCAAGATTTGCATCTGGATATAAATGGCAAAATGTCGGCGACTGAGTATTATGTATCGAAGGACGAAGCGATTGCTAAGATGTCTGGATTTGTTTATAATACTAAGAATTATTTCAACATATACAATGAGAATACTTTCAAATATTGTATTAATTATGATAATATAAATTCATATTCAGCGAAAATGCAAGGGCTCAACGTCAAAAACGGCATCAATTCTGACCAATATTATCAAAATGATAAACTTATCGAAACTCTGCAGGTAACAAATAACCCAAATAGTTTTTTTACGAATAAGAATATAGCGATTGGGTGGGGTGGCGAAGATGTTCATTTGCCCCTTCAGATACGTAATATGGCTATTACCGAGTATAACTATTCGGTTATAAGAATATACAGAGGGGTGCGCGGCGGAGGTATCAATAATAACGCAGATTTCAGCGGGATTGATATATGCGAATACGACAGGGATTTGAATGATGACCGCAATTTGGAGAAATGGTTCATATATAAAAATCACAAGTTCAATGACGTGGATTCGCGCGATATTCGAAGAATTGGTCCACTGCAAGTTGGATATACGGATAAAACAATTGAGCCAACTTCTTATGGGATGTCAATGTATTACAATAGTCTGAATTCGAATTATCATATTGATTTTAATAATCCAAATGTATCTTATGATTTTGCGGATGAAAAGTCGAATATAGCAGTCTCTATCTATGGCGACCTCGACGTATATGGCAATATCAATATTATAGACAATAATAGTAATAACTTTAACTTTCGCCTTAAGAAACTGGAAGATGTTGCTGAATTTGCGAAATATATAGAGGTTAAATCTGCCTCCAATGTTATTTATAGGAACTTAATAGACCACGACGATATCGAGCATTCGGGGCAGAATATTATTTTCAAGCCTATAAAGTCTATGATTGTGGATTCGATAATAAACGATAGCATCCCCTTTGTTATTAAGCAGAATAATGATGCATTGTCCGCTGCCAAATTTATAACATATTCAAGTAATCTTTCGTGTTCGTCGGCGTTAGAGTTGGGTATTTACAGGTATAATAATTTTACTACTGCGTATGACGCAGACAGCAATAATATCAAAAATATGGTGCAGTTCCGTGTAGCCAACAAAAATACGAGCAATACTTGCCTTACCTTGAGCTACTATAAAAACGATAATAATAATACGTTTTATCACCCGTTCGTAGAGTTCAACAATAATTTTACAAAAACTTATATGCGGCTAGGGCAAGGTGATAAAAAATACAATAGCAATATCAGCTTACATATTGACGACGATAACAAATGCGGTATTCAGATTACCAATATTGATAATCCAGTAAAAATAAACTTGGTGAATGTAGCAGGAGATAACAATAAATACAATATATTGTCTTCGGGTGGCAATAGTAATAATTACAAATTTACAATCGATGTCGCCGATATTTCAGCATCCAAGCAAGAGCCTGATACTAGCGACCTTGTTAATATATTTACAATAGCCCCTTATACGGCAAATAATAATATGCGGGATGGTGTGCGATACGGGTTTAACGATACATCGCCTAACCAAACAATAGCAGTGAATAGCGAATATGACGAGCAAACTATGAAACTAACTTCGAGATATACGAAGGATTATATTTATACGAAGGTAGCCATTAATACTAGCAATTTGCAATTAACTGCGTCGAGAATAGCAAATGATTGGGACAATGATAGCAAGGTATATGACGCGGTATTTACGTATAATATTGCGAACTCAAATATACCTCTGAGCGATATTTATGGGAACGCTATCGAAGGCGGCAATAATAACACGATAGTTTCTAAAATGCTCAATACGAAGAAGGAGGTCGCGTATTTATCAATCCATTCCAATATTAATTTAACATTTCGATTTAATGAAAGTAATGCAAATATCACGAATAATAATTACAATAGCATCACGTATAATAATAATGTGGTGGTTAATCCGAAATACAAGGTTGCCTTTAATAATGGAGGCACTGGGTATTTATTTAATATATACCCAGAATTATCAGATACTTCGAATAAGATAATCGGGTTGGACAATACGCTATTAATAAATAAAGAGACATCAAACATTTTTAATTTAACTTTGAATAATAACGTGGTCAGCAGTCATTATGAGATGTCGTGTATTTTCAACAATATCTATAAAGTTCCATCGTATTTCGCTAATATCACCACATCGAACACTCAGATTACCTCCAATTATGCCAAAGTGGTTAATAGCAACATCATTACATTAACAAACGAAATATATTCATATTTACCTAATATAACTAGCGTTAGCTATAATCGCTTTAAACTATTTGAGAATACCAATGTGATAAAACTAGATGATATTGGCGCAATGTCTAACGTATATCTGAGAGCAATAACTTCAAATATAGTGCGCTATAATTTTGCTCCGACTTACGCAGGTAAGTTCGCGCTTTTCCGAACAAACAATTTCATTATCAATAGTTCAAATATTGTCCCAAATACATTATCTAATAGCAATTATATTATTAATTATACTTCTAATATAGCATACGCGAATGATGGCGCTAGTTATAACAATATATCTAATGTAGTTGTTATAAGGTCGTCGAATGAGTTAATAGATGGCGCATATAATACGGAGTTATTTTATGCAAACTCAAATATTCAAATCAATGACGAATTTACGATATATGGAGCGACTTTAAGTAATACTATTTTTATGAATGAATATTACAGAAGATATGTTAGTAATTGCAATATTAACATACAGCGGACAAACTATAACAGGGTGAATTTGAAGCCTCAAATAATATTAGCCAACTCTATTAAGGATGATTTCATAGATAGAAATAGTTTAATAAACGAGATATATAGTTATGATGGCAATCTTAAATTTAATTTTAGGGATAATCAATTCGAGCACCCGCAATTACTTATAGACAAAACTGGTAATGTTAAATTTTTTGGCTCAATTAGCACAAGCAATGACCTATATATAAGCGGCAATATATTCAATATAGGTGGCTCAAATATTATTGAAGACCTTGATAGGAAAATATCAAGTCTTGAAACGAAAAATAATGATTTAATATATGCAACGTGCAATATCTTAGTTGCGAAAGCCGACTTGAATGATTTGAATGCTAGCAATTATGTGTTGGCTACGAGCAATATCTTAGTGGCGAAAGCCGACTTTAATGATTTGAATGCTAGCAATTATCTGCGGGCTACGAGCAATATCTTAGTTACTAAAGCGGACTTTAATGATTTTAATAC
>Ga0194055_10004293_pt1 | contig 10709 bp, 13 predicted proteins | sample SepL449m_MetaG_FD_155482 | JGI IMG/M metagenome (GOLD analysis project Ga0194055, IMG submission 155482) | Anoxic zone freshwater microbial communities from boreal shield lake in IISD Experimental Lakes Area, Ontario, Canada - Sep2016-L442-9m | ecosystem: Environmental > Aquatic > Freshwater >... | reverse complement strand
GCCACCACGCCGGCCCGGGATTCCTGGTATTCGAATCCCTCCTGGCCGGGCACGAAGAGTTGCGTGACGACGCGCGCGGGGTTGGCGACGAGACGGGTGGAACTGCGGGTGACGAGATCGATCGATGCCGAAATCACTGCGGCACAGGACAGAAACGCTGCGCATGCTGCATGGTCGCAATGACCGCCAGTGTCGACTCGGCACCCTGGTTCCGGTTCACCCCGTCGGAGTGCAGGCCGTCGAATCCGCCACCCGTCTGCGGGTCCCACATCGGCAGGCCCGCATCATTGGCCCCGTCGAACCAGGACGCGGCGAGCCGCACCGAATCCGGCCACACGGCGCTGGCATCGGCGTCGGCGGCACGGGCGCAGGCATCGGCGATCGTGGACACTTCGATCGGTTGCTGATCGAATCCCGGGCGAGCATCGCCCGGTCCACTCCCACCGGCCGGCGTCGGGGACAGATGACCGTCGAATGTTTCGTGGTCGACCAGCCAGGCCAGCAGATCCAGGCCGCGTTGCTGCAGAGTGTGGTCCTCCAGTGCGACCCCGGCGGCGATCATCGCCTCGGGGAAAACGGCGTTGGCGTAGGTCAGCCGCGCTTCAGGCCACGGCCAGGCGGGGTCACCGTAAGGTCCCACGACCCCGGCTGCGTAGTCGGTGAGCAGAGCGCGGGCGGCAGCATGCCCGGGGTCGACGCTCAGAAGTTCAGCGGCCCCCAGAGCCGCAAACGCCATCGCTTTGGGCCATGGCGAGCGGACCCGTGCGGAGCGATCGAACTGGATGACCGCCAACCGGCGAATGAGCGAGACCTCACTGTGTGCCGCGGCGGTTCCCAGACCCCACAGGCAACGCCCCCAGGCGTCTTCGGCGGCCGGCTCGTCGGTCCACTTTCTATTCCGGTCCATCCGGTTGCGGCACTTCCCGCCGAAGGAGAAGGACTGCGCATCGTTGAGGAACTGAATCGCGATCCGCGCCAGGCGATTCACATCGCCGCCGGAATCAGGCTGCCGGGCGGCGACGACGAGGACGCGAGCCATGTCATCGGTGCAGTAGCCGTGCTCCGGGCGGGGTTCGGACAACAGGGCGTGCTCGAAGGTGCCGCGCTGATCGGTCATCCGCTGCAGATGGTCGAAGACCACGGTCGGGCCGGGTGTCGTCATACCAGTGCCGACCGCTCGCCGATCAACCGGCGCGCCAGGCGCAGATAGTCCGCGGCCACCACCGACCATGCCATCTTCGGCGCCAGTCGTCGGGCTTCGACGGCCATCGCGCCGGCGAGATGAGGCTCGGTCACGATGCGGCGCAGGGCAGACACCAGCGCATCCGGATCGTCATGGTCGACGACGATACCCGCGCCGCTGGCGAGAAGTTCGACCGCATGCGGAAACGCGGTGGCGACCACCGGCCGTCCGCTCGCGATGGCGTCCACCAGGACACCGGAGGTGACCTGATCGGTCGAGTCGTAGGGCAGGACGACGGCAGCCGCCGACTGGGCCAGTGCGTTGAGCGATGAGACGCTTCGATAGGTGTCGTCAAAGCAGACCGAATCGCCCACCCCGCTGTACCGGGCCTGTTCGATCCGGGCGTTCCGATATGCCTCACCGTCGGAGGCCAGCACCTTCGGATGTGTCTGTCCGGCAACGAGATACACGGGGCTGTAGGGCAAATCGTGCAGCGACACCATCGCTTCGATGACGCGCTCGATGCCCTTTCCCGGTCCCAAGAGCCCCCAGGTCAACAGTGTCGGCCTGCCCGCACGCCTCGCCGGGACACCCTGCGGGACGGTCGCGCCGTGCGGGATCGTGGTGATCTTGGTGGCGTCGACGGCATAGCCGCGGCAGAGCCGGTCATTGGCGGCCTCGGACATCACCACCACCTGATCCGCCAAATCCACGATCGCCTCGAGTACCGAACGCTGATGTGGCGTCGGATGTTTGAGAACGGTGTGAGCAACCACAATCGAAGGAACCCGCAAACCGCGGATGATCTCGACGACCTCGTCGCCGTCGGCGCCGCCGTAGATGCCGTACTCATGCTGGATGATGGCAATAGTGTTGTGGTTCAACAGTTCCGAACACGTTGTCACCGACTTCGGGCGGCCGTTCTCCAGTTCCCCGACCATCCGGGCTTCCCGGGTGGACGATCCGTCCGCTATCCGGATGACGTTGACCCTGGCATCGTTGGCGGATAGGCCGTCGGCCAGGGCTGCGCTGAACGTTGCCAGTCCACAGACCGTCGGCGGATACGTACTGAGTATTCCCAACGTGGGCGGGCTTGAAATATTTTGCCGCACAGCACGAATCGACAAATTAGAGGGCGCGTTCAAAGTGATCCCGTCCAGCGGTTGTCACCGGCGCGTCCGGCGTGAGCGATTGCTCGGCGCGGTCAGCGGGGGCAGGGCTGACTCATCCCGGAGTGGCTGGGTTCCTAACTCGTGCCACGCTACACCCAATTCATAAGTGCGGGTTGGGGTGAGCCATCGGGCGTTCCGGTAGGCCGTTGGGGGCCCCATGCTGTAGAAGTTGACGAATGATCGCCACCGCGCACCCGCTTCCCCGGCGGCGGGTGGCTTGAGCATCGATGGCTCGATGGCGGCTAGATCCCGGTTCTTGGCCGCCATCGGGGAGGTTCGGGATCGCGAAGACGGTGCCGGCCGGTTGTGTGTTGCTTGTGTCCTGGCCCTGCCGGTGCGGCGGGTCGGAATAGTGATCAAGGTGGCGGGCGTCGGTATTGAGGTGTTGGCCGCAAGCGATGATGTGGCCGAGCAGATTGAGTGGACCCAAGTCACCCTGGGTGAGGGACCGGCTGTGGACGCGATCGCCAGAGGGGCACCTCAGTCACTGCCCGATCTGACTCAGGCGCAGGGAGCTTGGCCGGTATTCCTGCCGGAGATCGCCAGATTCGGAATCGGCGGGGTGTTCGCCATTCCGCTGCAGATGGGTGCGATCAAGGTGGGGGCGCTGGATCTTTACTGCGATGCCGGTGCGACATTCGGTGCTCCCGACTTTGCCGACGCGGTGGCGATCGCCGAACTTGTCACCGCAATGCTGCTCAACCTCGACGGGGGTGGGGAGATGCCCGGCCCGCTCGGTCCATGGTGGAATCAGCCGCTGAGCAACCGGGAGGTTCACCAGGCCACCGGGATGGTGATGGCCCAACTGGGAACAGATGCCCGATCCGCCTATGTTCGCCTTCAGTCGTTCGCATTCGGCAATGGGCGGCTACTCGGGGATGTGGCCAGAGACGTTGTCGAACTCCGCCTTCGATTCGATCCCGAATCGGATGACGGCTTCGCTCCAGAACAACCCGTGACGACGTGTTAAGGGCTGCGCCGCCACCGTCGCCCGTGGGACGATTCAGGTATTCGGAGGGATGACGATGGAGAACTACCAACGGCTTGCTGAGGCCTTCGTGGGGTTAGCGGACACCCTCGTCGACGATTACGACGCCATCGAGCTTTCACAGCAACTCATCGACAATTCGATGTCCTTACTGCCCATCTCCGCTGCAGGGCTACTAGTCGGGGACCTCAAGGGCGAGCTGCAAGTCATCGCCTCGAGCAGCGAGGAGACGCGGCTGCTCGAACTACTGCAGGTCGAGGCCGACCTGGGCCCCTGTCTTCTCGCCTACCGGACCGGTGAACAGGTCCTGGTCGGCGATCTCCGCGACGATCCGCAGCGCTGGCCGGAATTCGCCGAGCGCGCGCTCGCCTACAACTACCGCTCGGTATGCGCACTGCCGCTGCGGCTGCGCGATGACCGTGTGGGCGCGCTGAACCTGTTCCGTGACGAGGTCGGTACCTTGGTGCCGGTCGATCTCGCAGTGGCTCAGGCCCTTGCCGACGTCGCGACGATCGGGATACTGCACCATCGGATCCTGACTCATTCGGACTTGATCAACCAGCAACTCCAGACGGCACTGAACACCCGCGTCGTCATCGAGCAAGCCAAAGGGGTGGTCGCCGAGCGCGGTCACGTCGATATGGAAGAGGCCTTCGCCATGCTGCGATCGCATGCTCGCCGAAGCCACCAAAGACTCGCCGAGGTCGCCCAAGCGGTTGTTGATCATTCCGATACCGCTGCGATTCTTGGGAAATAGACGCTCCGTTTGCGACCGTGGCAACTGCCGAGTAGCGTCGGTGCGACTCGCTTTCCCCAGTCCCCGGCAAGCTCACGGAGTTGACGGCTGAGGGGTTCGGAGAGCTTATGGGCACCATCGCCCCCCGACGCCTTGACTTCTCTGCCCGATGGGCGCCGCATAACTCGAGTCTGGCATTGCGGATCGCGGCGCTGCTGGGTCTGACCCTGCTTGGCTTCGGCGGGGTCTTCTACGACGCGGCCCGTGCCATCACCGGAGGTTCCCGCGCGGCGTACCTGATGGTCATGCCCGCGCTGCTGATGATGATCGCCTACGGCCGGCGCACTCGTGCAACCGGTGTCAACGACTCCGAGGCGGACTGGATTCTCGGCGCCCTCCTCGGGGGTTTCGCGCTGTTCCTGAGTTGTCCTGCGAGCAACCGGTTCCCGACACTGAGCGGCATGTGGAACCTCCCACTGGTTAGTGCCGCGATCTGGACAGCCTTCGCCGCGACCATCCTCTTCGGCTTTCGGCGCGTTTGGGAACTCTGGCCGCTATGGGTATTCGCGGCTGTCACGGTGACCCCGTTTCCCGCGTTGCTGCTCACCGCCGCACTCGGAGGGACCACGGCCGCCGCCTTGGTGGTGGCCGCCCTGATCGGCGCGGCCGCGGTGTTCCTCGCCGGATGGCCGCGGCCGTTTCGCTGGCGCCTGGTCTCGACCGCCGGTTGCGCGCTGGTGGGGGTCACCGCCGCCGTCGTCCTGCCGCTGAGCTCACTGCCGATCTCGGTAGCTATCACCGCCGGACTGATTCCTTTGCTGAGTTTCGCTGTGCTGCAACGATTTACTACCGCCGATGGGCGGCAGCAACTACTTGGAGGTGTTCCCGCCCGTGTCGAGGGGTCCGGCGGGAACACCTCCGGGCAACCGGCAGGGGAAGCCCAAGTCGAACCCGCCCCGTGGCCACTCGCTCACCGCTGGCGCTACTGGCACTGGCCGTTGCCGCGGGCGCTCACCTGATGCTCATCACATCGGCGTCGGCCGCCGCTCCGGCGGGACCGCTCGCGGCGGCTGGCGCGGTGAAACGTCATAGCGGATGAACGCCGACTGCTCATTCAACCGTCCCGATCGCAATTGGGTCTCAGGCTGCGTTGGCCACGCTCCACCTTGCCAAGTTGAGTCCAATGGATCCCGCAGTGCAACGCAGCGGCTTTTGACTGAGGCCTCCCAACAGCGGATCTCCGGTTTTTCCGGAAACGTCGGCGAGGCTGCTTTTCTAGATGCAGGCGGCGCGCGGATCGCTGGGCGCGTAGCTCTCGGCGCGAGCGGAGTCGACGTAGGTTTCAGGCCTCCCCGACCGCTTGGAGGAGGGCGAAGTTGTTCATTGGCCGCTCTCCCCTGTGAGTACGTCGATGACGCGGGGCGCGAAAAATATTCTCTTGTAAGCCTTTTCGTCGACGACATCCAGAATTCCGAGATTCATGAGCTGGCTGATCAAGGCGTTCGCACGCCCGTAGGAGATACCCAGCCGCGCTTCGACCTGACGCACGGTGAACGATGGATTCGCGACGGCCAGATCAACCAGGGCACGTGCGTTCGCCGAGCGCAGGTTGGAGCCACCAACGACGTCGGCCAGCTCAGCTTGCACCCTGACTAAGGCCCGCATCTGCGTACGGGTCGACTCGGCAGAGGCTCGCAGTCCGGCAGCGAAGAACCCGATAAACGGATCCCAGTCTCCTCGGGTGCTCACCGCGAGAAGGTGGTCGTAGTAATCGGTGCGCCGTGCCTCAAACCATGGGGAAACCGTCAGCGTGGGCTCGGCGAGCACCCCGATGGCTTGTAGGTGCAACACGATTAACAGCCGCCCTAGCCGCCCGTTCCCGTCGATGAACGGGTGCAAGGTCTCGAGCTGATAGTGCGACATTGCGGTGGCCACTACTGGATCGACCCGGGCACGGTGGTCCTGCCGCATCCACCCGACGAGCCCATCGAGGCCTGCCTTCAGATGATCGCCGGGAGGGGAGGGAACGAAACGCGCCGCCGCCAAGGGGTTGCTGTTCGCCGCACCGCCGGCCCGCTTGCCTATGACCACCTGGGTGTCTCGCAGCCGTCCCGAACCGCCGGCCAATGGTGTGCCCCGCATCAATATCCCGTGGAGATCCTCCAGGAAAGCCGTCGTAATCGGACGGCCATCTCCGACCCATCCGAACCCGTAGTTGGCCATTCGCTCGTAATTCAGGATTTCAACGAGATCCAACGTCGCGGGTTCATCTGCGTCAGCAGTCAGCACCTGCCTGAGGGGAGCGTAGGTACCCTCCAGCGCAGAGGTAGCCTGCGCCTCGCGGCGTAGCGTCGGGGCCCGAAGCAATGTCGGGTCGGGGAGCTGGGCGGACGTGCTGTCCAGCGCTGCAAGTGCTGCCCGTGCTTCTGCCACTGCGAGGATTGTCGGCGCGCTGAGTGCCGGCATATCGTCGGGGAGGGGCGCCGGCACAAACGCCTTGCCCGGACTGCCGTCCGGTGCGGTCACATCCACCAGCGAGCCAGACGTGCCGTTTACGAACATTGCCAAGTCCACAATGTCTGACTATAGCCACTTGTCGGATATTGTCCTCCGGTCCCCGATGGAGCCCTGTTTTAAGGCATCCGCCTTGACAGTTTTAAGGCTACCGCCTTAAAGTGGTCGTCATGGGAAGGACTGATGCGCGCATCGCGATGATTGACGCCGCCGAGGCGATCGTCGCCGAGCAAGGGCTGGCGGCGATGTCGCTACGTGAGGTAGGAGTCCGCGCGGGTCAGTTGAACAAGACCGCCCCGCAATACCACTTCGGTGACCGCGCCGGGCTGATCGCAGCAGTGGTCGAGACGCGGATGGCTCCGATCGACGCGGCGCGCGGGCGGTTGCTCGCCGAACTCGACGCGACTCCCTCGGTGTCGGTGCGCGGGCTCGTGGCAGCCCTGATCTGCCCGCTGGCCGAGGCGGTGGCAAGCCGCCCGGGCAGCCGCTACGCCCGCTTCCTGGTCCAAGCGACCTTCGATCCGGTCCTGTCGTCGATCGTCGACGAGCATGTCCGCGCCGGCAGCGCCCTCGACGTGATGAACCGGCTTACCGGATGTACCGGGCTGGAGGAAAATCTCGAATCATCCCGCCTGCAGAGTCTGTGGGCTACGGCGGTGACAACCCTGGCGCGCTGGGAAGCCTCTCCGGAACTCTTTGCCGATCCGGCACTTCTCCCCGACCTGGTCGACACCGCGACCGCCGCCCTGATGGCCCCGTTGTGTCAGCACGACTCCTCGGATCAACCAGGCCGGCCCTACAGCGCGTGAATTCCCTTGTATAGCAACGCAGCCCTCGCAGTCGCGGCGTGCGGCGAACGCCCACTCTCCCAACGGCCGCAATTCAGAGAAGGAATGTAGCGGATTTCGGGAGGATTCCACCCGCCGCGAAGGGGCATATCCGCTGGTAGAGAGTGCGCCCGAAGGGATTCGATCCCCTAACCTTCTGACATATTCGACGGTATCTGGGCGTCTATCTGAGTCCGAGAGGATGCCGCCCTACCACGCCATGCGGCCGTGTCGTGCGTTCTCGATATGAGTCAGTCTTGGCGAATCCACGGACGTGTATACCGGGAAGTAGCGGATTCAAGTGCCGGATCGGGCGCGTGGCCGTGACAGTCTGAGTTGGCCCCAGGAGGACGGTCTGATGTGGCCCCGCCAGCTTGTCCCGGGTGATGCCCATCGGCTCGAGAAACTTCGTCATCAAGACCTCCCCGGGATGGGTGGGTGCGAAGTCAGCCACGGGCCTGCCTGACGGCGCTCCAGGTAATTGATCCGCTAGGACGCCAGGACCTGAACGCGGCTCAAGTCGGCTGTTTCACGTGCGACTTCGATGTCGTAGTGCTTCTGGAGGTTAAGCCAGTAAGTATCAGACTGGCCGAACAGCTTCCCGAGACGCAACGACGTGTCGGGCGTGACGGCACGCTGACCCAGAACGATTTGATTGATGCGCCGCGGCGGTACGTCGATCAGATCAGCGAGCTTGCGCTGTGAAAGACCAAGGTCGGTGAGGTATTGATCGGCGAGAATCCGGCCAGGGTGAACCGGTGCAATATCCCTCATGGTGATGTCCTTTCCCTAGTGGTAGTCGACAATTTGAACGTCCCGCGGGCCGGCGGCGGTCCATACGAAGCAGATGCGGTATTGGTCGTTGATGCGGATGCTGTGCTGGCCCTTGCGGTCACCAACCGAGGCTTCGAGACGGCGAACGCCTGAATCACGACTTCGACTGTACCGCGTAGCGTTACACGAGCACAAGTACATCCCGGGATTCGAGATGTTGGCGGGCTCGTGCTTTTTAACCGTCCCGATCGCACGTTCCACGAAGGTCTCGTCCAGGGATCGAAACGGCTTGCACCAATGTTTTGCTGATAGGAATGGCGCTGGATGTCGCTGGCTAAATTCTGCGAGCGGCTGCGCATGGCATTCCCGGAGGACCTCGACTGGGTCACTCCCGATAGCTTCCGGCGAGCAGTTGCGACGTGATCCGTGACTCGCTCGGTACCCGCTAGGACCGGATGCCCGGGAAGCGCTGGAGACCTTCACCGAGGGTGAGAAGGAAAATACGAGCCGAAAGTATCGGATTCCGGGCTTTTCGGCCTGCACTGCAGGCGGCATTTCCGCTGGTAGATGGTGCGCCCGAAGGGATTCGAACCCCTAACCTTCTGACATAAACGACCGTATCTGAGGGTCTGGGTGAGTCTGCGAAAGTCCCTCTCTAGCAAATGATTTCGCTTGAAAAGAACGGGTAGATACAGCCCGATCCGTCTGAGTCCACGGAGGTTTGTATCGGGAAAGTGGCGAGTTAGAGATGCGCGTCGCCGAACCATCGGGCGTCTCAGACGAGGTCACAGTGCCCGACTATCGTTTCGTCCATGACTCGCCGGGGACAGCAAGGTCGTCGGCAGTTGCGCCGCGCTGAGCGTGAGACGGCGAAAAAGATCGAGACCAACCACGGTTCCTACAGCCCACCGGACCGAGCCGATTGCTATACCAAGCAGTGGATAACACCGGGTGACGACGCCTACCGACTGCGATTGCAGACGATCACATGGCGACACCAGGGCCGGTTGACCGACTTCGTCATCAACGCGCAGGTCCTGACCGCTACCGAATGGGAGACCGTCGAGTACATCGACTGCTGCCACGGGCATTGCCACCTCCACGCCCGGAATGACGAATCGCCACGCTCGATTGCACCGCTCAACTGTGTCGACGACGTGCAGCACGCCTACACCGCAGCGGTAGCCCTAATCCACGACCGCCTGCGTATCATCGGGACATGAGCAAAGCATCGTCGGTCAGGGTCCGTAAGGCCCTGGATGCTTTCAGAGTTGAGGTGGATTGGAACCTCGCTTGCGGCGCTCTTGCGGACCACGAGCTACCCGTAACCAGTGATGACGGCGATCACCTGGTGGTCGTCGCCCTTGCAGAGGAGCCGCTGTCGATGCTTCTGGGCCGGCTTCGAGCGGTCGGGGGCTACGCGAATCTATTCGTCAAGGGCCCCTGGGGCGTACGTATGGTGTCGGTGATTAAGGACGATTGCGCCATCGGCGTTCCCGACGACGACATGACCCGGCCGACCGAGCGCCCAGGCGCCAACGCAACCGTTGGCATGTTCCTCGATTATCTGGATCTCTGCCCCAACGGTGTCCGGCTCTCCATGGTCAATCCTGCGCAGCCGCCCGTGGCGCGCGATTCCCAAGAAGTTGAATTCGCCTCCCACTAAACGACCGGCGGCGTCAACCGTTGCTGTAAATCCGGGTGGGCGTGACGAGCACCGCGGTGCGCTGTTCGGCCATCACGCGGTCGTACTCGTTCCAGTCGTCGTGAGTGCCGCCGCAGGCGGTGAACACCTCGCGTAGGAGAAGTCGTAGTTGGTCGGGTCCGTCCAGCCACTCCTGGGTGTCGTCGGGGCCGGCGAGTTGCGCGGGCCGCTGTCGCCGCTCGCCATGCCAGCGGCCTCTGCGGGAAAGCGGCGGCGGAAAGTATCAGATTACGGGGTTTCGCCTCACCAGCTTGGAGGCATTTCCGCAGATCAGAGTGCGCCCGAAGGGATTCGAACCCCTAACCTTCTGACATATTCGGCGGTATCTGAGGGTCTGACTGAGTCCACCGAGATGTGTCTTCAACAGGCATTTTCCGCTGGTCGTGACATCCCGATATGGGTCAATCCGTACGAATCCACGGACGTTTGTAGCGGGAAAGTGGCGGATTCAAGATTCCGTCGAAGAGCTTTCCGATGGCGGAATTCGGATGGAGGGCGAACTTGCCGGAATCTTGTCAGCGAAGCTAATTCGCCAGTCGGCCCTGCAACTGGCCGCCAGGCGCTCACCGAGTTAATTGTGCATGGCGAGAGCTCGGCCCTCCGAACTGTGCCGTTAATGGATGTCCGGGAGTGGTGGCGAAGTGGCTTTCCGGAATTCGCGGCGAATCCGAGAACCCGTCCACTAGTTTGATGCAATGGACACGCCCGAGGAATTTCCGAATCTGAATGCCTCTGATTCCAGCGAGCCAACTCAGGATGCTGCAACGTCCCGGCTGCGGCGAACCGGACCCTTCACCAAGAGAAGTAAGG
>Ga0194055_10004292_pt1 | contig 10710 bp, 4 predicted proteins | sample SepL449m_MetaG_FD_155482 | JGI IMG/M metagenome (GOLD analysis project Ga0194055, IMG submission 155482) | Anoxic zone freshwater microbial communities from boreal shield lake in IISD Experimental Lakes Area, Ontario, Canada - Sep2016-L442-9m | ecosystem: Environmental > Aquatic > Freshwater >... | reverse complement strand
AGGTGGAGCTGGTCGAGGTGCCGCTCAAATGGTCCCATGGAACGCGGCCGCTTTCGACGGTCTAAAAATCGATATGTCTCAGTCGGCGGGTGGCCGTGTCGGTCAAGTCCTCGAGTTGATCGATGCAAATTTCACGGCGACGGTCAATGGCCAAGATGTGACTTACGCGTCCCCAATGACTTCCTCACCAGCCCAAATGGCGATGTATTTGCCCATGTTGATGGACAAAGTTACCAGTGTAGACGCGACGATGCTTCCAGGTCGAATTAATATCAATGAAGCACCACGCGAGATTCTCGGAGGGTTGCCGGGGATGACCAGCGACATTTTGGAGAAATTGATCGAAGCCCGTTCCTCCTCATCGGAAACAGAGAATCGCAAGTATGAAACATGGCCAATGCTGGAAGGGATCATCACTTTGCAACAGATGAAAACCATCGCTCCGCTGATCACCGGCGGGGGTGATGTGATGCGCGTTCAAAGTGTGGGCTACTTCGAGCAATCGGCTGGATTCGCGCGCACCGAAGCGGTCATCGATGGTTCAGGCCAGCTTCCAGTGATCGTGATGTATCGCAAACTCGATCACATGGGGAGAGGCTTTGCTCAGTCCACGCTCGGTCAACGCGCTATGGCAACCGCTTCACCCGCTACCGGAAAACGTTAGCCCAACTCGCTGCTCGGAGCGAAATTGTGAATCCGCAGGCAACATTCGAACCACGATCCGATATCCACTCAGCCTCGCAATAACTTTCAACGACTTACCAAGTCACTTTATCCGAACATGTCACGACTGCTTACCCTCGAATGCGATGTCAACGAAGTCCGCTTGGCCGTTGGATCCTCTGGTCTCACCGGCGTCAACGTCGAACATGTGATGAGCGCTCCGATTTTGCTTCCCGAAGGAACAGAACCTTATGGAAGTCCGCAGGCCATCGAAGCGCTGCGTGAATTGCTGGGGTTGGCGGGAATCAAATCCGGCAATGCGATTGTTTGCGTCAGCCGAAACGATATCGAATTGCGCGCGATCACGTTGCCGTTGGTCGACTCGAACGAACTCCCAGACATGGTTCGATTCGCCGCTCCCAGGTATTTTGCCAATGTCAATGACAGTTGGCCTCTCGACTTTATTACGATGCCTTCGCATTTAGAGGGGAGCATCGATTGCATTGTCGGGGCGATCAATCCTGCTCTCATTGAAAAAATTGAATCCACGGTCGAAGCAGCCGGACTCACATTGAGCCATATGGTCCTTCGTCCGATGGCCGCCGCCGCGGGTGCCATCGCAAAACATCCCGAGTGGAATCAAGCGACCCTGCTGTTTATCGATTTGCTCAATGACGAAGCCGATATCGTGATTTCGGAAAAAGGAAACGCCGTATTTATGCGCACGTTTCATGCCCCTTCCAACTCGATCGATGCCGAATCAGCCAAGCTCCTATCGGGCGAAGTGAAGCGTACGATTTTCTCGGCCATATCGCAGCGACCTGGGCTCAAGGTCGACCAAATCGTGGTCTGGACCAGAGAGTCTCTGGCACCGTTTGCTCAGGAACTGGGTCGATCCCTCGAACTACCGGTAACCATGCTGGATCCGTTCAGCATGGCCGAGCGAGCCAACATTTCGATTGCGGCCACCACGCAAACCATCGGCCGATTTGCCCCCGTTTTGGGAGCGCTCCACTTCCCTCAAGAAAGCCGTCGACTGATCGACTTTGCGAACCCTCGCAAGAAAGTCGAAAAGAAGAAACCGATCGCACAATACATCGCCGCTGCCGTCGCAGGGGTGGCAACCTTGGCCGGAAGTTGGTGGTGGTACTCGTCCAGCCATACGGCTCTCGATGCGGAAATTGCACTCTTGAATGAGGCGATCGCCAGCCAGAACAATATCGTCAAAGTCGCTTCGAAAAACTCCGCAGACTGGAAGAAACTGGAAGCGTTTCAACGCGGAGACATCCGCTGGCTGGATGAGCTAGAACGCCTTTCGGTCAATGCTCAAAATTCAGACGATGCCTATTTTGGCGTCACGACGTTTTTGTTGGACCCGCGATCCAACGTCGCCAGCATCTCCGCCAAATACTATGCGAGAGAGAAGGATTTAGTCCCCGAAGTGCAATCCGCTTATCGCGATGCAGGGCATACGGTGCGAGGAACGGGAGTTAGCCAAAGTCCAGACAAGATGTACCCTTGGGGTTCCGATTTATTGATCGCCATTGCCCCTCCCGAAGTTCCAGATCCTCGGAACGTCAAGCGCCGACCGATCGAGCCGGAGACGTCGGAACCAGCCGCGACGGTTTCAGAATCGAAGCCAGAACCCCCAGCCGACGTTTCCCTGGAAACAAAAAACGATGAGGCGACCGCGTTGCCGAAACCTGCGTCCGATGTCCCATCGGATGCAAAGGAGGCATCGAACCCAAACGCGGCCACGAACCCAAACCCTGAATTGACTCCCGCCGTCGATCCTCAATCCAAAGATCCGGGTACGCCCGAGCCAACGCCATCGGTGCCCGAGACGACACCGAATCCGCCGGAATCCACCCCACCTGTTGACGCTCCGATTCTTGGAGGTGCATCATGAATCTATCCAAACGCGAAAAATTGTTGGGCGGCGCTGTCGCCCTCATCCTGCTTCTGTTCGTCGGCAACTATTTGTGGGAATCGATCAAGAAGGGCTTCGTCGACAAACAGGACAAGATCGCCAGCCTGCAACAGAATCGTGACAACTTGAATCTGCAAGTCACCGCAGGCTCCGTCGCCAAGGCCAAACTCAACCGCCTCGTAGCGCAGTCCCTTCCTAGCAATGAGCAGGAAGCGTCGGCGCAATACATGCAGTGGCTAATCGATCTCGCTGAGGAATCGGGTTTGGCAGATGCCCAATTTCGGTCCCTCGGAGATTCCGTCGAACCGAATCTCTTTCATTCCTACAGATTTCAAGTGTCCGGAACGGGCACCATCGAAGACGCGACCAAGTTGCTGCATGCCTTCCATGCCAAGGATTATCTCCATCGCGTGTTGCGATTTGATTTGCGACCCCTTGCCAACAACAATCCTCCCAATCGATTGACCATCTCGATGGACTGCGAGGCGTTGGCACTGGATAGCGCCAAACGGGACCAGCCTAGGCCAGGCAACAATTCGCCTCGCATCGAACGATCCGTCGAGGACTACCGCGCAAATATCGCCGGAAGAAATATCTTTGCGCCCACGAATCACGTCCCCCTTCTGGACCCGAAACGCACCGTCGCAGCCACCTTGGGGTTGAAAATGGATGTGGGTATCGACGCCAAAGAAAACGACCCCGGCCAGTCGATTTCCTACGCCTTCGAAGGAGACGTTCCCAAAGGCATGCAGATCGATCCCTCCACCGGCAAACTGACTTGGACATCCAGCGAATTGGGAGACTACGAGGTCTCCGTTCGAGCGACCGACTCTGGAATCCCAGCCAGATCCTCTGTGCAAATGGTCTCCATCAAAGTCAGCGATCCGCCTCCCGCGACAAAGAAACCGATCGAGTTCAATGTCGCTTCGCAAGCCTTCGTTAGCGCCTTGGTATCGGACGGCAAGGGCCCACAAGCCTGGGTGCGCTCCAAGACCGAAGGGAAAACCCTCTATCTCCGCAAAGGAGATTCCCTCAAGTTAGGGGATGTTCAAGGTAAGGTCGTCGACGTGGGTGCTAATTTCATGGAAGTGGAAACCGATGGCAAGCGTTGGACGGTCGGTCTCGATGAGAGCTTAGCGGATGCTTTCCAGCGATCCGCGAACGACGAATCGAACGACGATTCGAAAGACGACGCCAAAGACGAATAGCATTGAAGATTTTCGGTTCCGAGAGTCTCGATGAACGATCTGTTGGGACCCGTTTGCTTGGAAAGCCTAGCCATGATGGTCGCTGACGAACAGCGTCTTCGAGCGTCGACTTCGTTTTTCGTCACGAACGGCTCGCAGAACTGGCGGTCTTCTTGGGAGGGTACGATGCAATCCTGGTTTTGGCGAACGATCCTTTGGGTAGCCTTCACACTCCCGCCCCTTTCGGTTGCGTGTGCGGACGACTTTCCACGGGTCGACTTAAACGACGACGAGGCGAAGCAAACCATCGTCGATCGGGAACCGGGCCAGTATCTGGGCCACCCTACCACGCTGTTGCTCGAAGATGGAAAAACGATTCTTTGCGTCTATCCAAAGGGACATGGAAAGGGAGCCATCGTCTTTAAAAAGAGTTTCGATGGAGGGCTCTCCTGGTCCGAACGGCTGCCGACACCGCCGAATTGGGCGACTTCACAGGAAACCCCAACCCTGCATCGTGTGATCCGCGCAGACGGCCCGAAACGGATCCTGCTCTTCAGTGGACTGCATCCCATTCGCCAATCGATCAGCGACGACGATGGGCAAACGTGGTCCGAGCTTCGTCCGATTGGGCCATGGGGTGGAATCGTAGCGATGGCATCCGTCCTGCCGATCGGAACCTCACCCGGCCACTACTTAGCCCTGTTTCACGATGACGGTCGCTACTTTCGTCCCACCCCCAGCACCACTCAGGGACGCTTCACGCTGTACCAAACGCGCACGCAAGACGCCGGAACGACTTGGTCGGAGCCCGAACCGATCTTTGCTTCGAGCGAGATCCATCTTTGTGAACCCGGGGCCATCGTCGCAGCCGATGGGAGGCAAATCGCCGTGTTGCTTCGAGAAAATCGCCGGCTGCAGAACTCGCATATCATTTTCAGTCATGACGAGGGAGAAAGCTGGTCGGAACCGCGCCCTCTGCCGGATTCACTGACTGGCGATCGGCATACGGCCAAGGTCGCGCCGGATGGCAGGCTGTTTATTTCGTTTCGCGACGTCCCAAGGAAGGGGACGGAAAGTCCGACGCGCGGCGATTGGGTTGCTTGGGTTGGCACCTTCGACGATCTGGTAGCCGGCCGGGTTGGTTCCTACCGGATCCGTCTGAAGAAGAATACGAAAGGCTCGGATTGCGCTTATCCGGGAGTCGAGGTTTTGCCGGATGGCACGATTGTGACGACGACCTACGGGCATTGGACCGCCGGCGATCCTCCCTACATCCTGAGTGTCCGGCTGCGGCTTCAGGAGTGCGATGCCAGATTATCTGCTGGCTCAAAAAAGTAATCGCCTTTCCCCCGCAATCCAGCCGGTCCCCATGTGATTCGAGAGAGCTCGAAACGCACAAGTGTCTATCGTCCTGGGACTAATTCTACGACCGGCAAAATCCCTATCGGTGGAATGGCAACAGTCCTTTGCAGCGTCTCCATGGCCATTTCCCTAGAATCCGGGTGCGCCCTGGCCGAAAAGCAATTGGGATCCATGTTTTTTTCCAGGGATGGAACTTTAGGTAGGGGCACAACTCTAAGCTCCCGTACCAATGGCATTCGCGCCATCAACGGCAAACTCGTGCAGGGCCACCTTCGGCTTGGGCAAAATGGGACGCCTGCGCAAGAACTAAGTTGAAAAACAGCGAGAAGCCAACTACTTTCACATTACGGAGAATTTGCCGGGGACCCCATAGTCCCACCCTCCGTTCGCAAAATTTCAGTTTCACTCTCATTGGTGGAAGAATTCGATGACCCTGTCGCCAAATCGCAAATTTCGCAGCCGCCTCGGCCGGAAAACAGCAAGCAAGAAAGCCATAAGTCGGCTTTTGAGAATGGAATCGTTGGAGCGACGCGAACTGATGGCGTCGGACGTTTCTCCCTTCCACAACACATTGGCACCAGCCGACGTGGATGGTGACTTTCAGATTTCTCCTCTGGATGCATTGAACGTTATCAACGCGATCAATTCCCAGGGTACAGGATCGCTGAGCAATCGCGCTACGCCCAACAACCGCAAAGGCATGATCGACGTCGACGGCGACAACATCCTCTCGCCGCTGGACGCACTGGGCGTGATCAACAGCGTCAATCGTGGTGAAGGCGTTGGCGAGTTGGTCGAAGTCAAATATCAATTCTTTGCCCTCAATGCAGACGGTACCGTCGGTGCTAACTTGGATCCGAATCCAAACGACACCGTTAGTGAGGCGTCTGTCTCTACAGGTCAAAAATTCGTTGTACGAACCTTGATGACGGACTTGCGCAGCACCAATGCATCGGGTGTGTTCAGCGCTTACGAAGACTTCAATTACACCAACGCCGACGGAACTCCTGCTGAGAAGATTGAATTGCAATGGTCGGAATACAACGGCCTGAAGTTTACCTTGACACCCGCTGTCCCCGGCGGCCCACTGGGTCTGCTGAGTGGCAATTTTAAGATTCGATACGGTTCCGATGTCACCGCGAGTATCGCCATTGCCAACCGTACCAACGGTACGGTGAACCCAACAACGACAGCGAGAAATATTCAAACAGCCATTGAAGCCCTCCCTGGCATTGGAGTTGGCAATGTGGTGGTCTCGGTCAACACTATCGACCCTTCCCCTGGACACAACTTCGACATCTACTTCCGCAATTCCAAAGCCCGCACAAACATTCCTGATGCAACTTTGGAAGCGGTCAACTTGACCGTCTCCTCCGGGACCGTCACACAATCGATATCTTCGCAAGCAAGTCCGGATCCAACCGACTCCGTAGTCGCTCGAGGTGCCTTCAACTATGCGCCAGTCATTCCTGCACCTCCCAACAATCCCGACGATCCCATCAGCCCACAGATTACGCGCTATGGAAATGGCCCTGCGGGCTATCTAGACAATGCCGCTGTCAGCAGCGGCAAGCGGACCATCCGCCTGATGGGTGGATTCGCAGATACATTGTCCTACAACGGAACCCCGACCTACCAAACGGTGATCATGGACACGGCGTTCGTGGCAACCGTGCCAGGTAAGGTGAATTTGCTCGGATCGGTCACCATTCTTCCTGACCAAGGTACCTCCGGTGACAAAGTAGGGATCGCACTCTATGGGGCAACCAATGCCTATCTGCAAAGCTCTCAGGTCTTGATGGTTCCGGCGTCGATTACCATCAACGATCGTCTGACCGCCACTCCAGACAGCTTTACCATCGCTGAAGACGCTGCCCAGACGTCGTTCAACGTCGTCGCTAATGACGTCGACAAGTTCGGTACCGCCCGTGGCATCGTCTCCGTGACCCAACCTACGGTAGGTGGCACTGTCGCCATCGGAACCGGAACGAATCCGCAGAACATCCTCTTCACTCCTGCCAAGGACTACTTCGGCCCGGTCGTATTTACCTACACCATTCGAAATAACGTGACCCCGACGCCGGATCAAGCGACCGGCACCGTCACCATCAATGTCACTCCGGTCAACGACGCACCCGTTGTTATCGGAACGAACTTCTCTGTTTCGGAAGATCCAGCCTCCACATTCTTCCTGCCAGCCTCGGTCTTTTCGCCTGGGCCAGCCAATGAGTCGGACCAAACAGTTACCTTCACCTCAATTGTGACCGCGCCGACATCGGGAACAGCGACGATCCTTGGCGACGGAACACTGCAATACTCCCCAGCAACAGACTTCTTCGGCACCGTCACATTGGTTGTTCGAGGTACCGACAACGGTTCCCCAGCACTGTCGACCAATGCCACGTTGACCATCGCCGTAACAGCGGTCAACGACGCACCTAGGATCGTAGGCACGAGCTTCTCGGTCGCCGAAGATCCAGCTTCGCCTCTGGTTATCCCCGTGAACCAACTCTTCACTCCGGGTCCAGCCAACGAATCCTCGCAAACGGTCACGCTGGCGATTTCCAGCGGTCCAACCATCGTAAGTGGGCCAGCTGCAGGTGCGGGTACTGCATCGATCCAGCCAGGTGGAGCACTCCAGTTCTCGCCAGCCAAGGATTTCTTCGGCACAGTAACCCTAGTGCTCGTCGGAACCGACAACGGATCGCCTGCACTGTCAACCACCTCCACCATCACCATCACTGTCAACAGCGTGAATGATGCCCCGATCGCCGTGGCAGACACAGGGAACGCTCGCTTCGTAGCGATTGGCTTGCCTAGCATCCAATCCTCCCTCGATGTGATGCGGAACGACAGCCCTGGGCCGTTCGAAGAGCCGCCGGTTGATTTCATTCGCATTGTCCCATTTACAACCAGCACCACAGCACTCGGCGGAACGGTCACGCTCAATGAGGATCGCACCCGAGTCCTGTACACCCCGCCAGCGGAAAAGTTCACCCAAGTCGATTCGTTCGACTACACCATTGTTGACAGCTTTGGTCTGAAGGCATCCGCGAAAGCCGAAGTCTTCTTGGCACCACCGCAACTGCCGTATGCCATCGATGACAACTTCGTCGGAGAAGAAGACAGCGTTAACAATCCCTTCTCCATTGATGTTCTGTCGAATGACTTGTTCAATACTGGTTTCACCAAGAGCTTGGTCGGCATCACTACCCAGCCAGGAGCGGATCAGGGAACAGCTTCGGTCGCCAGTGACAAAGTTGTTTACACTGCACCACAGGATTACAACGGTACAACTTCGGTCGTGTACCAAATGACCGATTCGAAGGACATCACCAAGACTTCGCTCGGTACCGTCTTCATTCGCATCACGGAAGTGAACGATGCTCCAATCGCTGTCAACCAGATCTACGCGGGTCAAGAAGACACGACCACGCTAATCGCTGGTCCGACGATCACTACGAACCTGAGTCGCGGTGCTCCGAACGAAGCCAATCAAACACTGACCGTGACCGAAGCCACCTTGCTCACCAGCGGCGCGGGAACGGTTACGCTGACCCCCAACGGCGACGTGCAATTCGTACCGACCAAGGATTATTTTGGAGACGTTCTGGTTCGTTACACCGTCCGTGACAACGGCACGACCAACGGTGTTCTCGACCCCAAGACAGGCACAGCCACCCTCACGATTTCTGTCGTTCCAGTCAACGATTTCCCCGTCACGGTCAATAAGACCTTGCCCACTGGCGAGTCAGTAACTCGAGAAGACGAACAGTTCACGTTCTCCACCGACGCGGTCATCAAGGGTGACCTGCCCGGACCTTCGAACGAGAACAATCAAACCGTAACCTTCGTGAATCTGACCGGTCCGGTCACGACCTCACGAGGAGGAACGATCACTCAGTCCGGCAATCTGCTCACCTATGTTCCTGCGAAGGACTTTAACGGCGCAGACACCTTCACCTATCAAGTGACCGACAACGGCGACCCAGCGTTGAAGTCGACGGGAACAGTGACCATCCTCGTCTCCGAAGTCAATGATCCACCGATCGCGGATGACGTGTCTGGAAACGCTTTTGCCGGTGTGACCACCGTCATCGACCTGAAGGACAAATTGGCCGCTATGTCGCGCGGTGCTGCCAACGAAAATGGTCAAACCTTGACCATCGTCAGTGTCACACCGATCCAACCCTTCGTCGGAACGTTGACTCTGAACCCGAATGGCACTTCGGTTACCTACACGGCTCCGCTCGATACCGATACCACGGTGAACTTCGATTTCGTGGTTCGGGACAACGGAACCACCGTCGGACAACTGGATCCACTGCAAGACACCGGTCGCTACGCATTGCGAGTCCTGCCGTTCATCCCCAGTTCCATCAAGGGACGCCTCTACATCGATGACAACAACAACGGTTCCATCGATACCAATGGCAACGGCAAGCAAACCGAACTCCCCGTCGGTGGTGTCGAAGTCACCCTCAGCTATGCAGATCCTACCAATCCTGCCAAGTTCATCACAACGACCGAGATGACCGAAGCGGATGGATCGTATGATTTCGAATTGCTCCCACCTGGAACGTACACGGTCAGCTACGTGAATCCCGTATCCATGATCGATTCCACCAATACGGTTCGTTCCCGTACGGTCACCATCGATCCTCCAGGGGACAAAAACCTTGTCTTCGACTTCCCTGTTCTCGGCATCAATCCTTCCTACGGCTCATCGATTGAGTACTTGGCATCAAGCTTCTACCTCAAGGACGCCACCTTGCGTTCGCGAGGCATGTACGCCATCGTGAACCCAACCGGATACACCGAATGGACATCCAAGAAAGACGGTTTTGAAGGGGACCTCTTCCATGAAGTCGTCCTCAGCAATGATGGGTCGCGTGCTTACTTGACGGCAGTCCGTGGTGAAGACCAAGTCTTCACCGCCACGTTGATCGAGAAGAAGCAATACATCCGAATCCCAGCCGGCAATGGAAACCAACTGGTCCGTATCCTCGCCAGCTCTTCGGATCTGGTTTGGACTCCGGTGAATATCCAAACTCCACCGATCACTGCCAAGGGTTACCTCGTGTCGGTCGACCAGTTCTTTGAACAAGAAGGCTGGATGTAATTCGACACTCACGGGTTAGGGAGGAGTTCTCACTTCCCTCCTAGGGATTCTAAGCAAAGCTCATTAACAAGGCTCCGCAATCGCGGGGCCTTGTTTCGTTACCGCATAGAACATTTTCTACTCGGCGCGGATGCCATGGTGGTTTCCACCATCGGCCATAGAGGATTCCTCGATTTCACGGTAGCCTTTTCCACCACTCATGTTTTGATGGATTCCGCCATGTAAAGAATGAGGATTTGCCTGATTTTCATGATTGCACGCAATTTGTTTAATGCAAGCTTAATTGATTGAACACCGTGTGAAACGTCAACGGTGAGACAGTCAAACGTTCCCTCCTTTACGGTTTATTGAGGAATTTTAGTGGGTAGGTATCCATGATTCTAGCGGATTGCTAGGATCGATTGGATGAATGAACTCAACAACCATTACCGCATGTTGCTGGGCTT
>Ga0194055_10004290_pt1 | contig 10714 bp, 10 predicted proteins | sample SepL449m_MetaG_FD_155482 | JGI IMG/M metagenome (GOLD analysis project Ga0194055, IMG submission 155482) | Anoxic zone freshwater microbial communities from boreal shield lake in IISD Experimental Lakes Area, Ontario, Canada - Sep2016-L442-9m | ecosystem: Environmental > Aquatic > Freshwater >... | reverse complement strand
CGGTGGCCTCCATCGCGGTGCAGCACCCGTCGGTCCATGTGACCTTGCCGGTGAGTGGGCAGACCGCGGAACTGCTGGCCAACACCGGCCATCAATCCACTCTGACCCAGCTCGCGCAATTAGCTGAGACTCCCGAAGTGCATCAGCTGACGACCGCACCGTTCACCCCCGTGGATGCCGCGGTCATGGTCGGATCCGGCTTGGGTTCCGAGCTGACGCGCCAGGTAGCGCGCGGAACAGAGGTGATAGGCGGGGTCACTGGTCGGGCCCCACCGGAGCCGAGTGCCGGCCTGGGCCCATGGATCACCACCGACGGAATGGACGTATCCACCGTCGGAGCCTTGGCCTCGGGGGGATTTCGCCAACTCGTAGTTCCGGCATCAGCGCTGACTGTCTTGCCCTCGATCGGATCCACGGCTCAGCCCTTCGTGCTCTCGGGTCCCCGAAATGCCCAGCTCACTGCGATTGCCTCCAGTGACGACCTCAGTGCCCGATTTACCGGTACGCCGGGAAACCCCGTCCTGGCCGCCCATCAGCTCGTCGCCGAGTTGTCCCAGATCTACTACGAACGGCCCAACGGCAGCACCCCCCGAGCGGTGGTGGCCACGGCCCCGAGTTCCTGGTCGGACGACCCCGCCTTCGTCGATGCTCTGCTCGGGTCCCTGAACGCAAACCCTCTGGTCCAAGCGGTCACCACCGCAGAGGTCTTCGCCCTGTTCCCGGTGCCAGCCACCTGTCGCAACGGATGCCGCCTGGCTGCGGCCAACGGGGTGGGGGGTCTGCCGACAGCTGCCATCAAGAGTCAGCGGCTCCGCGTCGATGGGCTGGCTTCTGCGGTCACCGGCGCACACACGTTGACCCAGCAGCTGGGGGATGTCGTCCTAAGTGCCGAGTCCCAGGGCCTGCGTTCAGCGCAGCAGTCGTCGGTAGTGGCCAATGCCGCCTCTGCCATCGACGCACAGCTTCGCCAGTTCGCCGTCGAGGGGAACCAGACGATCACCTTGACAGCGAAGAGCGGTCTCGTCCCGGTGACCCTGGCATCCACGGCCCCCTACCCGGTAACCGGCTCCCTCGTCGTGAGCAGCGACAAGTTGCTCTTCCCGAACGGTGAGACCTCATGGTCCCAGCCGGTGACACTCCTACCTCGACACTCCAACGTCATCTATGTGCGGGTGCGCACCCGAGTGTCCGGGGTCTTCCGTCTCCAGGTCAGCGTGCGCTCGCCGGATGACTCTTTACGCCTGGTGACCGGATCTCTGGCCGTCAGATCTACCTCCTCGTCGGTCGTGGGTGTGGTCCTGACCGCAGGGGCCGTGGTCGTCCTAGCTGTGTGGTGGTTCCGCACCTCGCTCAAGCGGAGGCGCCGCCAACGCGCCACGGAAGAACCTTCAACACCATGACCGACGAGGATGCAGCGGTCGAGGCCGGGGCCGCAGCCACCGGCCCTCTACACATCCCCACCCCTCCAGCCGGAGCCCGTAACCGGCTGCTCGGAGCCACCGCCGGCATGGCGCTCGGCACCACGCTGTCCAGGATCACCGGAGTCGGACGGATCATGGCTCTGGCCGCCGCACTCAGCGGCGGCGGGTTCGCCGACGCCTACAACCTGGCCAACACCACACCGAACATCATCACCGACATCGTCATCGGCGGGGTCCTAGCCGCCACCTTCGTTCCGGTATTCGTTTCGGAGTTGACCACCAAGGCCACCAAGGAGGCGTGGGAGGCCATCTCTTCGGTGGTAACCGTCACGGTGGCGATCGTGCTGGTGGCAACGGTGGCGTTCTTCATCCTGACCCCGTCGATCATCGACCTCTACACCTCGACCAACCACCACGCCAGCGCCCATCAGCAGCAGGTGGTGGCCACCTTCCTATTGCGCTGGTTCGTCCCTCAGCTCACCTGCTACGGACTGATCGCCCTCATGACGGCGCTGCTCAACACCCAGGGCAAGTTCGCCGCACCCATGTTCGTCCCCATCGCCAACAACCTCATCGTCATCGGAATGCTCCTGTGGTTCCACGCCCTGGTGCCGAACCCGAACCTGGCCAGCATCCAGGCCCACCACACCGCCCTGCTGCTGCTCGGAATCGGAACGACCATCGGGGTCGTCGTCCAAGGAGCCCTACTCGTGCCCTCACTCCTACGATCGGATCTGCAGATCCGTTTCCGCTGGCAGCCGGGCCACGAGGCTGTGCGCAAGATCACCCGTCTCGCCGGGTGGACCTTCGGGATCGTGGTGGCCAATCAGATCGCCTTGGTGGTCATCCTGGCCCTCGCTGACGGTGCCCGCATCCCGGGGGCGGTATCGGCGTACACCTACGCCTACGCGTTCTTCCAACTCCCCTACGGCATCATCGCTGTATCAGTCATGAGCGCAGTGACCCCTTCGCTCTCGGCCCGGTGGGCAGTGGGAGATATCGCCGGATTCCGACACCGCATGACCTTCGGACTGCGCAGCATCCTGGTCATCATCATTCCCTCGGCCGTAGGCATGATCATCCTGGCCCATCCACTGATCGACCTGATCCTGGCTCACGGCGCCGAGACGGCGGCTCAGGCGTCGACCACGGCCGCCACATTGGCCATGTTCTCGTTGGGCCTGCCCGGTTTCTGCACGTTCTTGTACATGGTGCGGGTACTCCAAGCCATGCAAGACACCCGAACGGCCTTCCGGATCTACCTGATTCAGAACGCCCTGAACATCGTGCTCGGTGTGGCCCTGGTGGGCTCGCTAGGTGTCCGAGGTCTGGCGCTTTCGGTAGCGGTGTCGTACTCGGTAGCCGCCGTCATCGCCTTGTCTGTGGTGGCCAAGAAGGAGAAGGGCCTCGGGGGCCACGAACTGACCACTCCGGTGACCCGGGTGCTGATCTCCACTGCCGTCATGGCCGTTGCCACCCTGCTGGCTGTCAACGTCTCCGGAGCCACCTCGGGCTTCGCGTTGCTGGCTCGAGTGGTCTTCGCCGTGGTCGTCGGCGCTGCCGCCTTTGTCGGAACGACTGTGCTGTTGGCCTCCCGGGAGGCCAGACGGGTGCCAGAGCGTCCCGATGCTGGACCCGAGGTCACCAGTTCCGACGCCGCCGACAGGCTGGCCGATGGTCTGGCCAATGCCGACCCCGACGACGGAGCCGGGTCCGATACCCCCCGCCACCGGGCTGCGTTGGCGTCTGTCCGTCTGGTGACGCCGGGCGCGTCTGCTTCTGGCCATGCGCCGGCGCCCGACGAGTCTGAAGGGGATGGCGGCCCCTCAGACGACTCGTTCGATGAGCCTGGCGATGAGCCTGGCGATCAATCCTCCGACTATCGGTTCCGTGAAAGACTTGACTCCGGGACTGACGTGGCTCCGGTACGCCATCTGCGTCCGGTGCCCGACGAAAGCGAGGACGCCTCACCAGGTGTCCTGAGGGGTGACCAGACAGCTGCTGGGCGACCGGCGGATCAACCGGGGGCGATCGAGCCCCCCACGGACGAGGAGTAGCACCATGGCCCGCATCCGGGTGATCACTGACAGCGCTTGTGACCTGTCGGCCGAGGTGGCAGCCGCACACGGCATCGTCATCGTCCCTCTCTCGATCCGCTTCGGCGACGAGGAGTTCGTCGATGGCAAGGATCTGACCACCCAGGAGTTCTGGGCCCGGTGCAAGGCCAGCCCGATGCTCCCTGAGACGGCGGCCCCATCCCCAGGGGCGTTCCAGGAGGCCTTCAAAGCCGCGGCGGCCGACGGCTACGACGGGGTGCTCAGCCTCAGTCTCTCCGGCGGAGTTTCTGCCACATTCCAAGCCGCCACCGCGGCAGCCAAGGCCGTAGCCGACACCATCGATGTCCGTGCCCTCGATTCACGCTCCATGACCATGGGACTGGGTCTCATGGTCCTGGAGCTAGCGGACATGGCCTCGGCGGGGGCAGATCTTGATGCCCTCGAGGCCAGGGTGGGCGAACTGGTCCCCCGGACTTCAGTATTTGGGGCAGTGGAGAACCTGGAGCACCTGTCCAAGGGCGGTCGCATCGGCGGAGCCAAGGCGTTGCTCGGTTCCGTGCTCTCCATCAAGCCCGTGGTCACCTTGGTCGACGGCGAGGTAGCCGAGGAGTCCAAGCAGCGCACCCGAGGCCGATCGCTGCAGTACCTGGCCGACAAGGCACTCACATCGCCACCGTTGAGCCGCATTGCTGTCGCCCATGGAGATGCTTCAGACATCGATGACTTCCTCGCCCTGCTCAAGGACCTGTCCTGCGAGCATCCGATCGTGGTGAGCGACCTCGGAGCCGTCATCGGAACGCACACCGGTCCAGGGACGATCGGTGTCTGCATGGTGAGGGTGGATTGAGGGCCCCATCTAGGAGGTAGTCACCACTTCCGGCAGCACCAGACGTTGATCGGAGTAACCTCTGGCCATGGATCCGATGCCTCAACATCACGCCTCATCTCTGCCCGGACTGGCTGGCCTCGATGACTTGCCCGTCAAGGGCGCCGACGCAGTCGACATGGTCGTCGATTTCATTCAGAACAAGGCCGTGCGGCCGCTCACCTTGGCCACGCGGGCCATCGTCTTCGGCATCATCGTGCTGACGGCCAGCATCGCCACAGTGACCCTTCTGGCCATCACCATGATCCGGATCTTGACCGTCTACATCCCGGGCAACCGTGTCTGGGTGTCCGACCTGATCGTCGGCGTGATCTTCGTGGTGACCGGTGTGGTCGCCTGGTCGAAGCGGATCGACCGTACCCCCGCTGCTGCGGCCCTGGCATGACCGAGTCCCGACAGGTCATCATCGTCGGGTCCGGCCCGGCTGGCCTCACGGCGGCCATCTATGCGTCCCGCGCCCAACTCTCTCCCCTGGTCATCGAAGGCGAGCCGTCATCGACCAGTGATCAGCCTGGCGGACAGCTCATGCTGACCACCGAGGTGGAGAACTTTCCTGGATTCGTCGAAGGAATCATGGGTCCCGACCTGATGGTCGCCTTCCGTGAGCAGGCTGCACGGTTCGGTACCGAGTATGTGACGTCCAAGGTGTCCCGGGTGGACCTGTCCAGCCGCCCGTTCCGCCTGTGGGTAGGCGATCCAGATGCAGCCGAGCCCACCTATGCGGCCGATGCCCTGATCGTGGCCACCGGAGCCAAGTCATTGATGTTGAATCTGCCTAACGAGGAACGTCTGCTCGGCTACGGCGTGTCGACGTGCGCCACCTGTGACGGCTTCTTCTTCCGAGGGATGGACATTGCCGTAGTCGGTGGGGGCGACAGTGCCCTCGAAGAGGCGCTGTTCCTCACCAAATTTGCCGACAAGGTCACCCTCATCCACCGTCGTGGCGAACTGCGGGCGTCCAAGGTGATGCAGAAGCGAGCCATGGACCACCCGAAGATCGAGTTCTTGTGGCACAGCACCGTCATCGATGTGATGGGCGATACCAAGGTGTCCGGAATTCGGGTGCGGAACCTCGAGTCGGGCGTAGAGACAGACATGGCGCTGTCCGGGCTGTTCGTGGCCATCGGCCACCAGCCCAACACGGCGCTGTTCGAAGGCCAGTTGGACATGGAGTCGACCGGCTACCTGCGGACGGTGGGGACGACCACGTATACCAACGTCGAAGGGGTCTTCGCCTGCGGTGATGTGCAGGATCATCGCTACCGCCAGGCCATCACCGCAGCCGGGTCGGGTTGCATGGCAGCTATCGACGCCGAACGGTGGATCGAGGACCAGGCCGCCTCCGGTCACTGACCTGATCGGCTCTCCACTGAACACGGGCGGGAATGCGGCGGTGGTCCTTGTGGTTGACCTAGCGTGTCAGCGCACAGGCATTCGTAGGGTCCGATCCGGTCCCAGAAGGAACAGGCACCATCATGAGTGAGAACATCGCAAACCTGACCGACGCTAGTTTTGACGAGCATGTCATGGCCTCGGACGTTCCCGTGCTGGTGGACTTCTGGGCCGAATGGTGCGGCCCGTGCAAGATGATCGCCCCTGTGCTCGAGGAGATCGCCGCCGAGCAGGAGGGCAAGATCCAGATCGTCAAGCTCAATATCGACGACAACCTCGATATCACCCGCCGGTTCGATGTCATGAGCATCCCCACGCTCATCCTGTTCAAGAACGGCGAACCTGCCATGCGGATCGTCGGGGCCAAGGGCAAGGGCCAGCTGTTGCAGGAGCTGTCCGCCCACATTTGAGCGTGCCGGCGGACCATGAGACGTTCGTCTGTGTGGTGCTAGCGCAGCGAGGGGTCGTCCGTTGAGCCCCGAACCTGAGATCAACCTCGACATCGGGGCTGAAGGTCAAGCGGTCGCCGATGTACAGCAGCGCCTCTCCGAGTTGGGCTTTCCTCCAGGTGTCGATGATCGCGGGTTGTTCCGGGAAGGTACTCGAGCCGCAGTCGAGGGGTTTCAGTATCGGCGGGGTCTCCGTGTAGACGGGATCTGTGGACGCCAGACGTGGTCTGCCCTGGTGGAAGCCGGTCGCAGCCTCGGTGACCGGTTCCTCTATCGGCGCTCCCCCATGCTGCGCGGCGACGATGTGGCGGAACTGCAACAGCGGCTCAGCGCGCTCGGGTTCGATTCCGGACGAGTAGATGGGATCTTCGGCGACCTAACTTCGGGAGCGCTGGGTGAGTTCCAGCGCAATGCCGGTCTCCCCGTCGACGGGATCGCTGGCGGGGACACAGTCTCCGAACTCCTTCGCTTCGGTACCCGTCATGACAACTCCGAACTCGTCTCCTCCGTGCGAGATCGAGAGAGACTTCGCCAGTCGCCCACCACCGTGGACGGCCGCCGGGTGTCCCTCGGAGAAGAAGGTGGCCTCGGGGTCACCGTGGGGGCTCTGCGGCGTCTCCTGGTCAGCCAGGGGGCTCTCGTGACCACCCACCATCACCCTGACGGTTCGATCCAGGCATCAGAGGCCAATGCTGCTGCTGCCGACGTCTATGTCGGCATACGGTTGGGCAGCGCCCCTGGGTGTTCCACTTCGTACTACTCCGGCTATCAGTACTCGTCCCCTGGGGGGCGCCGCTTGGCCGAACTACTGCAACTGGCGCTTCCCACTGCGCTCGGACTGTCGGATTCCGGGAGCAATGGAATGTCCCTGCCAGTGCTGCGCGAGACACGGATGCCGGCCGTGATCTGCGAGATCAATCCGGCATCGGTCCTGGTCGAGCGGTCGGCGGTCATCGCCAGAGCAGTGGTGGACACATTGTCCGAGTGGGTCGGGAGCACCTGGGACTGAGTTCAGAGGACTGAATTCATGGGACTGAATTCAGAGGCAATCGCTTCCCTGGCTGGCTCTACCTCTACCTCAGGTCTGCTGCCAACAGTAATCCACAACCTCATGCACAGGTTGTGGACGAATCTCTAGTGAGGCTTCAGGGATGGCTATTCTCACTCAGAGTAGTCGCTTTACCAGCGATTACATGTATTATGTCAGTTATTCTCACTTTAAGTGAGTCACGTCAGCCACCTGAGCTCTCAGAACCGCCCACCATGAGCTTGTAGATGCGCTCGAGATCCTCGAGCGTGGCGAACTCCACTACCACGCGGCCCCTCTTGGCCGACATGTCGACCTTCACCCGAGTGTTCAGGTGGCTGGCCAACAACTCTTCGAGCTCCAAGATCCCTGGTGGAGGCAGTTGCCGGGGCCCGGGTACTGTGGGCACCTGCTGCACTGATGCGCCTGAGTGCGGCCCGTCAGCCTCTCTGCCCTCTCCCCCATCGACCACCGTGAGGACCCCACCCGGGGTCGGCACGCTATCGACGCCACCTTCGGCTTCCTCGTTGTGTGCTCTCACCAGGTCTTCGGTGGCCCGGACGGTCAGACCCTCAGAGACAATCGCACGCGCTAGTAGCTCTTGGTAGCCCCGGTCCGGTGTCCCCAACAGCGCTCGCCCGTGCCCAGGACTGATCTGCCCCTCTGCCAACATCCGCTGCACTCCTGATGGAAGCTGCAGCAGGCGAAGAGTGTTCGTGACCGCTGTGCGGCTCTTCCCCACCCTGGTGGCCACCTGATCGTGGGTGAAGCCGAACTCTTCGATGAGTTGCTGGTAGGCGGCAGCCTCCTCCAGCACATTCAGATCCTGGCGGTGGAGGTTCTCCACCAGGGCTTGCTCCAAGCTATGGGTATCATCCGACGTCTGGATGAGCACGGGGATGGTGTGCAACCCGGCGCGCCTCGAGGCTCGCCACCGCCGCTCACCGGCGATCAGTTCAAACTCGTCTGATTCCTCGTCCCCTAGGCGACGGACCAGGATTGGCTGAAGTACGCCCAGCTCTTTGATTGAGGCTGCCAACGAGGACATGGTCTCCTCATCGAAGTTTACCCGAGGTTGTCGAGGGTTCGGCTTGATATTGCCGATGGGCACCTCGCGAAGAGCAGAAGTTCGATCGCCTGTTACCTCAGTGGGAATGAGAGCGCTGAGTCCTTTACCCAGCCCGCTACGACGTGCCACCGCTGACCTCCTTAGCTAGTTCCCTATAGGCAATGGCCCCGCGTGAGGCGGGGTCGAACGCAGTGATTGGTTGTCCGAACGATGGTGCCTCAGAGAGTCGCACTGTCCGGGGGATCACTATTCGACACACCTTGCTGCCAAAGTGCTCACGCACCTCAGTGGCCACTTGATCGGCCAACTTGGTCCTGGCGTCATACATGGTCAGGACAATGGTCGATATGTCCAGGCGAGGATTGAGATTCGACGCCACTAGGTGCACGTTGCGCATCAACTGGCTCAAGCCCTCAAGGGCGTAGTACTCGCACTGGATGGGAACCAATACCTCAGAAGCGGCGGCCAGTGCATTGACGGTGATCAGACCGAGTGAGGGGGGGCAGTCGATCAGGACGTAGTCGAAGTCGTCGATGACCGACTCGATGGCCCGCTTCAGCTTCAACTCGCGGCTGAAGGCGGGAACCAGTTCGATCTCCGCCCCAGCCAACGCGATAGTTGCCGGCGCCACGAACAGGTTCTTCATGCTGGTCGGCTCGATGCAGTCCTCCATCGAGCAGTCCCTCATCAGCACGTCGTACATGGAGAGTTCGAAGTTCCTGGCGTCGATCCCCAGACCGGTGGTGGCATTCCCCTGTGGATCGAGGTCGATCACGAGGACCCGGAAGCCGAGTTCGGCCAGAGCTGCTCCCAGGTTTACCGATGTGGTGGTCTTTCCTACACCCCCCTTCTGATTGGCCACCGCCAGCACGCGGGGGAGTGGATTACCCGATGCGGCTTGGGGCTGCCGTCCTGAGGTGGGGGCCGGTGTCGGACTTGGAGCGGGAGGTGCTTGCTCGAGTGGAACTTCCTGAATACCGTCACCCGCCTCTACCGACGTCTCTTCTTCTGTCGTTCCAGTGTCCACGTCATCCCCTACTGCTTCCGGTTCTGCTTCATCTACGCCGTGAGCGGCAATCTCTCCAGCGGTCTCAATCTTGGAATCGGCTGGCCCCGAGGTGTTCGAGGTGGTCTTCCCTGGCTCGCCATGATCGGTGCCTCCAGAATCCCCCAGCGAACTGAGACTCTCTTCGGCTGGAGTCGCTCCTTCAGTGCGCACGCTAGCGTCGACTTTTTCTACGCTCTCGAGCTCGTCGACCAATGTCGCTGATTCCGGGCTCGCTGTTCCGCTCGCCGAAGCGGTTCCTTCAGAGGCTGATCCCTGAGAAGAAGGCCCAGGCCTACCACGACGTCGGCCGCGCATTATCGTCTCCTCAGTTGGGCAGGTTGCAAGGGCTTCATACTCGCCTGTCCCGACCTTCAGGTCAAGCATCCCGATCAATGTTTCACGTGAAACATCAGAGGTTCTTCCAAATGAGCGTGGATCGCCGGTGAGGACTGCTCCGAGCTGCACTTTTCCTTGTGGGAGCAGACTTCGATCTTGGGTGCTGGTGACTACCCACCTCGTGATGCCTGCCGACGGTAGTGGGGGAGAGGTGCCTGACGGTGAGCCCCCAACTTCCCGTACGTGCCCTGGGTGGAAACATCGGGCCGACAATTCGGAAACGGTCTGAGCAAAGAGTTCGTTCGATCTCGCGACATCCACACCACGCCTACTTGGCCTGACGTCAGAAGGTCGTGCTGTAGTTGAACCCGGTCCACTTCCCACCCATTGGTCCCCCAAGCCTCGGTGCGTCGTCTGCTGCCTTCGATCACCCGTCAGCGCTCTTCTAGTCCGGGATGGCCCGGCCTCTGTCTCCCGCCGATCAGAACCAGTGACTCGCCCTCGAACTGGGGCTCGAGGGAGTAGCGAGTCATCTTCTGGGTTGGTAGGACGAAGCGCAACGATCCGTGCACTCCATTCCCTCCGTACTGATGCTCCCTGCCTCACGGCCCTCACCCGGGGATGGGCCTTCACACGGGTTGCCATCCGGCTCTCCCATCACTCAGCAGGTCGGGAGAACCACCCTCCTCTAGTACCCCCGGTGCAGATGAAGATGTGCACTTATCCGGAGATCCATATTGCCAGAGGTGCTGCACGAGGCTCCAGGAACAAGAACCTGCACCCTCTATTGGCCGAACAAACCCTCGCCGTCCAACTGGTGTGCAGACGTCACCGACCTGACTGCACCTCAATGGTGAAACAGACGCCGCTGGGCTGATGACTAGATTCAGCTTCCATCAGCCAAGGGTGGATGCCATCTACTGGCCCTACCAACCAGCGCTGAATGTAGCCCAGCGGTGCTCGGGTTCTGTGTTGTCGATATCGAAACTTGTGTACTTGGAGTCTATTTCGGGCGGGCGTGGTCTAGAC
>Ga0194055_10004285_pt1 | contig 10729 bp, 9 predicted proteins | sample SepL449m_MetaG_FD_155482 | JGI IMG/M metagenome (GOLD analysis project Ga0194055, IMG submission 155482) | Anoxic zone freshwater microbial communities from boreal shield lake in IISD Experimental Lakes Area, Ontario, Canada - Sep2016-L442-9m | ecosystem: Environmental > Aquatic > Freshwater >... | reverse complement strand
GAGAAGGTGGCCCATGGCGGTATTTTCGTAGCTCGCCATGAAGGCAGAGTGGTCTTTGTCTCTCACGTTATCCCTGGTGAAGTTGCCAAGGTTAAGGTTTATGAAGATAAAGGTGGAGCGTTCTGTAGAGCAGAACCGGTTGAAATTATTACGGCATCCCCTGATCGAGTAAAACACTTTTGGAAAAATGCTGAAGAGGCAGGGGGTGCAGAATTTGGTCACATAAGTCTTTCTCGCCAAAGAGAACTAAAAGCAGATGTCTTAGAAGAAGGTTTACAGCGCTTTGCTGGAATTGAAATGCGAGTTCCTGTTCTTGCAGCCCCAGGGGATGATGAACGTAATGGTTTGGGATATCGAACCAGAGTTCAACTGCATGTCAATGAAGATGGTGACGTTGGTCCTTACAAAGAGCGAACTCACGAAGTAGTTCGAGTAAAGACCATGCCACTAGCAGTTGCTGATATTCAAGAACTAGGGCTGCACCTAAAGAATTGGCAAGATGTCAAGAAGATTGAAATTGCTGCTTCCAGCACAGGTCAAACGCAGTGGACCATCGATAAGAAACTCAAAGGTGAAGAGAAGTTCTTAGAGCGTGCAGGGGGTCGAACATTCCGACTATCGGCTGGAGCGTTCTGGCAGGTTCACAGAGAAGCTGCGAACCTGTTAGCTGAAGAAGTTGTTGCAGTTACAAAGGCTGCTGGCTTTACTAAAGATGCCCAGAACTATGACCTCTACGGTGGTGTTGGTTTATTTAGTGGTGCCTTAGCTGCGGCTTTCGGATTGGACATCAAGATCACAACTGTTGAGGCTTCTAAAGCAGCGGCTGAAGATGCCAGACGTAACTTGATAGACATCAAGGGTGCTAAATCTATTGCCACTCCAACAGAGCGATTCTTAGATGAATTAGCTTCAGCTGGAGCACTACCTCCAAAGAGCACCATCATCATGGACCCACCAAGATCAGGCGCTGGAAAGCATGTGATTGAAAGATTGATTACTTTAGCTGCGGATCACTTGGTTTATGTTGCCTGCGACCCGATTGCATTGGTAAGAGATCTAAAGCCGCTTACTGAAGATGGTTACAAGATTGCCAGTATTAGAGCTTTTGACCTATTCCCACATACCCATCATTTTGAAACTGTGGTTAGTCTGGTTCGGTGAGTAAAAGCGCGACAAAGCCTATAAAGGTAGCCATAGTCGATGACCATGAGGCTATCAGGCTTGGCTTTGCCGGGGCATGTCTTGAATATGGTTATCAACTGGTAGCTCATGCGCCGACTGTTGATGAACTAATTCCAAAGCTAAAGAAAAAGCCTCAGGTAGTGGTTCTTGATCTGTCTCTTGCCGATGGCAGTGAACCAAGTCAAAACGTTAGAAAGCTTATTGACTATGGAACCGAAGTTCTTATCTTTTCTATTGCTGATAGGAAAGCTCAGGTCAAAGCGGCTCTCGTTGAAGGAGCAGCCGCACTAGTTACTAAGAGCCAGCAGATGAAAGACCTATTTGAATGTATTAACTTAGTTGCCAATGGCATCAAGGTGAATACTGCTGAAACCATTGCTGCTATCGATAACGACCAAGAGTTCAAAGCGAAGCTCACTGACCGTGAACTTGAAGTGCTACGGCTCTATGCATCAGGGATGACTCTAAAATCAGTTGCTTATGAATTGAAACTAAGTAAATACACAGTGAAAGAGCACATCGATCGAGTTAGAGATAAGTATTCCAATCTTGGTAGACCCGCTCCTGGTAAATCTGAACTTCTTATGCGCTTACTTGAAGATGGATACATGGGGGATGATTTCATCTAATGAGTAACACTCAAGCTACCTTCGCTACCGCTCGTATCAATCGTTTGATTGGTAGAGCATTCTCGGCAGCTGCACTGCTTCTAAGTCTTGAGAGTGGTTTGAACTATGTAAACCAGAATCAGTATTTGAATCAACCCTTATCTTGGGTTCTGGTTAGCATTCTTTGGGCGACAACAGCTGCATTCACATACACCTTCTGGTTTGGTAGTGCTAGCTATCTTTACCTCCGCATTCATGCTTGGTATTTATTTGCCCTTTTAGCTGCCTGGCCTTTTATGATCAGAGAAGTCCCTGTTCACGATGGAACTTTCTATCCGTTCTTGTGGTGGGCTTTTGATACCGGTTGGGTGGCTGCTGCCATTAGCTTTAGGTTGAAGTGGGCTATCAGCTATTACGCAGTACTAGTTACCGCTACCCAGTTAGTCTTCTATTCACCGTTAGGTGGAAGTCACAGCGTGACTCAGGTAGTCACTGATGGAATCTTTACAATTCTTACTAACGGATCAATTGCAGTAATTGTTTTGATGCTAAGAAATGCAGCTAACATAACTGACGAAACAAATGCTGAAGCTATTAAGGTGGCGGTTCTGCAAGCCAAAGCGGAAGCGCAAAGCAAAGAACGTCAACGACTAGATGCTCTGATTCATGACAGCGTGCTAACTGCTCTGATTAGCGCTACCAATGCGAAGACCGCTGTTGAAGCGCAGTCTGCTGCTGAACTAGCTTCAAGTGCCTTGGCTAAATTAGCCAGACTTGAATCAAATGCAGTTGAAGGCTCGCCGGTGTTCTGCGGAGATCTCTTCGATTCGATTATGACCGCAGCCAAGCGGCTAGATCCTGAGATTGAAACAAGAAGAGATTGCCAATCTCAAGTGCTGGTAAATCAAGAAGCTTCCTCGGCTCTAACCGAAGCATTGCTGCAAGCGTTACAAAATTCGCAATTACACGCAGGTCTCAAGGCTAAACGTGAACTAATTCTCAAATCAAATAACAATGAATTGAAACTGGTTTTGAAGGATAACGGCAAAGGCTTTAGACCTAACCGAGTGCCAAAGGGGCGCTTAGGTATTAGAAATTCGATAATTGGCCGTGTTCAAAATATCGGGGGCGAAGTGCACATCGTCTCAAGCCCAGGCCAAGGTGCAACAGTGATTTTGGAATGGAGCTCTAAATGATTTCCATCAAACGCTGGGTAGCAGCACTAATTCCTCTGGTTTACGCTTTCTATCTGCCGGTTCAATCACTTTTGATTCCTGGAATTGCCTCAAGGCCATACGAAGTTCTTGCACTGACTATTTATTTAGCTGCCGTTATTCCAACGCTGTTGGCTTACAGGGGTTTGGTTGTTCCGGTTTGGCAAGCAGCAGCAAATCTAGTCGCAGCTTTTGCAATTCCTGCTCTGGTTATTTTGCAGCGAGATGAAATTCGCAATAATGACATCGGTGGCTGGATGGTGATGGGAACTGCAGTAATTCTCACTGCAACAGCGGTTAGGCAGCAACGAATATTTGCTGTGTTGGGATTAGTGGTTCTGATCGCAGAAGTGGTTTATGTGTATGGACCGCTGGCGTTGGTGACCGCTGGCTTAGTTGGGGCAATGGTATTTGTTTTAGCAGGTCTTGGTGTTTCTAGAGGTATTCAAAATGCTAATGCGGAATCAGATAAGTTTCGTGAGCGTGAGGCTCGGGACTTAGCTTCTATCGCATCTCTTGAAGCAACCAAGACGGAGCGAACCTCGAGATTGCAACAGGTGCTAGGTAGTTCTGTTCCACTACTAGGTCTGATTGCTGAAAGTAAATCACCATTGAGTGATGACATGAAGCAGTCAGCGAGATTACTTGAGTTAGCGCTAAGAGATGAGATCAGAGGCAGGGGATTGCTCACTGCTTTGATGCGAGCTGAAATTTCTAGGCTTAGAAACCTAGGCGTTGAAGTTGCTGTCTTGGATGAAGGCGGGACAGCAGATCTAACTGATTCTGAACTTGAAGCACTCTTAGCCAAGGTAATCGAAGCACTGCAGGTAATTGATAAGGGTCGAGTAACCATTAGAAGCCCTAGGGGCGAAAGCTTCAAGATTACTGTTGTTGCTACTTTGCCTGGGGTGGCGCAACCATTACTTTCATTGCGACTAAGTTAACCCCCCTTTAAACCCCCAACGGGCCTAGGAGCTATTGCTAACTCCTGGCCCGTCCCCTGGTAATGAACCGAGCAAATCCCCTTAAGACTTTCGATTCACCTGTCGGAATAAAACTATGCTCCGACAAGACAAATCTGCCAAAAATACGACCCGTGTTTTAGTCCCCACTTAAGGGGACAGGCTTAAATGTGTAACGGCTCCTCTTTTGCAAGAGGAGCCGTCGCACAGCCTTCACTTTTATCCCAGCAAAGCTGCTTCTAGTGTATCCAACCCGATGCTGCCTAGGTTTAGAGCCTTCATGTGGAAGTCCTTGATGTTGAAGTTAGCGCCTTGGCGAACCTTGTATTCATCGCGGATGTTCTCCCAGATTCTTTGACCAATCTTGTATGAAGGAGCCTGTCCTGGCCAACCGAAGTAACGGTGCACTTCAAAGTTGATGAACTGTTCAGACATGTTTACGTTCTTGCTCATGAAATCAAGTGCGTAGTCGAAGTCCCACTTACCGGTGCCATCAAGACGAGGCTTACCTAGGTGTACTCCAATGTCTAGAACAACACGAGCTGCACGCATGCGCTGGCCATCTAGCATTCCAAGGCGGTCGCCTGGATCATCCAAGAAGCCAAGTTCTTGCATTAGACGCTCAGCGTATAGAGCCCAACCTTCTCCGTGACCTGAAGACCATGAGGCGAGTCTGCGCCAAGAGTTTAGATCTGCTTTGTTGTATACCTTCTGAGCAATCTGCAAGTGGTGCCCTGGCACACCTTCGTGGTAAACAGTTGTGGTTTCACGCCAAGTATCAAACTCGGTAACACCAACTGGAACTGACCACCACATTCTGCCCGGTCTTGAGAAGTCATCTGTTGGTCCGGTGTAATAAATACCACCGTGCTGAGTTGGAGCAATCATGCACTCAAGCTTGCGCAATGGTTCTGCAATGTCGAAGTGGGTGCCACTTAGTTTTTCAATTGCAGCATCTGAGAGCTTTTGCATCCATGCTTGCAGTTCAGCAGTGCCATGAAGTTTACGGCTTGGGTCGTTATCTAGAACTTCGATAGCTTCCTTTACAGTTGCCCCAGGCTTGATTTCGTTAGCAACTGCGTTCTGCTCTGCAACAACACGGGCGAGTTCTTCTTTACCCCACTCGTAAGTCTCATCAAGATCAACGCGCTTACCAAGGTACTGAGCACTCAGCAATGCATATCTTTCACGACCGATAGCTTCTTCTTTGTTACCAGCAGGTAGCAATTCATTTTTGAAGAACTCGGTTAGCTTTGCGTAACTAGCAGTCGCAGCTTCTGCAGAAGAGGCAAGTTCTGCCTTAAGAGATGCTGGAAGCTCGTTATCTCCAGCTTGAGCATTGGCTGCAAACTTTCTAAAGAAACCTTCTGGAGTTAGTAGCTGTTCAGCCTGAGTGATTGCCAGTGTGATCTGTCGAATCGCAGGGGTGTCGTTGTGCTTGATACCTTCACGAAGGGTTCTGATATATCCATCAACCGCACCATCGACAGCTTGCATGCGCTTAGAGATGTTTGACCAGTTCTCTTCGGTTGCTGTTGGGCTGAGGTCAAAGATATCTCTGATGCCCTGAGCAGGAGAAGCAATTGGGTTTAGGTCTCTGCGCCACATACCTGAGTCATAAATTTCACCACTTAGTTTCAGTGTTGAACTCATTGCTAGCTTGGTGACGTTATCAACTTCATCTTGAATTTCAGTTGCTTCGACCTTTGCCAACATTTCTTTTTGAAGTTGGTTGAAATGAGCTCCAGCTTCAGGGGTGGTATCTTCTAGTCTGTCTTCGCCAACTTTGAAACCGGTATAGGTTGCGAATTCAGGGGATAGGTCAACAAGGGTTTTTACCCATTGCTCACCTAGTAAATCGAGTTTGGATTGTTCACGCGACATTGCGAGTCCTTAATCTTTCGTGGGATATCTTTAAGGACAAATCTAGTGGTTTTTAGCCGAGCCCCGGACGGTATTGAGCTCGCCACTGGCCAAGACCAGGTCGCAGATTGCTTCTAAAGCGAGTGGTACTGCGGTTCCATGATGAAGATGGCACTTTGATCTCACGCTTAGCTGTGCTGGCCTGCTCTTGATGGCTAGCCTGCAAGATTGCTATCACTGCCGCTAATTCAGCTTCAGTCGGGTTACCCGAGATAACCTTGATACCCTCTTGAATCGACTCTTCAGGAATCACAGTGGGATATTTCCATGCTTCTTAGGAGGAGTGGTTGCACGCTTAGTTTTCAGGGCAGCTAGCGCTTTGATAACGCTGATTCGAGTAGCTGCTGGCTCGATAATGCCATCTAGTTCGCCTCGCTCGGCTGCTAAGTATGGGCTAGCCACGTTATAGGTGTATTCAGCAGCTAGCTGAGCACGGACCTTAGCGATGTCTTCACCTGCTGCTTCAGCAGCTTTGATCTTGTCTTTGAACAAAATGTTTACAGCACCTTGACCACCCATAACTGCAATTTCAGCTGTTGGCCAAGCAAGGTTGATATCTGCTCCTAGGGCTTTAGAGCCCATAACGATGTATGCGCCTCCGTAGGCCTTACGAGTAATAACTGTTACCAGCGGAACAGTTGCTTCTGCATAGGCATAGATCAACTTAGCGCCACGACGAATAACTCCAGCCCATTCCTGATCTGCTCCAGGAAGGTAACCAGGTACGTCAACGAGGGTTAGGACTGGAATAGAGAACGCATCGGCAAGTCGAACGAATCGAGCTGCTTTTTCAGCAGCATCGATGTTCAGTGTTCCAGCAAGAGCACTCGGTTGGTTAGCAACGATTGCAATTGATTGACCAGCAACTCGAGCAAAACCAATAATCACGTTAGGAGCGAAGAGTGGCTGGACTTCTAAGAACTCGTGATCATCAACGATGGATTCAATAACCGTAATCATTGAGTAAGGCTGGTTAGGTGAATCCGGAATGATGGTGTTTAGTTCACGGTCTGCATCGGTGATCTCTAAAATATCGGATGTTTCATAGTGAACTGTTTCACTTAGGTTGTTCTCTGGTAAATAGCTAAGTAGTGCTCTGGCGTAGTCAAGAGCATCTTCTTCATCGCTAGCAAGATAGTGAGCAACTCCTGAAGTCTGGTTGTGAGCTAGAGCTCCACCTAGAGCTTCCATCTCAACTTCTTCACCGGTAACTGTCCTGATGACATCAGGACCGGTCACAAACATGTTCGATGTTTGGTCAACCATGATTACAAAGTCAGTAAGTGCTGGACCGTAAACAGCTCCACCAGCAGCTGGACCCATAATTAGAGAAATCTGCGGGATAACACCTGAGGCCATGGTGTGACGTTTGAAGATTTCGCCATACTTACCTAAAGCGATAACGCCTTCTTGAATACGAGCACCGCCGGAATCCAAGATTCCGATAAGTGGAACACCGGTAGCAATAGCTAGATCCATTATCTTGATGATCTTGTTTCCAGCAGCTTCACCAAGAGATCCACCGAAAATTGTGAAGTCCTGAGAGAACAGCGCAACTTGACGTCCGTCAATAGTGCCAACACCGGTAACTACAGCATCACCGTAAGGACGGTTCTTCTCCATACCGAAGGCAGTGGAACGGTGTCTAACGAACTCATCCATCTCAACGAAAGAGCCGGCGTCCAGAAGCAACTCGATGCGCTCACGAGCGGTCTTCTTGCCCTTGGCATGCTGTTTAGCGATAGCCGCTTCACCACTTGCGTAAACAGCCTCGTGGTAACGGTTACGTAGGTCTTCTATTTTGCCTGCGGTTGTTGCTAGGTCAGGCTGTTTTTTCTCGGTCAAAGCTCTTTATCTCCAATTGAAAGTTTCCTGAGTTTGTTCCACTCTATCCAAGAGGTGTCGGTTGGAGGGTTTAGCCTAGGGCTATGGAACTACATGCAAGCGCTCAATTCGCCTCCAGGCTTGAATATTTGCCTGAAACAGGCTCAACAAACACCGATTTATTGGCCCTAGCGGTCAAAAGCCCTGAATTATGGACTGATTTCTCGGTTTTACTTACTGAGAACCAAACTGCAGGCCGTGGCAGGTTAGACCGACAGTGGGTTGCCCAGCCAGGAGCCGCTTTAGCGGTATCAGTGTTACTTCGGCCAACTGAGTTTGGTATCGAATCTTTTGGTTGGTTGCCACTATTAGCAGGGCTCGCGATGCAGCGAGCAGTTGCCAGTCTGGTCGATGATGCAGAAGTTAGTTTGAAATGGCCAAACGATGTTTTGGTAGCAGGGGAGAAGATCTCAGGTTTATTGGCTGAAGTTCTTCCAGATGGCAAAGGTGTCGTCATTGGAGCTGGTTTGAATCTGACTCAAACCAAAGCGGAGCTACCAATAGAAAATGCAACTTCCCTCAAACTCCATAGAGTCACAGGGTTTGAACTAGATGATGTTTTGGTTCGTTACCTGGCATCTTTCAAGAGATTATATGAAGAGTTTTCGGATGCCAAAGGTAGCGCTGAGGAATCTGGCTTGCACGAAGCTATTTTGAATGCCTCTTCGACAATCGGCTCTAAAGTTCTGGTCATGCTTCCTGATGGTTCTGATTTTTCTGGAACAGGTGCCGGCCTTGATAACGATGGCAGGCTCTTGGTTGCACTATCTGATCCAGTTGAGATTCGTGCCGTTGCTGCAGGTGACATTAAACACTTGCGACAATAGATCTTGTGTCTGAGACATCCTTTAGCGAGCAAGAGCTAGTTTTCATTAGAAAGCATGGCTCGGCTTTAGCACTCCCGGTGCTCATTCTTGGTTTGGATGCAGCCCTGTTCTTTTTTGTTGATTGGCGACTAACCGACCAACTGCAACACCAGCTTTTCTTATCAGCTGTTTTACTGATTGCTTTATTGTTTTGGCTGCTACCAGCCATTCGCTTTTTTACGAACCGGGTTGAGATAACAACAAATCGAGTAATTATTCATCGCGGTCTTACGGGTAATAAGACTGAAGAAGTTCCTTGGGGTGAAATTACCGGAGTGAGCATCTCTCGAGGCTTTGGATCTTGGATCAAAGGTGCTGGAGATATTCATTTACACAGAGAGTTTGGCCAGGATGCAATTTTGCACCGAGTGCCAAAAGCTAAGAAGCTCTCTAGAGAATTCGAGAGTTATTTATCCAGCCGAGCTAAGCGTGGGACAATAGAGCGTGGCTAGAACTATAGGCGTTATTGGTGGCGGGCAGCTTGCTCGAATGATGATTGCTCCTGCCATAGAGCTAGGCCTTGAAATAAAGGTTTTAGCCGAAACAGAGGGCTCACCTGCTAGCTCGGCAGCCACTCAAGTTGGCGACTATAAAGATTTAGAAACAGTCAGGGCATTCGCTAAAACCGTTGATGTTCTAACCTTTGACCATGAGCATGTCCCACTTCAAGTGTTAGAAACCCTAGAAGCAGAAGGCTTCAAGTTTGAACCTTCTTCTAAAGCTTTGCGTTTTGCTCAAAACAAATTAGATATGCGTAAGCGTCTGGCAGAACTAGGAGTTCCAATTCCAGATTGGGCTGAAATCAACTCAGCAGCAGAGTTAGACGAATTCATTTCAAGTCATGGTTCAATTGCAATCTTGAAAACACCAACCGGCGGTTACGACGGCAAGGGTGTTCGAGTGGTTCGATCAAGTGCTGATGCGAGTGATTGGTTAGCTCTGGGGCATCCGCTTTTGGTTGAAGAAAAAGTTGACTTTGTTCGAGAACTTGCGCAGCTAACGGCACGAAACCGTTCTGGCGAATTCAAGGCTTGGGAAAGCGTGCAAACAATTCAACGAGATGGTGTTTGTGCTGAAGTTTTATCTCCTGCGCCTAATGCAAATTTTGAATTAGCTGCACAAATTGCAGAAAAGATTGCTGTTGGTTTAGATGTGACCGGTGTTTTAGCGGTTGAGTTATTTGAAACTGCAGATGGCAAATTGTTGGTCAATGAATTAGCGATGCGACCGCATAACTCAGGTCATTTCAGCATCGAAGGAACTTTGACCAGCCAGTTTGAACAGCACCTTCGTGCTGCACTAGATCTTCCGCTAGGGGAGGTTAGTGCCACAGCTAAATTTGCAGTGATGCTGAATCTCTTGGGCACAGACAATCAAAACAGTTTTGTTGAGCATTATGACCGGGCGTTGAAAAGCGCTCCTGGTGCTCATATTCACACCTACGGTAAAGCCGCTAGAGCAGGTCGCAAGATGGGGCACGTCACAGCTTTATCCAATCTCAGCCTTGAAGATGCTCGTGCTAAAGCACTGGCTGCCCATCAAGCGCTGCAAGCCTAACCAGATTTCTGGCTAAGCGAATCTAAAATTGGGCTGGTAGTTATAAATATTTAGGAGAACCCATGACTCAGGCACTTGTTGGCGTTGTTATGGGCTCAGACAGCGACTGGACTGTCATGAGCGATGCAGCTCAAGCCCTAAAAGAATTCGGTATTGAATACGAAGTTGAGGTTCTCTCAGCTCACCGAACCCCTGATCGGATGATCGAATGGGGTAAAGCAGCAGCCGGTCGAGGTATCAAAGTCATCATTGCCGGGGCTGGAGGCGCAGCTCATCTACCAGGCATGATTGCTTCGGTAACCACACTTCCTGTTGTTGGGGTTCCGGTGAAGCTGAAGAGCTTAGATGGCATGGATTCTTTACTATCGATCGTTCAGATGCCTGCTGGTATTCCAGTTGCGACAGTGTCTATCGATGGTGCTAGAAATGCTGGTATTTTGGCCGCTCGCATCATTGGGGCTTTTGACCCTAAGGTGGCTACTGCGCTTGAAGCATTTAGCGTATCCCTTGCGGATCAGGTTGCAGTAAAAAAT
>Ga0194055_10004284_pt1 | contig 10729 bp, 8 predicted proteins | sample SepL449m_MetaG_FD_155482 | JGI IMG/M metagenome (GOLD analysis project Ga0194055, IMG submission 155482) | Anoxic zone freshwater microbial communities from boreal shield lake in IISD Experimental Lakes Area, Ontario, Canada - Sep2016-L442-9m | ecosystem: Environmental > Aquatic > Freshwater >... | reverse complement strand
CATATAAATAGAATAATTTATATGGATAATATATGCAAATTGGTTATGCTAATTATCTAATTAAGCCACCCCATTCGACAACTGTAAAACCTTTTCTAGGAATTGATGATAGTTTTTCTATTGGCAATTTAATTGGCTGATTGAGACCTTCTGAATCTAGGAAAATTCTTATTAGTGTATCTGGATTAGGGGATATCTTTAATGGTGCGATTTTATTTACTTGGTTGGTGCCAAACCAGGTAAGTCTGACATACGGTGTTTTGGGCAGTTTAGGCAACCAATATTCAAGGAAATCTGTTCTTTCTTGGCTGTTTAGGCCTAGCTCTTTTAAGTTATGAACAACTGTATCTTTTAAGTCCGCCTGCTTAACTAAGATGCCGGAGTTTATGTCTGGATAACTCTTCCCGATCCCTTCCCAAAAAAGATTCCTATAAATAGCATTGTCGCCATTAGTAAGAGTGCCATCAGGCTGAGCTATGACATTCCAGCCATTATTATATTCTGGTATGGAGTTCGTTATATTAGCATCAACTTTTACAGAAACTTTAGTAGTTTTTGTTGGATATAGGTAAACTACTGGTTTGCCGCAGCCTCCTCCGGCAATATATGAAGTATTATATAGAGCTGAATATTGACCAAGTGAGTTTTTATAGAAAACAATACTATGTTGAGTCAGGAAGTCTTGCATGCTAACTTGCTTGCCGGTCGGGTTATTAAAGTTTTGATCATTATAGGCTTTAAGAGTCTGAATATATATTTCACTAGTTGCAGCATTATTCATTTCGTAAAGTGATTGACCGTCATTGGTTTTAGCGCTAATTGAAAATGTTGCCTTGGAGTCCAGAACTATGTCATAAAATGATCCACCGAAAGAACATCCATGAAATCCGTTATCAAATATGTCCTTATTGTTTGACTTATCGTTAAAAGTAATCTTGCCAGCCTTGTATTCTCCAAGTGCAGGAGCCGGCTGATAGTAGTACGGTCTTGTATCGAAACCAGTCACATAATACCTATCTGCCTGATATGTAGTGCCTGAACCCACTCTTGTCTCCTTGGACACTGGTCCATATATGCTTTTGCTATAGTTTGATAGGTTTTTGCTTGAATCAGTTATTGGGCTGCCTATACTAGAAATACCTGGGCTTGAATTAGTGTTTAATATAAAATTAGACCCATTAAGAGTAATTGTGCTAGGTAAATTGAGTTCAGGATAGGATATAGTTTGATCAATTTTAGTATTGACTCCCGTCTGACTATTAAATTTATGGGTTATTTGTTCAAAATAATCCTCAGAGTAGTTTTGTAATATTGTATTATTGCCATTCTTGGTTAAAAATATCATATTTGTAATGGGAGCAAATTGGTAGGCTGCCAAAATGATATCTGAACCGTCAGAAAGTTTTCCTATAGCATAGAATTTGAATGCTGGATCAGATTGTTTTTTGACACATTCATTATCTAAACAGGTATCAACGTATAGATCTTTTTTATCCAGCACAGTAAAACCTGTAATGGGTTTTTCAATAGGAGTTTTAAGCCAAGTTCGATCATTTATTTGAGTATCTCCATTGGCTAACGTAACTGCGGTAAATTGAGAACTTACGGGTTTAGAGATTGTTTTTTGTGTCGTAGATAATTTTTTTACTGAACTAGTAGGCTTCTTGTTATTGCTTATAAATAAATAGGACGCTAAGCCAACGATAATAATAGCTATGGCAACCGCTATTAATATGAATATTTTTTTTCTAGATTTGGGGTTATTATTTCCGGGTTGTAAATTGATTTCTGGATTTACCGGATTTAATTCATTAGTAACATTCACAGTAGGTTGATTGTCTTTATTCATCTTGTCGTCATTGTAGCTCATATTAAATAGACTATACAATAAGTTTATGCTTACTAGCTAGTAAATTAAAAAATCTTGCTTAAATTTTGGTGGGGATGGCAGGATTTGAACCTGCGACCAATCGGTTATGAGCCGACTGCTCTAACCACTGAGCTACATCCCCTCTTGATATCTAAGCAAGATAACAGGTTAGAGTATACCAGATTTAGCTATTTGGATATATAATAAAATATGAAATAATGATCAATCAAATAAAAATATACTACCACGGTAAAATTAAAAACAATCTTAGGGATATAAAGTTTGTCGGCTTAATGGTTTTTCTTGTAATTATGCTTTTAGTTACATGGAGCGGCATAAAGTCTGTTCAGACGAATTATGGTCTACAAAAGCAAATCGCAAATCTCAGCCAGCAAAATCAGCTTCAAAAACTAAAGAATAATAACTTAGCACTACAAAATAAGTACTATGACACCAATCAATATATTGAACTCTCGGCCAGACAAAACTTTGGGCTAGCGGCCAATGGAGAAACGGAAGTTATTGTTCCTTATAATGTGGCTATGAATCAACTAGTTTCAGTTCCTGAAGATCAGTCGGTAAAAATATCCGTTGGAACTCAATCCTTCTGGCAGAGAAATTTCGAAATGTGGGTAAATTTTTTCATGAATAGATAACTTCATTGACAAATTTACCTCTGTTGTGTATAGTTATTTCAGATTTTGCTTATATAAGTTAAGTTAATAAATCCACCATATCGCGGGGTGGAGCAGCGGCAGCTCGCGTGGCTCATAACCACGAGGTCGCAGGTTCGAGTCCTGCCCCCGCAACCAAGTGACACTATTGTCCTCTTCGGAGGACTTTTTGCTTAAACGGGATCAATAAACGATGAATTTTAATAGGTTCCAAAGCACTATTTCACGCAAATTTTATAGAGGTAATGATATTATTGAGTCATGATGAATGTAGAGCAATTTATTGAGCATTGCCAAGCAGCAATCATCGGTTACAAAGCAGGAAAGTTATCGTTGAATAGTGCTGCAGCTAAAATTAATGCGAGTGTTTTTGAATATCCGTTTGAGGGGCCGGCTCATCCCATGGTATACAAAGTTGCTGATCTGGCTTTCGATATAGCAGAAGATTATCGCTCCGAGAAAGATGACAAAGCAGACTGGGCTCTTTTAACCAAGACGCTTAATAGCTATATTACCGGGGATTGGGAGCCAACCTGCTGGATACTCAGTGCTATGTATGGCGAATATTCTGACCAAAAGTTAACGCATTCATATAGCGTGTCCGTAAGACGGCAAAATGGAGAAACTTTGGTTGAAACAGCATCGGAAGAATTAAAAAATGCATTCACTGAAGTTATTGGCAAACTAAATGTAGATCAGACTGACGAACGTTACCTGCAGAACTTAGCGAAGCTAACACTGACAAAGATTGGTAAATACAAACTAGCTAACGTAGAAGTGGCCGAATATCTTACGGAGCCATATTACTCAACTAATATGGGTTCGAGTCCTACATCCTAGGTCCATGTAAAAACTTTAAGTTACTCTAAATAGCTGTTACCATCTATAAATCTTACCTGCAATTAGGTTCCATTCCGATTGTACGTACTCAGCCAAGAATCATAATTTAATCCAGTAGTTCGCTGGATTTTTTTTACTATAAGTATTTTGATAAGATATGAAAATGCTATGCCCGTACTGCAACGATGCGCTGATATCCGAACAAGGAATGTTCGTTTGCCCTAATTCTCACGGAACACTCATTTTTGGAGGATTATTGGCCCAAATCTCTGAAATTAAAATAAATGATGATGACCGGAACAATATTCCTCAAGTTAATAAACAAATTAACTGTCCTAATTGTCATAAAACTATGATCAAACTAAACTATAATGACACTGGTATATTAATAGATTCATGTCCTAATTGTCCCTATCGATGGCTAGACAGAGGAGAGATTTCAAAAATTAAAAATACGAAAGCTAAAATTCTTCCAGATGACCTGCTATTTATGAGTAACTTGCAGTATCAGACTCAAAAAATTGCACCGAACCCCGATATTGACGATCCAACTATTTTCAGTCCAGAATGGGAATCATATATTCAAGGAAGAGCCTCCAATAGTGAAAACACCACATTAGGACTATTGGCTGGAATGAGTTTTTATGGACTGGTTACGGGAATGATTAAAAGTAAGTTTTATAGAATAGTGGGCCCTATATTCATAATTTTTTTTATAGTCCTGGGCTATTTGTTGATTAAATCATTGAAATCTATTACTAAATAAGTTGACAAGCTTATGGTTATAAGGTATACTACAAGTGTTAGTTAAAAAATAAAAAAAGGTAAAAAGCATGGAAAAAACCAACTCAAGAAGTGGATTGGCATTTGAGCTTATTGAAGCTCATGACCCAGCTATAAGTGAAATTGATAGAATTCTATCTTCACTCTAAAAAACCATCAAATTAAAAAAGAGTTATTAATTTAACTCTTTTTTGTTATCTAAATTTGGTAGCGGCGACAGGAATTGAACCTGTGACCTCGAGCTTATGAGTCTCGCGCTCTAACCATCTGAGCTACGCCGCCATTGCTATCAGATTTAAAATATAACATTTTTTATATCTGTTGCATAGATGATAGAGTATTATATTCTTAATGGAAATTAATTTAGAATCAGGTAAATATATTGTTGCGGTTAGTGGTGGAGTCGATTCAGTTGTATTGCTCGACATATTATCTAAGCAAAAAAATATTGAATTAGCTGTTGCGCATTTTGATCATGGTATTAGAAAAGATTCAAAATCAGACAATCAGTTTGTAAAGCGTCTGGCAATGAAATACGAACTTATTTTTTATACCGAAAGGGCAGAACTAGGACCCAACGCTAGTGAAGATCTAGCAAGGCGAGCCAGATATGCGTTTCTGGATAATTCCAAACAAACTTTTGGAGCATCGGCCATTATTACCGCCCACCATCAGGACGATTTACTCGAAACCGCAACCTTCAATATATTAAGAGGGACTGGTCGTAAAGGCATCAACTCATTAAAGAGTACTAAGACAATAATTCGCCCACTTTTAAGTTATACAAAAAATGATCTTATAGACTATGCACTAGAAAACAAACTCATTTGGGTAGAGGACAAAACCAATCTAGACACTAAATATGCCAGAAACTATATTAGGCATAAGATGCTAGCTGGACTTAGCAAGAATTCTAAGAATAGATTTATAGATATAGTTAACCGTACGGGGCGCATCAACAACCAGCTTGATACCCAGCTTGCGAAACAAATAAATGAGCATGAGATTGAAGGTGGGCTTGATAGGTATTGGTTTATTATGTTGCCACATGATGTATCAGAGGAAATTATGGCTTACTGGCTCAGGCAGAATAAACTCGGATCATTTGATAAAAAAACTATCCAAAGGAGCGTTATCGCTGCAAAGACATTTCAGCCTGGCAAACAGTCGGAGCTCTACAGTAACGCCAAGTTAAATATTGGCCACAAAACTATAAAAATAAATTTTTAATCACTAGTGTTAGATTGTAAATTTTCTGTTATAATAAAAAATCTATGGATAAAAAAAGTTTTCGTTCGCCGGCAAATAAAGAAAATAGTAATAAAAAGGGCTTCAAAAATTTTGGGTTTATTGCCCTATTAATTTTGCTTGGACTAATAATTTACGCTGCATATGGTCAGCCGTCTAGTCTGAAGCAAATACCAATTACGGAAGCGATAAGTCAGACTAATAACAATAAACTATCTTATATATATGTAAACGGTAACCAGCTTACTATTACTCAAAAAGGTCAATCTAAAGCTACTGAAAAAGCTTACAAAGATCCTAATTCAAGTCTTAAGGATGAAGGCTTCCAGACTAATAAAGTTACAGTTGAATATGCGGCAAATTCTTCAAGCGGTTCAACTTGGCTCAATATTGGCTTAACGATACTCCCAATAATTATAATTAGTGGAGTTATATATTTCATGCTGAAGAGTGCCCAAGGACAGGGAAATCAGGCAATGAGTTTTGGTAAAAGCCGAGCAAGACTCTATGGAAACGAAAAAGACAAAGTAGATTTCAACCAGGTAGCAGGTAGCGCTGAGGCTAAGCAAGATCTAAAAGAGGTTGTTGAATTTCTTAAGTATCCTAAGAAGTTTGCTGCTGTTGGAGCTCGTATACCCAAGGGAGTCCTTCTTATAGGCCCTCCTGGAACAGGTAAAACATTACTTGCACGAGCTGTTGCTGGTGAGGCAAATGTACCATTCTTTAGTATATCCGGATCTGAATTCGTAGAAATGTTTGTGGGTGTTGGAGCAAGTAGAGTCCGTGATTTATTTGCAAAAGCTAAGAAGAATTCACCTTGTATTATCTTTATTGATGAAATTGATGCTGTTGGAAGAAGACGTGGCAGCGGTATGGGCGGTGGACATGATGAAAGAGAACAGACACTAAATCAAATTCTTGTTGAAATGGATGGCTTCGAACAAGGTCAAAATGTAATCGTTCTAGCAGCTACAAACCGATCAGATGTGTTAGATCCAGCTTTGCTTCGACCTGGCCGATTTGACCGGAGAGTGAATATCGATTTACCTGATCGTAAAGACAGAGAAGAAATTCTAAAAATTCACTTTAAGAAAATCCCTACAGATAAGTCTGTAGATTTTGAATCACTAGCCGCTAAGTCTGCCGGATCATCTGGCGCTGATTTGCAGAACATGGCGAATGAGGCCGCTATTATAGCTGCTCGAAAGAATGAAAAAGAAATTAGCAACGAAGACGTCACCGAAGCTTTTGAAAAAGTTGCTATCGGTCCTGAGCGTAAGAGCAAGGTTATGAATGATAAAGAGAAGGAGCTTACTGCTTATCACGAATCTGGACATGCTATCGTAGGTCACGTTTTACCTGACAGTGATTTAGTCCATAAAGTTACAATAATACCTCGTGGAGGGACCGGTGGAGTAACCTGGTTTATACCACCAGAAGATAGAAGCTATCACTCCTTAATTGAATTCAAGGATATATTAGCTAGAATGCTCGGTGGTAGAATAGCTGAGGAAGTCATATATGGACCAGATAGAATAACTACCGGTGCGGGCAACGACCTACAAAAAGCCGCAGAGCTTGCGCGTGATATGGTTATCAATCAAGGAATGGGTAAAAAGCTTAGAGACCAAGTCTTCCATGTTGATGAAGGTATGATGATTGAGAAAATTGTTCACGAAAGAGAATATTCTGATGAAACTGCGAAGTTAATCGATGATGAGGTAGAAGCACTAATTACTGAAGCTGCAACAAGAGCTAGACTGGTAATAAAAGCAAATATAAAATCTGTTGAAAACTTAAAAGATAAATTGCTCGAGAAGGAATCAGTTGAGGCTGATGAAGTAAAGAAGTTATTTGAAGGCTCTGTTATGCCCAAAAACGCAGCCCTTTACTAATAAAAACAGTTCTTAAGTATAATAAAAATGCGACAATGGGGAGTTATTATGGATAATTTTAAAAACAGCCAAACTATTCCCGGTGCCTTGCTATTGCTCCAAGTTACTAGAACTAACGATAAAAAGGAACTATCTTAAGATTAAATGTTCGCTAGTCTTCATGGCTATTATCTTCTAAGAGGATAAACTATTATTTTAATTCCAGTAGTGTCGAATCAATTATTTTTGAGATTGCAGGATTTATAAAATGACAGTTCAGTATAAATTCCAAAAAAACTTGTTATTTTAACGTAATTACATATACTTTAAGCATTAGCATAAATTAAAGTAGGGAAAGTAATTGTTATGAGCAAATTAAAAAAACTAAAGTCGTATTCATCAAAAAACAGATTAAGCGCACTATTAATAATAGCTTTCTTAACTGTTGCAGGAAGCGCATATTTATTATTCGCTAAAGCTGCAACAACGTCAGTGTCGGTACCTCTGACATCCTCAGCCGTTATATCTTCCAAGTCTGCAAACTTAGTTTCAGCAAACCCTGCTATTCTTCAAACGACGGGTCTTGGCAACAGAATTGGTGGCTATAGAAGTTTTCTAAAATTTAATGTAACAACACCCAACACAACAGACACTATTAATAGTGTACAGCTCAAGGTATACACTCAGACAGCCAATGGTGCTGGTTTTTATCTTAAGGGTGTAGCTGACTCAACCTGGGATCCAACTAAAATAACATATAATACTCACCCTGTTATTGGAAGTATTCTTGCAGATTCAGGAGCTACCACTGTTAATGCATGGAAAACCATTAATCTTACTGCTATTGTGAAGACTACCGGACTAGTATCATTCTGCTTATATCCAAAAGATGGCGGAATTATTCAATATAGCAATGCTGGCACAACAGCACCACAGCTCGTAGTTTCATATACTTCAGCTTCTGCTCCAGTCGACACAACAGCACCAACTAGTGTTGGAATAACTGCACCAACATCAGGTTCAACCGTTAAAGGTGTTTACAACTTTACATCTTCTGCTTCAGATAACGTAGGAGTAGCTAAGGTAGAATTCTATAACGACTCAGCACTAATAGGGACTGCATTAACAAGTACCGCTTCTGGCTACGTAATCCCTGGCGCTACTGCTGGAACTACTGGCTATGATACAACTAAGATTGCTGACGGAACACATAACATTTACTCTATTGCTTATGACGCTGCTGGAAACAAGACCCAAAGTGCGACTGTATCTTACACAGTTACAAACGCAGTTCCACCGCCAACTCTAAGTACTATTAGAGCAACATTTTATTATCCATGGTTTACTGAGACTTGGGGGAACCTAACCGCTCCAAACACTCACTTTAACCCAACTGCAGGCTTCTATAGTTCCGATACAGCTAGTGTTATCACTAAGCACATTCAACAAATGACATATGCTGGACTTGATGCATCTATAGCATCATGGTGGGGACAGGGTCAGCATAAGGAAAATACTCGTATACCTGCGCTTCTAAATAACTCTGCAAACTCCTCAAACGGTAAGAACTTAAAGTGGGGATTATACTATGAAAAAGAAAGTACCGGTGACCCTACGGTTACAGACATTAACGCTGATCTAACCTATATAAAGAGTAATTATGCCAGCAATGCAAACTACCTACAGATAAATGGCAAGCCAGTTATCTTCGTCTTCACCAGCGGAGCTGATGGATGTGCTATGGCTCAAAGATGGCATGATGCAAATACAGTTGGTTTCTACGTAGTACTCAAAGTATTCTCCGGATATACTGCCTGTGCAGCACAGCCTGAAGGATGGCATCAGTATGGTCCAGCAAGTGCATCAGATGCTCAAGGAAAATATTCATACACTATCTCACCAGGATTCTGGTTGTACACAGAAGCTGCTCCAAGACTTGTAAGATTATCATCAGCCGCTTGGACAAATAGTGTAAATGCTATGGTCGCTTCAAATGCTCAGTTCCAGCTTGTAACAACATTCAACGAATGGGGTGAAGGAACAGCAGTTGAACCAGCGAATGAATGGGCTTCTGCTAGCGGTTATGGGACATATATAGATATTCTTCATTCGATACTAAACGCAAATGCACCAATCGTATTAGATACAACAGCACCAACAGCACCAACAGGATTTAAAGCAGCCTTAGCTAGCACCACATCAAAGACAGTTAACCTAAGCTGGACTGCATCTACTGATAGCGGTACCGGAGTTAAGCAATATGATATTACTCGAACCGATTCAGCAAATAACAAAGCAACTTTCACTGTAACTGCCCCAGCAACAACCTATTCAGATACTTCAACAATCTATAACACTAGCTACACTTACAGTATTATCGCATCAGACAATGCCTCACCATCCAATGTCTCTACCCCACCTGCAACTGCATCCGCAACAACACCTGCACAACCAGTCACTGCACCTGCTGCTCCAACTGGGCTTACAGCTACCTCAGTCTCATCAACTCAGATCAACCTATCTTGGACAGCATCAGTCGATACAACTGGTTTAGTCGGTGGCTATAGAGTTTTCCGAAACAGCACTCAGATTGCAGACATACCTGGTACCGGCACATCATATGCCAACACTGGGCTAACAGCATCCACGACATATAGCTACACAGTTCTAGCTTACGATTCAGTCACAACTACTCTAGTGTCTGCTCAATCATCGTCAGTTTCTACAGCTACTCAAGCAGCTCCTCAGACTCCATCGGACACAACACCTCCTACCAACCCTACAAACGTTACAGCAGTACTAGCTTCTCCAACAACAAACACTGTAAACATATCATGGGGTGCATCTACTGATAGCGGTACTGGGTTAAAACAATATATTGTTTCTCGAACAGATTCCGCTAGCAATGTAGTTCAATTCACTGTACCGGCTGGAGCTACAACCTATTCCGATAGCTCAACAAATTACTCAACATCAACTACATCGTCATCCTATGTATATGCAGTTAGCGCTCAGGATAATGCAGTTCCAGCCAATACTTCTGCAGCAGTTTCTGCAGCGTCAGTAACTACTCCAATAAAACCAGATACAGCAGCACCTAATGTACCAGGCGCTCCAACTGTTTCTATTGTCTCAATCGGTCAAACTACAATTTCATGGTCAGCCGTTACAGATAATCCTACAGATGGAACCGCATCAGGCGTTAAGGGATATAAGGTATTTAGAGATGGAGTGCAGATCGCTGACGTAGCAACGCTATCGGTTAACGATTCATTCGCCTTTGTTGCGGGTCAAGCATACAAGTACACAGTTCTTGCTTATGACGTCGCTGGTAATGCATCGGCTCAGTCTTCAGCAACAAGCTCTACACCATCCCCAATAATTGCTACATCATCTTACTGTGGTAATGCGCCTACAGGAAATAAAATTGATACGGTCAT
>Ga0194055_10004283_pt1 | contig 10730 bp, 15 predicted proteins | sample SepL449m_MetaG_FD_155482 | JGI IMG/M metagenome (GOLD analysis project Ga0194055, IMG submission 155482) | Anoxic zone freshwater microbial communities from boreal shield lake in IISD Experimental Lakes Area, Ontario, Canada - Sep2016-L442-9m | ecosystem: Environmental > Aquatic > Freshwater >... | reverse complement strand
ACGGCAACCAGTGCGACCTCAAAGCGGGGAGTATCTGCCTCCTCGAAGACACGCGCGGCAAAGGTCACCTGACGACGATCATCGGCGGCGACGAGGTCGTGATGGTCGCTGTTCACATCCCGGATGACGAGCCCGCAGCCTGACCGCGCTGATGGCCCTGCGCCGCTCGCGCGTCCCTTCCCCGCGGCTGTTTGCCTAGGTCAGACGAAAACCCTGCCCCCTGATATCGCCTCGTACAAGAAATCCCAAGCCGAACAATGGGGCGATCGATGTTCTCATCAGTGAGGAACCGCATCTTCAGGCAGCCGACTGGGGGACATCGACGACCTCGTCGGTTGAGAGCATGGCGGCGGCGTAGGCCTGGCAGGCATGGATCTGGTCGGCAGTGATCCGGGGGTAGGCCTCAATCAACTGTTCGATCGACCAGCCGTCGCCGAGCCGTTCGAGAACGACTTCGACGCCGATGCGCGTCCCCTTGATCTTCGGCTTGCCGCCGATGACGAGGGGATTGCGGTCGATGTGGTCGCGCCAATTCATGGACGGTTCCTCGGGCGGGGCGGGGTCGAGGGTGCGGCCGGCGGCCTGGAAATGTGAATCATATTCCATGGAGGTGGTGGCCCTTCATGCGGCCTCCCGAAGGATCGCCTGGGGCAACTTTGCGGGTTGTCGGCTCTTCGGAGCAGCAGGCCCCAGAAACGCAAAAACCCCTGCGAAACCCGGCAAAACCGGGACTTCGCAGGGGTCTAAAGCGGAGAGGCTCCGGTCGGAGTCGAACCGACGATGGCGGATTTGCAATCCGGCGTCGAGGCCCGAAAACCCCGAGGAAAACGCAGATTCTGGGGAAGTGCCCATGAAAGTGCCCATGCTCAACCCTGCCGACCGCGACCTCGCAGTGGTGGTCGAGGCATGGTCGAGCCTGCCTCCCGCGGTCCGAGCAGGCATCCGAGCGATGGTCGAGGCGAGCCGGTGACGCGGCCGGCGGGGCGGTCCGCAGGATGGCGGACACCTGCCATACAAACCTCCGCGGTTTGGTCCGCGAGCGCGTCCGCAGAATGACCGCAGCATTTTTGCAGGACACAAGCCGGCCAACCCCTATGGGGGCGGCAAGCAGGATGGCAAGAAGCCGCCGCGTAAACCTCGCGGCTTCTCCCAGCGTACGCGGGGCCGAAATTGGAAAACGCACAAGGATTGATGGGGGTGGGGTCAGCGACAGTCGCTGCCTCGACCGCCAACCCCAACCACCCTTCACGCGAATTCCTGTTGGGTTTTGAAAATCGGAGGCCCGAGGGGGGGTGGGGTCGCTGTGAAAATCGATCGCCCGGCCGAAACGCTACGCTCGCAGCGCGAGCGTAGCCGCGAATTGAGAAGCCTTTTTGCCGCCCCTGGCGATCCCGGCGGATCAGCGGTCAGCTTCCGGCGGGAATTCCAGCGTTGGCAGGCACTCGCTTCACGCCATCATCGGCTGGAACTGCCTGCGGAACTTCGCCGGCGTTATGCCAAAGATGTCGCTGAACATCCGCGTGAAATGGCTCTGAGAAGAGAACCCGAAATCGATGGCGACTTCTGACAGAGGGGCCAAATCGCCCTGAATAACGGCCGCCGCCATCAACAGCCTGCGCCGATAGATAAACCGACCGACGCTCAGCCCCGCCGAGCAAAGAAACTTTCTCGCAAAGTGGCTCGGCGCGTAGCCCACCAGCGAAGAGAGTTCCTTCAGGTGAATCTGGCGTGCCAGATGCGTGTCGATGAATTCCACAATCAGTCGCATGATTGGGGCCGCAAAAACACTCTTGTCGCCTAGCAATTCAGGGGGTTTTCGGCCAGCAATCTCCGCGAGACGCAAGACCATTTGGCGAGCGGCGGTTCCGGCATCAAGATCATCCTTCCCTGCACGCTGGCCGAGCGTGCGTTGAAGCCGCCGCATGCATTCAAGCAATACGGAGTCGTTTCGAGGCAGAAAGCCTTCCCACTCACTCGACAGAACCCGGCCATTACGCTCGTCGCCATTGCTAAGTTGCCCGGGGGGCACTTTGATGACAAAAACCCTCGATGGATTCGCTGCTGGCTTGGCAATGATGACATTCATCGAGTTGTCGCCAGGGTAGCAGGCAACCTGATGGGGTGCGTGTTGGAATGCCGTCTCGTGGCCCTTACGAATCCACCGAATGCCTACGGGGGCATTCATTTCGCATGCCAGCGTGTAATGGGTTGCGCGCTGCTCCACAACGGCGGTCGCGGCTGGCTCAACGGTGTGCAGGTAGCCGAGCCACAAGTAATGCGGAAACAGCGAGGGCTGAATGCGGTCCATGCGAAACATCAAGAGTTGTGGGGCTTCGTTGTGGTGGGCAGAGTATCGGCGTTACCTGCCTGACGCTCCATTATTTTGACTTTCAGCTGATTTTCCCGAGGTGGATCGATCTGTCTCGGCAGAGCCAAAGCAGCCGTGATTCACCAATAAAACAGTGTTTTATCGTGAAATATCGTGTTTTTTCGGTGCAGAGCCCAGTCTTTCGTGGAATTCTAGTCCTCCCGTGAAAACATGATTTTTGCTTGAAAAAACGAGTTTTCCTTGAAAAGGCAAGGTTTCCGTGAAAAAACGACCTACTCGTGAAAGAAACCAAGAGGGGGGTTCTCCTAATCTCTCCGAGAGGTCGTTCCGCGGGGGGGATATTTGTATCCCAACGCTGGATCAATGGCAATCTTTTGCGGGGGGTTTTACCACTTCTAGGAGGTGGCCCCCAGAAAATGACATCGGCGGAGTTAAAAAATGAAAACAGTTCAGTTCATCGTCGCAATATCCGTTCTCGGTCTCCTTCGTCCATGTGCTGGCCAGGCAGCGAGCATTGGCAGCATGGCTGCGTGGGCTAGGGGGCAGCGGAAGCCTTCCTGTTTGTCCCGTTTTCCTAGGAGTGTCTCAATGAACCGCTATCTGGCTGCCATAACGCTTGTGTTGGGCCTGCTTGTCGCAGGCTCTGCATCGGCTTCGATCATCAACGAAGTCGGGACGGTGAGCACATGGGCCGCGAATCCCGACCAAATGGTGGACGACAAGGTTTTCAGCTACATAGGGAATTCAATCAATTGGACCGACTTCAACAACCTTGATCTCGTAACACTGACGGCGTTGCCGTCTCTCAAAACGGCCCATCTCGTTCTCACGGGCCTTAACGGTGCTGTTGGCCCAGGCTCCTACTGGCTTAATTACAGCGTCGAAATTGATGCATGGAATGGGTTCACATTCGGTGGCGCCCGTTTGGACAGCACCGCATCCCTTCCGTCCACAGTGGTGACCAAAGCGATCTATGGTTCTCTGACAGATCTTCAGAATCACCAGTCCCCCTTGCTGACACTCACGTCATTGAACGGGGTTCCCGATCCTGTGTTTCCGCCGTCGTACCTGGGTCTGCCTCCCCTGAAGAAGATATGGGTGGAGGATACGATTGCTCTGGTCAGTGCAAACTCCATTCTCTCGGCCTTGGATAATACATTTTTTCAGGTTCCGGAGATCGATCCGAATTCCTTCGGCAGTGCCTTCGCGCTGCTGGTGGGCTCGCTCGGCCTCATCGAGCGTCGCGCCCGTCGAGTGCGTTCGCTCCTGACGGGCGCCTGAGCGACTCTGACGGATTAACGAATCAGAGCCGGGCCGGGCGCCGCAGGGTGCTCGGCCCGGCTCGTTTTGGGTGGGTCCTTCCACGGCAATCGGCTCGGGAGGATCGGTGCGAGCCGGTCGAAAAACACACTGAGTTTGTTTCCTTGCTCACCCCTCCGGCGAGGCCCCTCTGCCCGGTAGACTGCTTGTCTGGGGCGGATGCTGTTTGCAAGCGGTATCCCTCGCGGCTCGGGTGCAGTGGTGGCTTATGCCTTTCGCTGCCCTGCACCTGAGCCGACCCGATTCAACGAAAGGCAGGCAGGGATGAACGCTGTCGAGCGATTGCTCGCACATGGGGAGCAGATTGTGTCGCTGTTCGATGAGATGCTGGGCGAATACCCCGACGTTTCTGAGCAGACCTACAGCATTGTGCGAGTCGAACAGGACCGAAACCAACTCGGGGAGTGTTTCGGGGAGCCCGGTTTCCATTTTTCCGCCAAGCCCGCCAAGGCGACACTCACTGCCGAGCGGCTCGCCCTAATGGAGCGGGTGCCGAGTCACAGCTTGATGGATAACGCTATTTGCAAGGCATACGCAGACGGAGCCCGGTCGCGAAGCGACCTGCCTTCCCAAGTGGTCGAGACCTACTGCGGGTGGCTTGAACGCATAGAGCAGCTGCTCCATTCGCCAACGATGCACTCGCTCCTCGCGGGTGTGGTCGCGGAGTCTCTCTCTTGGGGGCCGCATGCTGCAAACATCGCTTCGCTCGCGAGGGATGTGAACGTTGCGGTGCGACGGCTGTGTGGAAAGAGGGAGTCTGTAATTCGAAAGCCCTTTTTCATAAGTGGTGCTGTGACCACCCGGGCCGATTGGCTCATAGAGAAGCGGCGGTATGTACGGCCTGCCATCGATGCCTTACATCCCTACGCTCGCCCTCCCGCCCCGCTGATCGAGGCCGCGGAGAAGAAGGCCAACAGCAGCCGCAGTCGAGGCGGCCGCCGGCAGAACAATGAGGCGCTCGCCCGCGACCTGCTTGCGGGATGGGATGCTTTTAATCCCGAAGATGTGCGACCTAAGAAGCCCGACTACATCGCCCGCCGGCCCGAAGTGATGGCGATGAAAAGCCTCGATGCGAGGCAGAAGAAAGCTGCTCTCCTACTCACCGCTCTCAACTCCGCCCTGGCTCTCCGCCGGTCCAAGGCTCGCCAGATGCGGCCGCCCCGCGGATGAACTGAGCATCGCGAATTCCTCCGCGTACGTTTTCCCGAGGAGTGCCTCGCTCGGCAGCGGCCGGCAGCGGCTGGCACTAAGGCTTTTTCGCTCCGCGGAGGAATGAAACTACCCTCCGCGTATCGCTTTTCTGCCGACGAAATCACTGCATGATGCCTGCATGCGAACCGCACATCGCGGGTCGCGGCAAAGGCAGGAGTGATGCAGATGACTACCGACCAGCAGGGAGCCTTACTCGCAGAGTTGGGGAGAGTGAAACGAGCCCTTGGAATGGCTCTCGCGGAATTATGCCGCATAAATGCGGGCTGCCCCTCAGACGCGAATATGGAGATTTGGGAAGCGTTCGAAAATATGGGCGGTGATGGCGATGCACTATTCCGGTCCATCGAGTTTATCCGCGAGTTGAAACAGACCGCCTCGACTAGCAAGGCATCCGCAGGAGGTGCCCGATGAACTGCACATCCGGCTTCAGTCGCTGCGGCTGTGATGAGTGCTGGGCTCGCGACCCCGAAGTGGTCGCAGACCATCTCGACCGCTGCTTCCGCGATCAGCCCTTGGGTGAGCAGGGGTGGGGTGGCTTGCAGCAAATGTGGAGTGAGGCGGCTAAGTACATCGAGCAAATCCAAGACATTTGCATTTGGGGCAGCAGCGACCCGGCCGCAGAGGAGAAGGAGATTCGATGGCGGCTGCTCGCAGCCTCCGCGAGCCTGCTCAACCTCTCGGCAGCAATCGAAGGGATAAGGAGGGGCACTCGATGAGCAGACCGAAGAAGCCCTCTCCCGACCCTCACTCGGACCGCATCGCTGCCGAAGTGAGCCGCCGGCTGAATCATGCCCTCGCGGGCATCGACCTTCGCAGCCTTATCAACGTCAGTAAATCGAAGAAGCCCGCCCGGCAGGCGGCTCCGCCACGAAAGCGGAGTCTGCCTGTCGAGCCGGGCGATGTGCAGCAAACCCTGATCGAATTCAAGGAAGGAAACCTGAGATGAAATCAACACTCACCCCTGAGAGCCTCCGCGAGCTGCTGTCTGCGAGCGAGTCGGCAGAGATGGCAGGAGTCGCGAAGCGGAGTTGGTGGCGTTATGTGAGCAGCGGTCGAGCCCCGCAGCCGGTCCGCCTGGGCGGTGCTGTGCGATGGCGGAGGAGTGAACTGGCGGAATGGATTGCCGCCGGATGCCCGCGGTCGAGAAAGGAGGCTGGACGATGAATAACGTTCGACTGTCGCCCGAGCAGCAGCAGGAGGTGTGCGAAGACCTGCTCTGCATCGCTCAGGCAAGGCGATTGGAGGAGCTTGTGTTGCTACGGAGGCAGATGCTCAGCGAGTGTCGGCCGCCCTCTGCTTTGCAGTGGGTCGATGCCGACTTCATTGCTCGGCAGGCTTCCACCCTCATCGGAGGCACTCCGGGCTATTGGCGAGATGCAGCGGCGGCAGCCTTAGGCCTTTCCTCCCGGGTCGAGTCGAGTATCGAGGCAGTCCGCCAAGTGGCAGCAGATGTGCGATGGCAGGAGCCGCCCCAGCAGGCTCCCTTGCCGGTCCAAGTGAACGTTGCAAACCGAAAGCGAGGTGGTCGATGAGTCTCTATCTCGATGTGCAGCCGGCCGGCAAAGGCACCACAGCCACAGTAAGTGCCCGCCGCGGCGGCCCCGGTGGTGAGGTGGTCGCCTGCGAGCGATTCGACCTGGCCCGGGGGAAGCAGCGGCAGGAGTTCACAGCATCGCTCCGCGACCGGCTCGGAGAAGACTCGCACCACCTGCTCAACTCCGAGGCGGTCGAAAGGGAATTGGCGGAGGCGGCCGCCGGGCTCGCGGGTCCCCCCAAGGCTGCTCCGCCTGCGGATGTGGTCGAACTGGGCGACGGGCGAGTGGTGCGGCCCGAGCGGTTTGTACTGCCGGGAGTATCCGGGCTCACTGTGCCCCGCCGCATCGCCCGCGGGGGAGAGCCGGTTTCGGAGTGGCTGCTGCTCCTGCGATGGCAGGACGGCAGGCGAGAATCGCTGCCGCTGCCCGAGATGCTCACTGCGGAGGAGGGGCAGATATACATCGCTCCGCGGCCGCCGGCCCCGCCTCCCGACATGCCGCCGGGCTGGTCGGCAGCAAGCCGCGAGAAGTGGCTCGCGGGCTCGACCTCGATGCCGCCCGATGAGCTTTGCCGCCTGCTCATCGAGGGCTTCGCAAAGTATCTCGACATGCCGAGCGAGACTGCCGCCGGTGCTGTCGCGATGCTCACCTGCTGGTCGATGCTGTCCTACATTTTCCCGGTCTTCGATGCTGTGCCTTACCTCGCGGTAGGTGGCCCTATGGGCAGCGGAAAATCCCGCGTGTTCGAACTGCTCTCGCAAGTAGTATTGCGACCGCTCAATACATCGAACGTTTCTAACCCTGCCCTATTCCGCAGCCTACATGGCTTCGGCGGAATAGCCCTGCTCGACGAGGCAGAGCGACTTCGCGAGAGCCGGTCCCCCGAGGTGCAGGAGCTTCTGAGCAGCCTCCTCGCGGGCTACCGCCGGGGCGGCTGTGCTACTCGCTGCGAGGCGGCAGGCGACGGGCAGTTTGTGATGAGGTATTTCTCTGTCTACGGCCCCAAGGCACTCGCGGGCATCAATGAACTGCCCCCGCCCTTGGCGAGCCGTTGTCTGCCGGTGCCGATGTTTCGGAGCCCGCCCGGGAGCAAGAAGCCCCGGCTCCGAGTCGAGGCGGATGCTGCGAGGTGGCAGATGCTGCGAGATGCTCTCCACATCCTCGCTATGGAGCATGGCAGCGAGTGGCTTGCCCTGCCGGCCCGGCAGGATGTGGTGCCCGAGATGAGCGGCCGGAATTTCGAACTGTGGCAGCCGCTGCTGTCGATTGCCGCCTGGCTGGAAGACCGAGGTGCCCGCGGGATGCTCGACCTCCTGCGAAAGCACTCCGCGATGCTGATCGAGTCGAGCCGCGAGGCAGCGACTCCGCCTGACGATGAAGCCCTTCTGCGAGCCCTTTCTCGGGCGGTTGGTAACGGGCTGGCTCCGACCGCGAGCGACCTGCTCTTGGTTGTGAGCGAAGCAGACCCGAGCCTGTTTCGCAATTGGTCCCCCCGGGCTGTGGCGGCTCATCTCGGGCGGTACTCGCTGAAATCGAAGAAGACCAACGGCAGGCACATCTTCGACCCCTCGACCGCCGACCTGCTCCGAGTGCAGCAGGCATACAGCATCGACCTCGACATGCCGACCGACCCAACCCCCAGCAATGTGCCAGATGTACCCTATGTGCCCCGGAAGCGGGCTCGGCAGGGTACGTAGGGCACGTAGGGTACATTCTTGAGAGGAGGCCCCAATGGCTTTTGATGCCGCATCCCTGCTGCATGACCTGTTCCCTGAGCAGCCGCCCGCGAGGGCTCCTGCCGGCCCCGAGGAGGCGGTTCGACCGCCCTCCCCTGCACCGAGTTCTCCTCCGCCGGCCCGGCCGGCAAACCGGCTCTCGGGAGCCTTACCGAGCCTGCCGCTGCCCGAGTGGCTGCTGCTGTGGAGTCGGGCTCCCGAAGTGACCCTGCCGCCCAAGCCCTGCTGGTGGTGCGGCAGTCCGGTCTTCTGGCTTTCGACGCTAGGGGCCTACCGCTGCGGTAAGTGCCATCCACCTGCCTTTCCGGGGCTGGCTGCGATGTGGCTGCGAGTGGTGCCGACCGAAGACGGGCCGCAGATAGTACAACTTGGCGAGCCGCCAAGCAAAGGATAGGATGCAGACATGCCGAAGAAGAAACAGCGACTGAGCCTGAGCGATGAACTGCGGCAGGCGGTTGAGCAGTCGGAAGTGAGCCGGTACAGCATCTGGCAGCAGACCGGCATCGACCAAGGCACCCTGAGCAAATTCATGGCGGGCGACCGGGGGCTGAGCATCGAGAGCATCGACAAACTGGCGGACCTGCTCGGATTGCACATCTGTACAGCAGATGCCGAGCGGAGCCGCCCCAAGGGCAAGAGGTGAGCGATGGCGAGCGTGTTCCATAGAGTGAAGAAGCTGCCGATGCCCTCTGGGGCTCGGACGGTCGAGCGGAAGGGCAAGATGGTCGCGGAGTGGCTCGATGCCCGAGGGAAGCGGCGAACTGCCCAACTCTCCAAGGATGGCAAGGGAATCCTGTCCCAAGCCTCGACCTATACGGTCCGGTATGTCGATGAGCATGGGCACATCTGCGACATAGGCACTCACTGCCGCGACCATGCAGCCGCGGAGCAGTTGGGGAGGGAGCTTGAGAAGCGGGCGATGCAGCGGCGAGAAGGGCTGCTCGACCCGGCTCAAGAGCGGTTTGCCAAGGCCGCCCACAAGCCGATTGCCGAGCATGCCTCCGCCCACATCGAGCATCTGCGAGCCTCAGGGAACACCCTTAAGCATGTGCAGACTGTCGAGCGGCATCTGCGGGCGGTCTTCGCGGCAGCAGGCATCGAGAGGCTTCCCGACTTGAAGTCTGCCGCGGTGCTGTCGGCCATCTCCGCCACGCGAAGCCCTTCTTCGGTCGCAGGCAAGGAAGGACAGACCTCCTCGCTGGCGACCTGCAACGCTCACCTGCGGAGCGTCAAGGGCTTCTCGCGGTGGCTGTGGAAGCAGCGACTCGCCCCTGACGATGCCCTGCTCGACCTGGGCTTATTCAATGCTGAGACGGACCGCCGGCATATCCGCCGGGAGATGGAAACCGAGGAGGTGCATTGGCTGCTCAGCGTTACCGAGCAGCGGACCCTCCCTGAGCATGGGGCCGCGGGTCCGACCCGGGCGATGTGCTACCGCCTCGCGGCAGCGACCGGCTTTCGGGCGAGCGAACTGCGAAGCCTGACCACAGACTCCTTCGACCTCGATGCCTCTCCGCCGACCTGCACAGTCGAGGCGGGCTATTCGAAGCGGCGGAAGCGAGATGTGCAGCCGCTGCCGGAGGCCTTGATACAGCCCCTGAGAGGCTGGCTCGCAGGCTTTGCTCCCGGAGGGCAGGTGTTTGCCGGCATCGCTGGGGCTACCGCCCGGATGCTGAGGAGCGATCTCGCAGCCGCCCGGGCCGCCTGGCTGAAAGCAGCCGAAAGGGAGCCCCAGCCGGTGAGGGAGCAGATGCAGGCGAGCGACTTCCTCCTCTACGCAGACCGGCAGGGGCACGTTGCCGACTTCCACTCGCTGCGAGTGCTGTTCATCTCGCGGGTGGTCGCGGGCGGAGCGAGCGTCAAGGAAGCTCAGACCCTCGCGAGGCACTCGACTCCCCTCCTGACCATGAACACCTACAGCAGAGCGACCCTGCTCGATGTGGCAGGTGCGGTCGCGGGGCTGGGCGACCTGCTGACCAAGCAGCCGACTCGACCGGAGGCAGAGGCACAGCGGGCAACGGGCACCTGCGGGCGGGCAGAAGCGGCTCGGAAAAGTGCCCACGAAAGTGCCCACATACAGCCGGCTCAGAGTGGCTTGGCTTGGCACTCTGGGGCGTCTGTGCGGCTTGCCGACCGAGCCGAGCCGAGCGCCGCTGAAAACGAAAAAACCCCTGCAAAACCCGCTGTTTCTGCGGGTTTGCAGGGGTCGAAAGCGAAGAGGCTCCGGTCGGAGTCGAACCGACGATGGCGGATTTGCAATCCGCTGCCTTAGCCACTTGGCTACGGAGCCGTAATCGGCACAGGCGCCACGCTACGGGAATCCAGGCAGAATGGTCAAGCCTTAACGGGCCTGCCGGTTCTGCCGGACGAAACGATCGTGACGGCTGTGCCCTACCAATCGACCAACCGGCCCCCGTTCCTTGACCCCGGCCGCCGCCGAGCACGTTTTCCCCGAAATCCCCCGGGGAAAGCCCCCGGCGGGGGTGTGAAAATCCCGTCCGCGGAGGAAATCGGGGGCTTTTGCCGAGGGGCCGGAAGAACCGATATAGTCTCGCCACGCCGCAGGGACTGCCTGATCGGCCCCGCCGGACCGGCCCG
>Ga0194055_10004282_pt1 | contig 10734 bp, 5 predicted proteins | sample SepL449m_MetaG_FD_155482 | JGI IMG/M metagenome (GOLD analysis project Ga0194055, IMG submission 155482) | Anoxic zone freshwater microbial communities from boreal shield lake in IISD Experimental Lakes Area, Ontario, Canada - Sep2016-L442-9m | ecosystem: Environmental > Aquatic > Freshwater >... | reverse complement strand
CACCATATGGATATCGACCGGTATCGCCGATATAGACAATGTCTTCATTGGGCAATAAATCGATCACTGCGCGAGCCACAGTGAGTCCACCGAAACCAGAATCAAAGATTCCGATTGGGCCGTTGACGTCAAACTTAATGCTCACTCGGATAAGGCTAGGCGAAAATTGACCAAACGAGAGTTCTCTACCTCGTACGAACTACGGTGATGCCATGAGTTCATACCGCCACATTGTTCTGTTCAACTGGAAATCCGAAACTCCTGCTGGGCATGCCGAGAAGACCATTGAAGCGCTCAATCAACTTCGACTGAAAATTCCACAAATTCAATCGTATGAATTTGGCGCCAACCTTGGCATCAACCCCGGCACCTACGACTTTGCAGTGACCGCAACTTTCAACTCGGTTGATGATTACATCGCATATCGCGACAACCCTGATCACAAAGCCTTCATCGCCGAGTTCACAGCACCATACGTTGAAACTCGAGCCTCCATTCAGTTTGAAATCTGATTTCTGAAATCAGACCATCTTGCTGATTGCCACTCTCCTAGCGCTCGGCGCGGCAGTACTGCATGCGGGATGGAACTTGACCGTCAAACAGTCGGGCGACCGATGGTTGGCGTTATGGGGGCTCTTTGTCGCCGGTGGGCTCATCGGATTGCCCTACGCCCTTGTCGCAACGTTCCTAGGAGACCTTGGTCCCGCCGCATGGGGTTGGGCAATAGCCAGCGGTTTGGTTCATACATTTTACATTGGGCGCCTTGCGCGCACGTATGAGATCGCCGACTTCAGCGTCACTTACCCAATCGCGCGTGGTGGTGGAGCTTTGGTCGCTGCAATTGGCGGAGTGCTTTTCTTAGATGACCATCTCTCCCCACTTTCAATCATCGGCATTGTCATCGTTGTCTCAGGACTCGTCATGCTTTCTGGACAAGTTGATTGGAAACACGTATGGCCTGCACTCATCGTTGCGGGTCTGATCGGCGTGTACACCGTGATTGACAGCAAAGGTTCGCGCTCGACAGTCGGCAGTGCATACGCAATGGCAATCTTTGTGACCGGCGGAATCGGCACAACTATTCAGGGGCTCTACCGCCATAAGTGGAATGCCATGAAGGCCAGCATCTCGCCAATGTGGCGCCAATACTTTTTGACTGGGTTGGCATCTCTCATCACTTATTGGATGGTTCTACTCGCAGTGCGTCGTGCACCAGTTGGCTATGTCACCGCGTTGCGAGAATCAAGCGTCGTCTTCGCGACCTTTATCGGCTGGAAAGTATTGAAAGAAGACAGTGGACTTCGCCGAATTCTCTCATCACTATTGATCGTCGCTGGACTCGCCACCTTGGTACTTGGTAGATAGCCAATTACAAACGATCAGCCAACCCTGAAGCACGAGAAATCACCGTAGTCACAGCCGTTCGTAATGCTGCTTCGGTTCCAACAATCGTCAATTGTTCACGAGCACGCGAGACACCGGTATAAAGCAATTCGCGAGTCAGTAATCGCGATCGTCCAGTTGGTAATACAACAATCGCATGCCGATATTCAGAACCCTGACTCTTGTGAATTGTCAAGGCATGAACAGTTTCAACTTCAGGCAAGCGCACTGTCGGGAACTCTCGAGGTCCATCCATGCCATCAAATACAACTCGAACCTCACCGTTCTTATCGGAGCAAACAACACCGACGTCACCGTTGTACAAGTTATTACCGTGATCGTTCTTGGTGATCAGTACCGGTCGACCGACGAACCATTGCTTGCGAGTGGCCGTACCGATCCAATGGTTGACCGTCCGATTCCAACCCGTAATTCCAAGTCGACCCACCCGAGATGCGCACAACAACTGCAATTGACCCAAGGTCTCTAAAACCCTTTTATACTGAGATGAGCTTGCCAGTTCTACAATCTCTAAAGCATGTCGCCGCACCTCGAGACCCATATTTTCAAAGGCCACCAAATCTTCCTGAGCCTTACTCGAAGGATCAATCCAACTCACAACGCCTTTACTGTTTCGGTGCGATTTCAGTAGATCAATCACCTGATCGGCATCACCCGATTGAACAGCTTTAACCACTTGCTCAATCGGCGAACCTACCGCATAGCGATACTGACTCGTCAGTCGCTTGGTACAACGATGAAGGTTGGTCCCTTCCTTCTTCGCCGCAAGAGAAATATCGGCCAAAACAGTTCCGGCGTCAACACTTGCTAATTGCTCCGGGTCACCGACCAAGAAAAGTTCGGCCGTCGGATGCAACGCATCAATTAAGCGATGCATGAGCGACAACGACAACATTGATGCTTCGTCAATAATGACAAGATCATAAGGAAGTGGATTGTCTTGATCGTAGGCAAAGCGACCCCTTTGACGAACCGGTGAATAACCCAGAAGTCGGTGAATCGTGATTGACGGAGATTCTTGAACTCGTGCAATGACTTCGGGCGAGGCCTCTGCAGCGATTAACCGCGCTTCAATCGCTTGACGCATACGATCGGCCGCTTTCCCAGTAGGCGCCGCCATTGCCACCAAAAGGTCATGATCATTCGCGTCAGCAAAACGAGCAACAAGCTGTTTGGCTACCGCAGTGGTCTTACCGCTACCTGGTCCACCCAGAAGAACTTTGAGACGCGAACCCGCCGCCGAGTTGATCCAATCGGCGATTGATTTTTCCTCTTCAAAACTCCGCAGAACATAGAGACGTGAACCATCAAGAACGAAAGGACGACGTGGGTGATTGGCCGCGGTTGAAGGAGTTGCCACCAAATCAACTTGTTCGGACACAGCATGAAGCCATTCATTTCCCGGCGGCCAATTGAGTGCCCCAGTTTCTGCAGTCTCGGGATACCAGCGTTCAATCTCGTTGAGATCGATACAGGTGTGCCCACCTTCGGAAGCATGCAGGGCTAGCGCACATGACAACCAAACCAAGTCGTTGACTATTGACGGAACGACACCTTCATTAACTAATGAAAGCAACGTCGCGACTGCCGAAAACTGCGACTTGGTAACCGCTCCACCATCTACGTAATAGTTCAATCGTTCGGGATAGATACTCATGGTCGATCTCCCGCAAACAGATTGGACAACTTCTCCCAAAGGCCTACTGGCGCTTTCCATTGAAAGACACCGTATGGCATATCATCAGCATCCTTTGGTGATTCAACACCAACCATTCCACGCACGAAGAAGTAAGCAACGCCCGCAATCACTTCATCGGCATTCAACGCGGGCCCGCGCCAACGCAACATGCGATAAATCGCCGTGCCATATAAGAGTGCCTGAAGTGGGTAATGGTGATGCTCCATCGCCGCTACCAAACGATCGGGCGCGTAGGCCTTAATCAGAGATACATCTTCGTCGCCATCTAGGCGATTCGTTTTGTAGTCGGTGATGAATAGCCGAGGCGAGCCGTCTTCGGCATGTACTCGAATCACTGCGTCAATTGAGCCATTGAGTAATCCGGCTAGCGGAATATCGAATGAACTGTCGCTCAACGAATCGGCATATGCATACAACAGATCATTAGTTTCTAATGAAGCCTTGAGCAACTTGCCAATGTCTGAAGCCAGCACGCCTTTGCTCAAATTTGCCAACGTCATTTCAAAATCAAGTTCGCTTAGGCGATCACTCGGATCAATGTCAGCAAGAGCCTTGCCATGAAATGGCTTTCCGAGCGGAGTGAGGTATGAAGCTATGACACCAGCAATCAACTGATCGCGGAATGGACGCAACAACGCCGAACTGGCGTGGATGTCAATTGCTCGAGTGACTTCCTCGCGCAAATCCTTTGATGTGTCAACGACTTCGTAGACCTTGTGCATGACCCGACCAAAGTAAGTCCCCCCTGGCACGCGGGCCAGCGGCATGTCGACGCCTTCAGGCAGACCAGTCGGCACATCGTGAGCGGCGTATTGATGCGCTCCCACTCCAAGCAACGACATGTCAATTGAAACTTCATCGAGGCCGCCCGATTCACGCATAAATCCCGAACTATGTGTGTCCGTTTCACGATCTTGTTGACGCGCAGTGATACCACTGAAAGAAGTTCGTCGATAGGACTGCACAACCGAAGCTGGTGCATGTGCCAAATCAAGATGTCCTCCCGACGTTGCCGATAACAGACGATAAACCTTGGCTTTGCCCAAAGCGTCAACGCCACGCTTTTCAACTTTGCCTATGAGTTTGACGGCTTCTTCTACGTTGGTGCACAGATCAAAGACTGACGGGGTCAACACACCCTTTGAGGTAGTGACACCCGATGTATACAGCACCGACAAATGGTGTTCGGCCCGCGTGAGCGCGACATACAGAAGTCGACGATCTTCTTCATCGTCAGCGGCCTTAATGGACTCTTTTGTGCTGGGGTCAACTTGTCCAATCACCCAACCAATATCAATGACTCTCGCCCGCCGCCCATCGGCCATCACTCGGGTATACACCGGGGCACTTTTAGAGTTCCCATCATTTGTCTTCCAAAGATCTGCCACGATCACCACAGGAAACTGCAAACCCTTTGCGCTATGAACAGTCATAATCTGCACTGCTGCAGAATCACTTTCAACTCGTCGACTCACCACCTCAGACAAGTCTTCAATTGACTGAAGTTGTCCGAACACTTCAAGCGCATGGGCAGCGCTACACGGCCGACCCTTGCTGTATTCATGGAGTAAATCCATCACATGTGCAAAATCTGCCAAGTAGCGCTCGGCATCAGATGTTGACGTCAACGAACGTGCCACATTGACATCTCGCAAAATTGCACTGCTCAACGCAGCTGCTCCAGAACGACGAATAATGTTCGCCCAAGTTGCGATCTGCTCTTGCCAACCTGCCAACATCTGGTCGTCCAAAATTTCTGGATCGGTTAACGAGTAACCAAAAAATGGACTCGCCACCGCAAGTCGAGTACGTCCCAAGTCAGAGACTCGTTCCATGGCCTCAAGCAACGAGCGAACGGCCAAGGCGATGTGACTCTTCATCACTGATTCAGTCCCATTACTAACAGCGGGTACGCCGTAACGACGAAGTTCTCGTTCAATGTTGCGGCCAACAGCTTTCTTACCGACCAGAACACAAATGTCTTCTGGTCGGATAGCACGACGTGCTCCCTGCGGATCTTTTGAAGAAACAGGAACGGAACAACCCGCAAGTATTTCAAGCACTCGACGAGCAACCGGGTGAGCAAGTCCGCCTTGGTTTGTGATGTTGCCCACATCAACCAGGGTCAAAGGCGCCGTGCCGACAATTGCCGAACCGGCATGCCGGTCAGGAGTTGACACCTTGATGTATTGAATCTCTGGCCCAAAAGTTTGTTGGTCAAAGAGCGAGTTAAGTCCGTCAATCAGATGCTCATCAGATCGTTGATTCTGCGCCAATGTTCGCATGGGCCTACCGTTGCGGTGTTCAACGTAAGCCGCCACATCTGCCCCACGGAATCCGTAAATGGCCTGCTTTGGATCACCGACGGTCACTAACGCTCGGTCATCCTCGTCGTCAACTAGATCAAAAGTTTTCTCAAAAAGTCGCCACTGCAACTCGTCCGTATCTTGAGCTTCATCGACGAATGCCAATGCATATCGCTCTTTGAAAGCCTGAACAACAGCCGGGTATTTACCAGAAGTCACGACCTCGGACGCTCGACGCAAGAGGTCGTTGTACGAAGGCGATTGTTCGCTCTTCTTTTGAACACGCAATACAGCAGCGTCAATAACCTCAGTTAACTCTGCGAAGACTCTTAGTTCTTCGGTTGATTTCCCCGAGCGATCAAACCAAAACTCGGCACGTGGTGAACCAATCTTGGCCTTAACCAGCAATACCAACTTTGACTCGTTGCCTTCAGCGATGATGTGGCCCTGCACACCCGATTCAACTAAAGCATCATTCACAGCTTCAAGAACCAAACGATTGGTTGCATCTTCTCCGTCAAGTTGCATCGTTGAAAGACCAGCCAGGCCGAGCACTTTGTTGCAAACGGCGTGGATCGTTGAAATCGTTGCCGTGTCAAATTCAACGACAGCGCGACGCAAGCGACGAATGATGTCAGCGCGCGATGCGTGGTCGTCCGCCAGAGCTTTGGAAATCGCATCGCCGTCATCTGGCGAATTGCTTTCTAACTGATCGGCTATTTGAACCATGCGCCGTCGAACCCGATCACGCAATTCGGCTGCGGCATTACGAGTGAACGTCGTGATCAAGATATTGCCAATGCGCAATTCTTCGCGTAATGCAATTTCACGAGCAACCAGTGCGGCGACCGAGTATGTCTTTCCAGTTCCAGCGCTTGCTTCAATCACAAGGCCATTCACTATTTTTTCTGTCACCAAATCGAGGGCGACCATGGGCATAGGTGTAGCACTCATGAGATTGCGTACGCTTCCTTTCCCGTGCCTGGCGCTATTTGTAAAGCTTTCTCAGCCATCGCCCAGTACTGCTCAATAGCTCCGCCCGGAGCACACACGACATCAAAATCTGGATCCGAACCAAAACAAATGAACTCGTTCGACTTGGTATAACGCTCGGATCGGACAAATTCATCGAAAGATTTCCGAGCAGCATCGCGGTCAATACTCAACTTATGGACTGCCCCATTGAACCGACCGATAGGTGTCGAAAGAGCGATGTAGTACATCTCCGTCAAAATTTCAATACGCGCCAATGCATCGTCAATGGGTTTCGCGGTTGAGATAGGAATTCTGCGTGCAATGCCGAGTTCAGGGTTCTTCTTTTTGTCCTTCTGATGAATTGAACGGACACATTCAACAGGCGAACCAGTAGCAATCAGGATCAACAATTGGACCGCCAAAGCCCTTCTATCGCTCCAATACGCTGCATCGAAATCATCCTTGAAAGATGTGAACACTAAAGCTGGTTCGTCAGCTCGAAGATCAATTCCTGACAATGACCCACGGACCAAAGTTTGATCGGTTAAGCGCAACTCAATATCGGCGGTATCAAGGCCCTTGAGATGGAAACCATTTTCATCCGCCTTGTCAACAAAGCTTTGCGCCAGCGATTCTGCCGTCAGCAATTCAGATTCGCCGAAAGCGCCAACCGGCAACAGCCCCGTCAGCCGAATAGTCTGTCGCCATTTTTGAACATCGAATGATGGACCGTCAGCCAGGAGACCATCCAAGAAAGATCGAGCAACTTCTTTGAAATTCTTTGACTCCAAGGGCAAAGTTGCATCGTCTGGTGCGAGATCTTCACGATAGGTAAAAACATTGAGGGTTTCACGCAAGAAGAGATCAAGCGGATTAACAAAGGCGCGTTCAAGATCGGAGAGCGCAACAATGTGTTGGCGCTCAACTTCAAATGACTGACCTTGTGCCACCGCGACATCTTCAAGATTGTGTTGTCGAATGGCATCGGCGAGCGAGCGCAGCGAATCGTCGGATGACCACACACGCTCACTCACTACTTCACCCAAGACAAAGTTCTTCTCACTCGCGGCATGTCGCGGATGAACGATTTCAATCTGCGAGCAGTCTTCGCCGTCGCGCGACTGACGATTAATAACGCCATGACGCCCGCAGAAGTCAACGAACTCAGCCAAGGGTGTCACCAACGGAATTGGCGTGTTGTTCTTGATACTACGCCCATTACAAGTAATGACCAGTCGTTCCTTGGCGGCCATCACGGCGTCAAGTAGAACTCGCCGTTGTTCGGCACGAGCATCAGGGTCACCAACAAATTGTTGGGCGTCAACCAAATCATCACCTTCGGACTCGCCAAGCGAAAGTGATCCATCATCGACTCCTAGAACGCAGACCACGCGGAAAGGAACGCTGCGTAACGGAATTGTTGACGATGCAGTCACTGCACCAGTTCGCAAAGGTTGACGGCCAGGAGATGTTGTCAGTCGCTCAGTCAACACATCAGCAAATTCGGCAAAGGCAACTGGAATCGAAGCCGACTCTTCTCCACCCATACCGAAGCGAACATGGTCAAGGGCCTCAAGCGCCGCTTCAAGTTCGGGATCAGTTGATCCGGCGAGCGAGATAAGTGCTTCTTGAACCATGTCGCATGAACGCCCAACTGTTTGCGGTATGTGCGTTTGGACTTCGAGGTTGCCAAGCACATCCAGAATGGCAATGAGTTGCGCAATCGCCGGAATATCAGACACCTCAAAATCGGTCATGGGTACTACCCCACCAAGTTCAATGGCCGGCGCACTATCGGGCAGCGTGGCTCCCAACAGTGTGCGTTCAATGGCCGCTTTCCAGGTATGGGCATTTTCTCGTGGCGCGTTGAGCCCCGCATGCACACGTTGTTGAGCGTCAAGACCCCAACGCACCCGTGCCCGTTCGGCAATGCGATACCACAGCGCAACTGAATCGGTCAAAACATTGAATTGCTTGCGAACCAATGAAGATGTCGCAAGCCCCATCACATCATCAACCGAGAAGCGACCCATAGTGACTGCGAGCAAGGTATTGAGCAAGTCGGCACCATCGCTGACCTCACGCAACGAACGGTCACCGACGACGAGCGGGATAGTGATTGTTCGACCTGAGGCCACAGTTACTGGGCGATCAAAAATAGCTTCAAGATATGGAGCTGCTGACTCAATATTGGGACACAAGATCACGACTTCATGAGGTTGCAGATCGACAAGATCGTTAATTGCGTGCATCAGAGCAGTGTGGGCAACTTCAACTTGGCGAGATATGTGATGACAGCGATGAATCAATAGCGAATGATCGCCCTCATCAAAAGTGCCCGGAACAGCCGCGAGATCAACTGCCACGGTTTTCTGCAGGCGATGGAGAAGTGTGTCTGAGTCGTTTTGGATTGTCTGCGCGAAACTTGGTCGAATTCCTTGCGAAGCCAATACCTTTTGCAATTCATACGAACCACGCGACCAAGACGCCACAAGTGAATCAACGCCCGCTGGAATATCAAAGTTGTTCTCGCGTAACGGGACAACCCCACGAGTCAATGGCAACGAAGCCAATTCATTGCTCCAATGGCGCTCGAGTCCCGGTGACGGATGCACGAGAAACACTCGTACGTCACTCACTGTTCCTAACGCCTCAAGTACTCGCAGGTTCTGTAACGACATTGACTGCAAACCGACAACGAGCAAGCGACTAGGAACGCCCTCAATCTTTACGCCATTCGCAATGCTGTCCATGAGTTGCGCAGTCACCATCGGCCAACTGGGTTGATCAATCACCTTGCGTAACTCACACCACAACTCGAACTGTGGCATTTGTTCGGGCGATAAAGCCCGCATGACATACTCGTTGTCAAGCACTTCGGTTGATGATTCAGCGGTCAAGATGGGCGAACCATTTTCCCAGGCCACGATCATGCCTGATCGTCGCACGGCATAACGGTCAAAGCGGTCGGCCATACGACGCGCTGCTCGCAACGGTCCACCGCAACGCTCAATGAGATCTTGGTAATACACATGCTCGGGATTGGCAGAAAAGATTGTGAGCAGCCGCGCTGTCATGCGATCGATCGACCACGGATCATCGGCCGTGACGCGCTCGGGAGCGATGAAGCGATTCAGCATCCCGACATATCCAACTTCAATATTGGCTACCACTCCGTCTGAAAAACCGGGGCGCGCTCCGAAACGACGGGCCAACTCGGGCATCAACCAAGCCTTCACACCGGCAGTTGGAACAATCACGTATTCGGGCTGAAATAAATCAGCACCTTCAATACTTGTTTGCAAAAAATCGGCGACGGGGTCAATCGCTGTAGCCAAGTTAGGCACATACTGAATATTCAGTCCCATACGTCTCCGATCTGTCGTGCGTGGTGATGCGACTCCCATCAGAGCAACTCAACATGAAACAAACGACTCAACCCACAGTAATTGTGCGGTGACGGAAAGAAATCCCGATTCTTAGAAGTAAATGATCTTTTCGGCGCGAGCTTCGGCCTCGTCGAGGTCGTCGGTGTAGGCGCCAGTCGACAAATACTTCCAACCGCCGTCGCACACGATGAACACAATCGTGCCTTCTTCAATCTCGCCAGCCACCTTGGCAGCGCCAGCGAGAGCTGCACCCGCTGAAATGCCGGAGAAAATGCCGCACTCTCGCACGAGGCGTCGAGTCCACTCAATTGACTCACGCGGACGAACAACACGCTTGCGATCAAGAATGTCAAAGCCGTGCCAATTATCAAACAACGGCGGAACGTAGCCCTCGTCCAGGTTGCGTAATCCTTCAACGCTCTCACCGATTGGAGGCTCAACCGCGATGATCTTGACACCGGGCTTATTTTCTTTGAGGAAACGACCCGTTCCCATCAGAGTTCCGCTTGTTCCGAGACCGGCAACAAAGTGAGTGATTTCGGGGCAATCGCGCAAAATTTCAGGACCAGTGCCTTCGTAGTGAGCACGCGCGTTGGCATCATTGGCGTACTGATACAAGAAGCACCAGTCGGGGTTTTGCTTCGCCATTTCAATTGCTCGAGCGACCGCACCATTTGATCCTTCTTCGCCTGGAGTCAAAATGACTTCGGCTCCGAAAATATCAAGCATTTGCCGACGCTCAATCGAGACGCTGGTCGGCATCAGAATCTTGATCGGATAACCCTTGATCTGCGCAATAGCAGCTAAAGCAATTCCGGTGTTGCCAGACGACGGCTCAATAATTGTTTGACCAGGCAACAAACGACCGTGCTTTTCGGCGTCTTCGACCATGGCCTTGGCGATGCGATCTTTCACCGAGCCAAAGGGGTTTTGATTTTCCAATTTCGCGACGATGCGAACA
>Ga0194055_10004280_pt1 | contig 10736 bp, 9 predicted proteins | sample SepL449m_MetaG_FD_155482 | JGI IMG/M metagenome (GOLD analysis project Ga0194055, IMG submission 155482) | Anoxic zone freshwater microbial communities from boreal shield lake in IISD Experimental Lakes Area, Ontario, Canada - Sep2016-L442-9m | ecosystem: Environmental > Aquatic > Freshwater >... | reverse complement strand
CAATCAACCATCTATTTACATGACGCGGCGAAAAACAAAACTTGGGAATTGAGCTCCAGACCGCTTCTTGCAACCCGAGTAACCCCCGAATGGGTCGGCAATTCAAAAAGCGTGGTTGCCGTATTCGTTCCCGCGAATCGAGGACCCGAGCCAAAAGCGGGTCAAGTACCCGCCCAACCTAGAGTTCAGGTCACTGACAAAGACAAGAACAACCTCCGAGTCTATCGTTCATTGCTGCAAAATCAAACCGACCAAAACCGCCTAACCTATTTTCTTTCGGGTCAATTGGCAACCGTCGATATCGCCACCAATGCAGTCAAGCCAGTCGGAGCACCAGCGATGATTTCGTCGATTGACGCTGCTCCAAATGCCGATGTTTTCCGCGTAACCACCGTCCAGAAGCCATTTTCATACATCGTTCCTGCCAGCAACTTTGGGAGCAAAGAAGAAATTTGGGACGCCAACGGCAAGTCACTCACCATGTTGACCGAGACCAAGTTGAGAAATGGTGAAACTCCACCACCAGTTGCCGGAGCTATTCCCGTTGTCCCTCCTACTCAGCCGAGACGACAAATGACTTGGGCGCCCGATGGCAATGGACTAATTTTCGTTCGCAATGCAGCAGCTCCGGCTTCTCCGGCAACTATAGGTGGAGAAGATGACGAACAGCGTGGACAAGGTGGCGGAAGGGCAGGGCAAAATGCAGGCGCAACCGCGAGACAAGTCAAAGAGGAACTCGTCCGCTGGGTGGCTCCTTTCAGAAAGGAAGACGAAAAGGTTCTCTGTACAAGCGACCAAGGATTCTCGGGTCTACTCTTCTCGCCAGACTCCAAAACCATTTTCTTTACCGAATCTGCTTCCGGAACCACAACCCAATATCAGACACCATTGACGGACATAACCGCGAAGAAAGCCCTGTGGAGTTGGAAGCCCGCCGAAGTGGAAAAAGCACCTGGCTCGCCGGTCTTAACTCCCAATGCGTTTGGAGCAATGACCCTAGACACATCAACCGGAACAATACTTTTACGGGGAATCCAAACGGGAACTGACACCGAAAAAAATCCGCCTCGCCCATTCCTCGATTCCTACAATATCGCCTCCAGCAAGACGGATCGAATTTGGCAAAGCAAAGAGAATGCTTATGAAACCATTGACGGAATCCTCGACATCGCAGGATCAAGGCTCCTGATTGATCATCAATCACCAACCGAAGTCTCCAACAATTTCTTGATTGAAGGAAAAAATCAACAACAAATCACGTGGAACAAAGACCTTTCCCCTGACCTAACCAACGCAAAGAGGTACCGATTGCAAGTCACTCGTGCTGATGGATTCAAGTTTTGGGTCAAAGTGACAATGCCAGAGTGGCAAGTCGAGGGAGTCAAGCTTCCGGCATTCTTCTGGTTCTATCCTTCCGAATTTGAATCGCAAGATGCTTACGATCGGCAAGCCAGGGTACCAAACAAGAACCTCTTTCCGGCGCAAGGTGGTAGTCCAAAAACTCTCCTCCTGCGACGAGGATGGGCGTTTGTTGAACCAGATTGCCCAATTGTTGGACCAAAGGGAAGGATGAACGACTTCTATGTAAGCGACTTAACCAGTAACTTGTCGGCAACTATTGACATGCTCGAAGTCAAAGGGCTTTGTGACCGGACAAAATTAGCAATCGGTGGACATAGCTACGGTGGATTCAGCACCGCCAATGCAATGGTTCACACTCCTTTCTTTAAAGCTGGAATAGCTGGTGCTGGCAACTATAATCGAACCCTGACGCCAATGGCTTTCCAGAGTGAAACAAGATCGATTTTTGAAGCCAAAGACACCTACTTGGCAATGTCATCAATCTTAAACGCAGAGCATGTCTCCGGTGCATTGCTCATGTACGCCGGCATGGATGACCAAAACGTTGGCACCGACCCGATCAATACCGTGCGGATGTACAGCGTTCTCGAAAGCATTGGCAAGCCCGCCGCCTTGTATATGTATCCCTATGAAGATCATGGCCAAATCGCAAGGGAAACTCTGATGGATCAGTGGGCACGCTGGATTGCTTGGCTCGACAAATACGTACTCGGAAAATGATCATCACCTCACTCTTGGTTGCCGGGCAAATCGGGGCAACTCAGCAATACCCACTAGGCGCAGTTGTGTCAGACCAAGTGCTTGCGTCCCAAATTGGGGCCGAAATCCTCCAAAAGGGAGGCAATGCAATTGACGCTGCAGTGGCCACTGGGTTTGCTCTGGCGGTCACGTTTCCCGCCGCGGGGAACATTGGTGGAGGCGGCTTCATGGTCTATCGCTCGGCCAAAGGTGAAACATTTGCCCTGGATTATCGAGAAATAGCTCCCGCCTCTGCGTTTCGAGAAATGTATCTCAACAAAAAGGGTGAGCCAACGCCAGATTCATACTTGGGACATCGCGCTTCTGGCGTTCCGGGAACGGTGGCTGGCTTCTATGCTGCCCACCAGAAATACGGCAAACTTCCGTGGAAGGACCTGATCCAACCTTCGGTTCGACTCGCAAGTCAAGGCTTCAAGATAAGTGCCCAATTGGCTGATGACCTCCAGAACTTGGCTGAGAAAAACAAGCAGTTTAAAGGTACGTGGCGTATATTTGGTCGAAGCGGACAGTTTTATAAAGGCGGAGAAACCTTCCGACAACCTGAGCTTGCCAAGACTCTTACGCATATTCGAGACCAGGGTGCGCAAGGTTTCTATACTGGCGAGACCGCAAAAGCAATCATCCAAGAAATGGGCAAGGGTGATGGACTAATTACCGAGAAAGACCTCACTAATTACGAGCCAACCTTCCGGCAAGTTATGCGAGGGAATTATAAAGGATACGAAGTACTCACTATGCCGCCACCAAGCTCAGGTGGGGTAGTTCTTCTCATGATGCTAGGAATGATCGAAAAAGATGACCTTAAGTCGATGGGTTTCAACAGTTCCGGCACCGTTCATCTAATGACCGAGACAATGAAACGTTGCTTTGCCGACCGAGCCGAATACATGGGTGATCCAGGCTTCGTGCAAGTACCAATCGTACAGCTCCTTGATTCTCAATACCTCCTAAAGCGGCGTAACGAAATAAGTCTAAACCGATCAACGCCAGCCGATGAGATCAAGCCTGGGTTAGGAAAAACCAACGAAAAGGAGCACACGACTCACTTTAGCGTGGTCGACGCAGAAGGGAACGCAGTTTCAAATACCTATACGCTCAACGACAGCTATGGCAGTAAAGTAACGGTCAATGAGGCTGGATTTCTACTCAACAACGAGATGGATGACTTCACCTCGAAACCAGGAAGTCCCAATCGATACAATCTCATTCAAGGTGAGGCAAATGCAATCAAGCCTGGCAAAAGGCCGTTGTCTTCCATGACGCCGACCATCTTGACCAAGGACGGAAAGCTCTTTTTAGTTCTTGGCTCTCCAGGCGGTCCAACCATCATCAATACTGTCTTTGAGACGATCTTAAATGTGACCGTTCATGGGATGTCCGTTCAAAAAGCAGTCAGTGCACCGCGATTTCACCACCAATGGCTTCCCGACGAAATCCGAATGGAACCGTTTGCCATCAGCAACGATTCAGTAGCAATGCTAAAGGCGAAAGGTCACAAGTTTGGAATTCCCACTGGCCAAGGCTCCTGCCAGGCAATATTGGTGGGCAAAGACGGTAATCGCCAAGTCGGATGCGATCCACGCATTTCAAGTGCCGGACAGGCAGGATATTAAGGAATACTAGTACGCATGTCCCGAATTCAGCAACTTGCCAACTACCTGGCCGAATCTGGCTATGATGCATTTCTTGCCCAGACCCCAATATCCATGGGATACCTCTCCGGATTTTTTGAAGATGGGCACGAACGATTTTTGACCTTTGCCATTCATAAGTCTGGACAGTCACGACTCATTTGTCCTGCGCTCAGCCAAATCCAGGCCAAGCGCATTGGCATCGAAGACATTCGGGCGTGGCGAGACGGAGAAAATCCAATCGAGCACTTCCTCGAAATGGCCGAAGATTGGAATCTACGCTCCGGAGTCATCGCCGTTGACGACCACATGCCCGCTAAGATGCTGCTAGAAATGCAAACTGCACTACCAGCGGCTTTGTTCAAAATGGGTGGCCTTGTCATTGCTGAACTAATGGCAAAGAAAGATGAAGCTGAACTCGCCCTCATGAAGCGCGCCGGACAAATAGCTGACGAAACTTACGAATACATCAAAGGACACCTCAAGGAAGGGATTACCGAGCTAGAGGTTCGTGAGCTCATGGAGTACGAGATGAAGAATTGGGGCGGATTGCCACAGTTCTGCAGTGTCTGCTTCGGACCTGGATCTGCAGAGTCCCATCACATCAACGACAAAACACGCTTGAAGCCAGACACACTGGTTCTCGTGGACTTCGGCTGCACCTACGAAGGATATTGCAGCGACATCACCCGAACCTTTGTTTTTGGCAAAGCAACCGAAGAACAAAAGAAGCTATATGACATTGTCTACCGGTCCCACGAAGCCGCCAGAGTCGTTGGGAAAATAGGCGCAAGACCAATGGATATGGATCTAGCTGCAAGAAAAGTTATTGAAGACGCAGGATACGGACCCTATTTCACCCACCGAACTGGTCACGGAATTGGGATGCAAGTTCACGAAGAACCCAACATAACCTCCGATAACGACAAACCACTCGAGGCAGGTAACTGCTTCAGCATTGAGCCCGGAATCTATTTGGAAGGAAATTGTGGTGTCCGATTAGAGAACTTGTACTATGCGGTTGAAGACGGCATCGTTTCATTCAATCAGCCAATAAGTCCTACTCTCGTTGAAATATAAAAAAAGACCTCACATTCCATTGTGAGGTCTTTGAAGCGATAGTTGAATAAGGTTACTTCTTCTTACATCGGAGAACTAAGGCCCCAACTCCAAGGGAGATGGCAAGCATGGAAGCAGGTTCGGGAACAACTGGAGGATTATTCTTCTTGTTAACAAAGATGGCGGCTCCACCAAGGCCAAGGACCGCTGCAATTGGGCTTGAACCAGCGAATACGTTTGGACTTGAGTTGATTCCGGTTGTCTTCAGCGTCACTGGGTTGTCAATCGCCATTTCAGGAATCGGAGGAGTTGAGTTAGCAATGATCGAATCTGCTCTCATGGACGCCTCTGGTATTACGCCGAGTGTCTCTGAACTATGCTCAACGCTTGGCTCTGAAACCGAATATGGTTTGATCTTTCCACCCACAAATGGGTTGGCGCATTTAACTCGAAGAATAGGCGATCCATCAGCATCAACGAATGCAGGAGTGCCTTTCTTAAAGAAAGAGATGTGAGCTTTTATAACGCCATTTTCAGGTGCACTATAGATCGTGTAATAACCAGACTCTTGAAGACTGCCCAAGTGAAGCGTTCCAACGAACTCTAAAACTTCTTCTTTCGACATCGAAAAGTGGCGCATGAATCGATCTGCGACCTGCTTATCCGACTTGATCTGCGCAATCAACTCTGGAATTGAGTTGGCTGGTTTGTTGATGAATGCATTAAGTTCCGGTCGGGCCATTGCTGATCCCGCTACTCCGAATACTAATGCTCCTAAGATGATTCCTTTCATTTACTTTTACCTTCTTAACTATCGCTAGATGTTTGAAGATAGTGAGTCTGTATAAATGATGCCCAAGGGGCCACAACACCGAAACAATATCAATTAACTAACACAAATACGAGGACTCTACAGTTTGACATTGCGGCGAATAACTTCAATTGCTTCTGCCGCTGCTGCTTGTTCTGCTTCTTTCTTACTCCGACCGGAGCCCTCACCGATCACTTCATCGTCAAATAGTACTTCAACTGTAAATTTTTTCTCGTGCGCAGCCCCAAATTCGTTTAAAATCCGGTAATTCGGCGTTTTCTTCCAAATAGACTGCGCGATCTCCTGAAGTTTTGATTTGAAGTCGTCAGGATTAACATCCCCGCTACTAATTCGATGGAGGTAAGGGTTCAATTGTTCCAAAATGAACCACCTAGCAACTTCTAATCCAGATTCTAGGTATATAGCCCCAAAGACGGCTTCAACTACATCGGCAAGTATTGATGGTCGCTGGCGCCCTCCAGTGGTTTCCTCACTAGGGCTAAGTTCCAAGTATGCGTCTAGTCCGAGCTTGAGGGCAATTTCTGCCAGTGGCGCTTCTTGAACGACACTGCTTTTCGCTTTAGACATCATTCCTTGATCCCAAAACGGATGATGCTCAAATAGGTATTGAGCAACAACTAGTCCTAAGACTGAATCGCCAAAGAACTCCAATCGCTCGTAGCTATTGCAAATGTCCGCTGGTGCAGCGGAACGATGACGCATCGCCAACCCAAACATTGTTTCGCTTTTCAGAGGGATTGACTTTGGAATCATTAGCGACTTGCAAGCGCGTCTTTGATTCGACGGACTCCTTCCTCGATGTTCAAGCGGCTTGTCGCATAACTAAGCCGAATGTGCCCTTCTCCTTCAAAAACTGACCCGGAGACGACGGCTACATGAGCTTTCTCTAATAAGAACTCCGCTAGTTGCCCATCGGTCTCTCCGGGCAATAAGCATTGCGAAACATCAGGAAAAGCATAGAATGCTCCCTTTGGAGGCGATATTTTGAACCCTGGGATATCGGAAAGCAACTTAACAATAAGGTCTCTGCGAAATTCAAATTCGACCCTCATCGATTCCACGCTCTCGGATGGCAAATTGAAGGCTACAACGGCACCCTTTTGGGCAAATGATGTGGGATTACTGGTGACCTGATCCTGAAAATTGCTCATTGCTTTTGCAACCGGCAAGGGCGCAGCGGCAAATCCAATTCTCCAACCTGTCATCGCGTAACTTTTGCTGCATCCCCCGATTGTGATTGTTCGATCTTTGATGCTCTGGCTAAAGGAAGCGATTGAGCGAAAAGAAGTTCCGTAGATCAAGCGTTCATAAATTTCGTCGGAAATAATCCAAAGATCGTGCTTATCAGCGAGTTCGGCGATGCCCTGCAAGATGGAGTCGGGAAGAACTGCACCACTAGGATTCGATGGGCTGTTGATCAGGATAGCCTTTGTTTTTGGAGAAATGGCTTCACTGATTTGCTCAAGTGACGGGACAAATCCTGTCTCAGCCGGGGCCTTAACTACCTTTGGGATACCTCCAGCAAGTTGAATTTGGTCTGCATAAGTCATCCAGTAAGGTGCGATGAGAATAACCTCATCACCAGGATTAATCAAGACCTGCATCGAATTGTAAACACTGTGCTTGGCACCGCAACTCACGATTACTTGCGACGGATAGTACTCGAGCCCGTTCTCTCGGCTCAATTTTCCGCAAATGGCTTCGCGCAGTTCATTGATGCCTGCAGAAGGTGTGTATTTGGTAAATCCAGAATCAATTGCTTCTTTCGCCGCATCGCAAATAGCTTGCGGCGTATTGAAATCCGGTTCTCCTGCTCCAAAGGAGATCACGTCGATGCCGTCAGCCTTCATGGAATTTGCCTTTGCTGAAATTGCAAGGGTCGGTGAGGGCTTAAGAATATTAGTTCGCTGCGAAAGTGCCAAAGTTTTCAACGCTCTTTGAGTATAACCTTAGAGCTAATGCAGAAGTCGGCACGAAAAGTACTGGGTGTGGCATTCTGCGTGCTGGTAGTCGCTTTCTTACTTCACGTTGGAATCGGAAGTTATGCTTGGGTTAAGCCTTGGGATGTCGTTGCCCATATCTTTCACGGTCATAGTGGCAACGATAGCGTCAACGATATTATTTGGAATTCACGGCTTCCTCGGGCAATCGAAGCTGGGTTGGTTGGCGCCATCTTAGGTGTTTCAGGTTCGGCTCTTCAAACTCTGTTTCGAAATCAGATCGCTGAGCCTTATGTCGTCGGATCGTCTTCGGGGGCAGCGATCGGTGCAGTCTTCATTATGCTATTTGCCAAAAAACAGGAATGGGACAAAGGTGTTTTCTCCTCACTCATTGTTACCCTTGGCATGCCAGGAGCCGGATTTATCACCGGAATGCTGACGCTCATGCTGGTGATGTCACTTGCCCGACGCAGAGGGGTTATCGAAACCACTACTTTGTTGCTTGCCGGAATTGTGGTGGCGACGATGTTATCTTCGCTGCTTACCTTTATGATTCTCTACTACGGTGAGAGTCAAATTGTTGTTCTTCGGTTTATGCTTGGCAGTTTTGATACGGCAAGGTGGCCTTCGATTTACCTTATGGCGGGAGTCTTTGTTATCGCTTACGTGGTCCTTCATCGCTCGACCCAAAGGCTAAACGCCATGTCACTCGGCGAAGACGGGGCACATGCCCTTGGGGTAGACCCAGTTGCTTTGCGCCGAGTCGTGTTGATTTGTGTAACCGCAATGACTTCGGTCACGGTGGGGGCAGTCGGAGTTATAGGATTTGTTGGGTTGGTCGCCCCCCATATTGCCCGAAGGCTGGTTGGTTCAGACTTGAGAACTACTTTGCCTTTATCCGCAATTTTAGGTTCACTGCTGATGCTCATCGCAGATGCCATTGCTCAACGTGGCATGCAAGGGGCAGGCTTTCCGGTGGGAATCGTTACAGCCATTGTCGGAGCGCCTGTTTTGCTATTCCTTTTGAAAAGGCGATAACAAGCCATAATTAGAGTTAATGAAAGAGATTCGCGGCAACATGAACGCGTCGAAACGACAGTTCGTCATCATCGTTAGCCGTTGGAACGAACTCATTACGAAAGAACTTACCGAAGGAGCTTTGGAAGAATTAACGCGCCACGGCGCGAAAGAGACGCTTGTCATTCATGTCTCGGGAACTTGGGAAATTCCTGCGGTTGCCAAGAAACTCCTTTCCTCAAAAAAGAAGCCGGATGGCATTATTGCGCTGGGGTGCATTATGCAAGGTCAAACTCCTCACGCAAAGCTTCTCGGAAGTGATGTTGGTGGGGCCCTGATGGGCTTGCAAACGGAATATGCTACGCCAATTACATGGGGAATTCTGACCCCGGACACCCAAGAACAAGCGCTTGATCGTGCTGGGCTCAAAATGGGAAACAAGGGCCGAGAAGCGGCGCTTGCCGCAATCGAGTTGGCTGACGTATTAAGTCAGATCGAATAGATCAGCAGACAAAGTCAGTTTCGAGATCAAGTTCTTCGGGCGGAATCGTCGAAAACATCGATTCGCCTCCAGAGATGACTTCTTCTAGGGATTCCCACAGATAGTCGCCCCGACCCCATTCGGTATCAATTAAAATTACTTGCCAGCTGGTTAACAAAGAATGATAAGCATCCTTTGTCAGTTGGTTACGATAATCTTCTTTTTCCGGTTGACCGTCAGTCATGCCGTGCCAAGTGTAGATCTGAAAATCACTCACCGTGATTGGGATGTTCACATCATTGTCGAATCCAGGAGGAAAGGCCAAGACCAGGAGACTCGTTTCGAGCCCTAACGCATATAGGCGCCTAGCTAAAGCTTCGTCTGCGTACCCATGAACCGTAGCTCGTTGAGCATTTCCGTCGTCGGGAGACCCCTCGCCGGGTTGGGAAAAGGTCGTAAAAAATCCGTTCCGATTGCACTTGATTAATGTTGGAAGGATGGACTCGGACTCTGGGTCAGGCTTTCCAAGGAATGTCAGGGTGTTCTCAAATTTGCCTTCGCACCATCGTGCGGACAACTCGCACAGGTCATCAAAGCCCTTTGCTGTCTTCCATATGTTTGCCATCAGCCCATTCTGACTGGATTTGTCTGAAGTTCGTTGTTTGAAATCCTTCATAATCAGATTAATGTCCCCCGCCGAAGGTGTCCTTTTGTTTGCAGCCGGCGGGGTAGCAAGTGCAATCAATAGTGTTGCTGGCGGTGGTTCCCTCATCTCCTATCCGATACTCACTATCGCGCTTGGGATTCCGGGACGAATTGCCAACGCCACAAACGCGGTGGGGCTTTTTCCGGGTTCACTTGCGAGCGGTTTTGGGTTCAAGGATCACCTTGAAAAGACGGGAGTCTACTTCAAAAAGCTTCTGGTCCCAACTATTTTGGGATCAATATTAGGGGCATGGTTGCTGCTCAATACCAGCGAAGTTGCATTCAAAATCATCATTCCTTTTTTGATTTTGTTGGCTTCGATTTTGCTGTGGTTCCAGCCTAAAGTTAAAGCAATGTTGGCCAGCCACGATAAGCAATTGGTTGGTCCTGTGGCCGGCATTTTTCTTCAGTTTCTTGTTGCGACGTACGGCGGATATTTCGGGGCAGGAATGGGAATCATGATGCTTGCCTCCTTTGCACTGTATATGGAAGGCTCGACCCATGAGCTTAATGCCGTCAAAAGCTTGCTTGGCACCATCATCAACTTTGTCGCATCGATTGTGTTTGTCATCAAACACATGGTCTTATTCGACGTCGCATTGGTGCTAGTTTTGGGCGGAATAGTGGGCGGCTACTTCTCCGCGAAAATGTCGGTCAAAGTCGATCCGAACAAACTCAGGATCGCCATTGCGATCTATGGATTTATCATGACGGCGTACTTTTTTTACAAGATCTACGCCTAACCTGTCAATATTTTTGGCACCAACCCAGGTCCACCATAAATCCAGCCGGTATAAAGTTGCACTAAGTCCGCCCCGAGACGTCGCTTGGTGTCGTAATCGTCTCGATCAAAAACTCCGCCTACTCCCATGAGAATCATTTCGCGCGGCTTGTTTTTGGCAAGGAATTCTAATGCGTCATTTGACAACTGGAAAACGGGTCGTCCAGAT
>Ga0194055_10004279_pt1 | contig 10737 bp, 9 predicted proteins | sample SepL449m_MetaG_FD_155482 | JGI IMG/M metagenome (GOLD analysis project Ga0194055, IMG submission 155482) | Anoxic zone freshwater microbial communities from boreal shield lake in IISD Experimental Lakes Area, Ontario, Canada - Sep2016-L442-9m | ecosystem: Environmental > Aquatic > Freshwater >... | reverse complement strand
AGTTTGTATGATCGGCCAGCGACTTCGCGGCATTGCAGAACGCGGCCTCCCCTTCGCCATCCACCTTAAGCCACCCTTCATTCACCCGCTGGTAGCGCGCCTGCCCCTTGGCTGTCGCTTCCGTAGGCGCCAACTCACGGCGATACGAGCGTCCGGCGGCGCTCTTGTACTCCAGAAGCGGGGCGACGCGGATTCCCTCGGCATCACCGATAACATCTGCGCGATGGATCGGTGTACCGGAGAACACCTCAAGTGGCCGGAGATTACTGCTTCGCTCGATCTGGCCGACTTGGCTCTTTCTCGCTTCCAAGGCCTCAAGGAATCGGGGCACATTCTCCGAAGAGAGTCGGCCATTGCTGCCCTCTTGAACAAGAATCTGATCGAGTGCAGTGCCGGTTGTCTCAACTCGAATGAAGTCCTGCCCGTCGTTGTGCCAGCCGTCATCGGACTTAAGCTGCTGCATACTCATAGGCTTGCCGACGACGAGGCCGTCTCGGGTGACGAGAGTAGACTCCACAACCAATGAGTCGTCGGCCCCAAGCGTGAGTGTCACGTCTGGACGAGCCCGCTTGATGTCGACCGGATGCGCTCCGTCGCGAGTTCGTATCGGCACCCTTTGCGACGCAAGTCGTTCGAGAAACTCTGCCGCCCGCGACTTCACGACGCGCACAGGCTTACCACCAGTGCGCCTCAGAACATCGGCAGCGGCTCCCTCTAGACGCACGGTGTACCCAAGGATCCTCTGACGCCCCTCGTCGCGAATCAGCGATGGATCAACCCGCTGGCCATCGAGAATGAATATTGGCTCGAGGCCAATGTCGCCATTCGCGAGAACCGCACTGTTGAGTTGCACCGTGAGCGGAGCTGGCCGGAACCAGCGAATGACCGACTTAAGAAAAGAAGCTTGCGCTAGGGCTTGCACGGGAGATTGGCACCGATTTGGCAAAAGTCATGCGGTTGCAGATAGTTACCTCGCTCACCTGTTGGCGGAGGCGGCCGTCTACTACCGTCCGGACGAAGAGGAAACGGTCAAGCCATTACGGTTACGGATTCCGCTGAGGCTACTCAATCACCGCATTCACGCCGGCGATGTTAACCCTATTGCCGATAGCGACGACCGCAGATCGCCCCGGCACAACCTCGGTAACCTTGCCGTCCACATTAGTTACGACCCAAGGGGAGGTCGTGAGGTTGCGTATGCCCCATTGCCTCTTATCGACCGGGTTTTCGACCACGTCGCCAATCACAGCAAGCGTCGCTTCATCGTCAAAGTCGAGTGGCCGGACATGGATACCCTGCAGCTTTCTCCCGAGGTTAAGCGATACGTCAACGTCTCCTCCAACGTGATGCAGCCGTAGCCGTGGCTGCCGCGGGATTTGCATCTTGCAGTTCCAGCATGTGTGCGTGGCCTCCGACGGATCGCACAGGGAGACCGCTCGGCAGGATGGACACCCGACGGCGTTGTCCTTGAGACGCCTGAAAAGCCGAACCCACTCTCCCTCCTGAACCCTCTTGTGCGGGGCCCTAACTCCATCCACAAATGACCGTCGAAAGGCTTCTTGAAGCGAGGCCGGGATATAGCCCCATCGCCGGCGTGCGGTCGAGTACTCGGCGTCCGAGGGCAGCTTGTTACGGCCGTCCAGTGGGTCAAAAACGAAGACCGGTGTCTCACCGTAGACGCGGCGCTTAGCCGGGTCGTCGAATACCCGTATTTGAGCTTCCATCTCACCGTGAAACGGATGATGCCAGATCCACAACTGAAACAAGAGGACAGCCAACGCGTGAAGGTCAGTCTCAATCGAAGGGGTTTTCGTATCCCCCCGCACGAGTTCCGGCGCCATTGTCTCAAGTGTTCCAGCTACCTGGCACTCTGACTGCAGATTTACGCCAACGTTGTCGTTGTCGCAGATGAGCACCTCACCGGCCGAAGGATCAAACATCACATTCCCGCGAGAGATATCACGGTAACAATACCCTCCCAAGTGAAGCGCACGATAACTATGCACGACGCGCCCGGACAACTCGCAAAGCATGTCGAGGCCCGGAGGTCTAGGGTGCTGCCAGAGCTCCCCTAGTTCGAGAAATCGCCCGGTGTCAATCAGCGGCATCATGTAACCGAATCCTGGCTGACCGGCGGCGGCGATAAGATCCTCTGGCCAAACAAATCGCTGGCCGGCCCGCCCGGGCGGCGCCCCCTTCGATACAAGGCTACGGATCGCGCGGCGCTGCATGTCCGTGGCCTGAGCCCGGTGATACCACTTAAGGGCCTTCTGGCCCTGAGGCAGGTTCACGAGATACACGGCCCCTTGACCGCCCTCGCCGAGAAGCCTCTCGATCGTTACATCAAGCCCGCTGATCTCAGCCCGTAGGCGTAGCCCCTTCGGCAGCATCGGTCTCATCTCCGTGGTTCTTGGAATGATTCATCGACTCACCCAGGGGGCGGCCCTCTACGTCTTCCTTTTCGCGCACAACGCCGTTTACTCGAATAACGACTACCGAAATGTCATCACCGCTTCCCCGCTTCGAGCGATCGTCGAGCCATCGCGGCAGGACTTCCGAAACACGCCGGTCTCCATACTCTTCAAAGCGTGCCGCGAGATCGGTGGCGAACGAGAGAAACTGCTCGTCGTCAACATGCGCATCGGAAAGTCCGTCACTGCTTAAGAACAAATACCCACCTTGGGAGCAGTTAAGGACCTTGGGACGAAACCGCAGATGGGCATCTTTATCGATCATGGAATCCGTCTCGCCCGCAACACCGCGGTTGGGATGGGGCGTAACAATTTCCGCTTTTGAGGCATCTGGCACCCAGACAACGTCGCCGTCTCCCAAGTGCGTCACATAGACGTGCGACTCTAACACGGCCGCGACAATCAAGGTCGTGCCATATCGAACAATCTCGCTCTCCCCGCAGGCTGACTGACCGTCGTCATAAGCCAGGTCCTCTTCCACAAACTTTCGCCACCGCTTTCGCACCCTCATGGGAAAATCATTTCTCAAGGCTCGGCTCGCAGCGGCGATGGCAGCGTCACTCGATCGCGCACAAAGGACCGCATGTATCTCCTCGGCTGCTGCCTTCGCTGCAAAAAACGCCCCCGAGGCACTGCGGTCATAGCGTGAATCGCCATGGCCATCGGCGATAGCGCCGATAAGAAACGGGCTGCCCGACAGGAATCCTGCCTGCGTGTAGGCCGCATCCTGACAAGGAGCGCCGCTCACCGAGTGGCTAGATCCCCTGCGACTGCACGCCAAGATCCAGCCCGCTCCGCAGGCCGCAGCGCGGGGATATGCCGTGTACTCTGCCATCCTAAGGGGCCTCCTCCAGATAGGTGTCAGAAGACGTCGTTTGGAGCAGGCGGGAAGGTGATGTCTGGCGGGGGAATCACCACATTCGGACTGTTCTGGCCCTCGCCTCCTACAGATGACTTTCCCGCCGATGTCGCAACCGTCGCGGCGACGCTTGCCCACTTAATATAAGCAACCAACTGTTGTGGCGTATTAGCCTTCAACACCCCTACCTCAGGATGGCTAACGAACTTCACTAACTCTTCCTCCGAGAAACCAGACTGATCCTGGACGGCGATGGCGAGACGCACGGCCTTCTTGCCGAAGGGAAGCGACTTTAGGCGAGCAATCGCCGCTTCGTAGGCGCGAGAGTCATCACAGCGACCATCCGAAAGAAGAATGCATACGGGGGCCGTATTCCTTTTCGGCATCTTTGAAACATCCAGAGCATCGGCGAGCATGTTAATAGCCTCGTGCGTTGCCGTGCTCCCCATCGCCATCAGATCGGGCCACACAAACGACTCGAGCGGCTCCTCCCTCGGCCCCACATGCCAGTTCGCGGAACTCTCAAAACTGATGGCACGCATGCTAACGTTCACTTCGGGATGCTTCTTTACGGCATCTCTTATGAAGGGAAGCGAGTCACGAATTGCTTGGTTAAGCGTCGCGATCTTGCTCCCTTGCATCGATCCCGAGTTATCCGCAATCCAGAAAAACTGGAGGGAGCGGCCAACAACTTCTCCTGCTGGCACTGGAATGTCGGCTATGTCGGTCATGCTTTTTCTCCTTTAAAAGTGTGGGCGGTTAAGACAAGCAACTGCATTGGTCGCTTCCGCATGCAGCCCGCATGAGGGCCGCCGCATGGTGAACAAGGCACAACGGGTCGGAAAGCGAGGCTGGATCAGGGGAGTTCTTAGAAACATATGAAGCGATGACGTCTTCCCGAATATCTGTCGACAATGGCACGGCGAGCCGATGATGCTGGCGAAACGAGGAAACGCAATTTAGCCTGGCGATTCCCATTTCCCAATTGTCGGTGACATATCCATCAGTAAAGAGCACGATCAATGACACACCGGCACTATTCGTGGTGCTTGCCAACCTCATTTCGGAGTCAGCGACCATCCTTAGCATTTGGCCGACAGGGGAGTATCCACTCGCCGTCAGTGGCGGCAGTACTACATCCGCGACGGGCGTCCCTCTTTCGACAATCCAGCGAGGCTCCCCTCCTGCGACGCACCCAAAACGCACATCGACCCCCGGTGACTCGTACTCAAGGGCCGAAGGAAGCATCGACAATGCCTCCCTGGTGTATTGAAGTGCTTTCTGAAGGCGTGCATCGGCGCCCATGGATCCCGACTGATCGAGGATCCAAAGGCATTCGAAACGGCTCTGCTTGTCGCGATGTTCGTGCATTGGAAGTCGGTCCATAGCCCTCAACGGCCAATGAAGGTGCCCTTCGTGATCTTCGCTATGCGAAGAAGAAACGCAGCGAACTCCGGCGAATAGAAATCACCGACACCAACAACATTGATTGGGATATCGGCATGCTCCGGCTCGCTGCATAGCGAGTAAATTGCCTCCATCATTTGCGGGTCGTAGTCGTGGAGCCCATCCCCAGTCCTAACGCTGCCATCTTTCATGCCTGCCTGCTTCTCCTTTTCCGTGAGGCCGGCATACGGAGCGCCATCCGTGAAAAGAACTATCGTGTCCACGCCCGGCATGTCGTACGCAGCGCGCAGTGCACCCAAGGTGTTGGTGAACCCCATAGGCCTACGTTGTTCGAGACGAGCTTTTACTCGCTCGATATTCGCTTCCCGCTCGACTCCCGTAAGCCTGTACGTCTCTTGGGCCTTCTCCGGAAAGCGATGAACGAGGTTCGTAAAGACGATGACGATACACTCTTGCACGTCCAGGTTCTCAATCCAAGAAACCACTGTCCTTTTGGCATTCGGCCAGCGGTCGGCATCGACCCCCATACTGCCGGACCCATCGACGACAAATGCAACCTTCTCCAACTTGCCCTTGAAGCCAATGAGTTCGCGTCGAAGCACTACTTCTGGCTCTAGTCGAGAGCTTCGCTCCTTGGCCTCTGCCACCTTGGACTCGAGCTCACGTATCATCGCGAGCGCGCCTGAGAGCTGTGTCGCGACTTGCTCCCGGGCTCTGGTTGCTTTGTCTCTCTGCTCAACCATCCGCATGAGTTGCTCCGCAGCCCTCTTCGCCTCAGCTCGCACCTGCTCAGACTGAGCCGTCACGGCGTCGCGTTGCTGCTCCACTCGCGCAAGTGCGGATTGGAGCTTCTCCAACTTGCCTCGCATCGCCGCCTCTAGCGACTCCAGCTTCATCCGCGTAGCCGAAAGTTGTTCGTTAAGACGCGCCCTCTCCGTGGTGACTGCTTCGTGATCACCCTTCAGGGCGGCGAGCTTCTCGGACAGCTCGGCCTTCTGAGCCTCCAACTGGGTGATAACGGCCATAGCCTCCTTGGCGTCACCCGAAAGGTCTTTCAACAGTTTTTTGCGTCGCTCATTTTCCGCCTCGACCGTGCGGGCGTACTGTTGAATCGTATTGCGCTCAGACGTGGCGGTCCTTGCCCTCGCCGCTGTAGCGATGGCCACGCACATCATCATTCCAAATCCAAGCAGCAACGAATCAGTCACTGAGATCCAACCAACGCTGGTGTCGCCCCCCCCGCGAGCTCCAACGAAACTGACTGCCAGCCTCAGCGGTCTTTGTGCACGCGGACCACTCATCGAAACCACCCTCTCTTGCTTTCCTGCGGGGTGGTGTTGCGGGCCACGTTTGCAGCCAGCACGTCAATCGATGCCTTGAGCGGCTCAATGGCACCCGCTACGGCCGCCGAAACCTCCGAGGCGGCGACATTCAATGCGCTCACACGGCGCACCTTATCGATCTCCTCGTGCAACTGCTTTAGGTATGGCATGACGACTTCGGCAGCGTCGCTACGTATTAGTCCAACGTTCTGAGCCGCGTCCCTAATCGCGCTTGCAGAGGATGCGAGCACCTTCGCAGTGGCCTCGTTTGCCCGCATCGCCTCCGCGAGATCGTTTTTGGCATTCGCGCTCTCGCCCAAAGCCGTTCGGAGAGCTTCAACGCCTGACTGCATGACACGAATCACCGGCTCAATCTGCTTTGTGAGGTCACTTGTGTGCTTAATGAGTGCTGTAACTGCAGCGAGCGGCTCACTCACGGCGTCATCGTGTTTCGCAAGCCGTTGCCCCGCATCCGCAAACGACTTGACTACGACCGCCACCTCGGCGCGCAAGCCGCTTGCGGACTCAGCCTGCTCGAGGGTTGCTCGGCGCAAGTGATCCGATTGCTCCACAAACATCTGAACGGCACCCTCGAGCGAGAGCGCGGTACGCTCAAGGAGGCTGTAGGTAGGGATCATTTTCTGCTCGATCACCGCGAGCATCCGGTCCGTAGTGGCAGCCTGATACTTTGAGGATACGTCGAGGCCGGACGCACCTGATCGAATCTCTTCAGCAGCGGCGAGCACTTGTACAGCCGATTTCTGTAGATCACCGGCATACGCAAGATGATGCTGCAATGCTGGAGCCAATGCCTGATCGATGCCCGCGGAGAATTGCTCAGCGCCCCGACGCAGCTGATCGAATGATTGGCTCCCGGACTCGACTCGAGCGCCTAAATCGCTCATGGCAGTAATCAGTCCCTCAAGCGGATTGGACAAAGCACGAGCGGCATTTCCGATTCTCGAAGCGGCATCACGAACCTGCTTTTGGCTAGGAATGACGACTTCCTCAACGCTCTCGCGGTAGGCCTTTGTGATATCTTCGTGACGCAACGCAGCCGCTTTGAGTAGCCCCACCGTTTCGCCCAGCCCCTCGATCGCCTCCCTCGATGCAGTGGAGATCTTCTTAAATGCATCCAGATGGGCGGCTTGCCCGCTGACAAGCGGGGTCAACTGCGACGAGATGATGTCGCTGAAACCGCAGACATCCTTTCGAAGGGTTGCGGCCACCTCCGTGAATGTGCTGGCGGACGATGCAAAAACAGTCTCGGCACCGTCGATTGACTTTGCGAGGGCAGAGAGATGGGCAGGGAGAACGTCCACTGTGTTAAGCAGTGCTGCGACAACCGCTCTTTGGCTATCAGCCTGCTCAATAAACCTTTCGTTCAGGTGCTGCAATATGTGCACAAGCTCATCGTTGCGCTCCGTTGACACTCGGAGAGCTTCATAAAAGGGACCCGTCAGGAAACCAGGTCCCGCCGTCGGCTCTTGTGAATTTCTTTCGACACCAAGCTGCTGTCGAAGTATTGCACGACTGGCATCCTGCACGGCGCCAGCCCGCGACTGGACCACAAATAAGAAGCATTGGTTAGCCAGCGCTATCGCCGCTCCACCACCGACTCCGAGGACCAACGGTCTCATCGAGTTCTGGATGTCATCGAGGTTAACTCGCCCGCCAAAAAGCCCCCAGCACGTCACCAGCAGCCCGAGGAGCGGGGCCACTACAGTCATTCGTTCAAGAAAACGGTACGAAAGGAGCGACTGAAACCATTCACCAAACACGTAAGCCGGCGCCACCGCTCTTTCCAGAGGCGGTAGAGCGGCGTGGTCAAAGAATGCCTCACTCCAGTCGAATGCACCGGCAAACAACTGCAACGGCTTCGTCGAAACCCCTCCCGAGACCGCTGAATCGCGATCCTCGTCCGAAAGTAAAACACGGACTGAGTCAAGCTGCAGCCGCGAGCGATTGACACGAAAGAGCAGTCTCGCCGCTGCCATAGCTTGGGCGAGAAATGCAAGAACGAAGATCAAAGTTTCTCCAGGCATGATGCTCATGCTACGTGTGCATCCGTCACAGTCTTGGGTTACCGCACACGAAGGCGCCGAGCTCTCTCATTCGACCCGCAATGCAACAACCTCTCGGATCACATTGAGGAATGTTGCAATCGACGAGGACGGAATACCCGTACCTGCGGTCGATAGGATTATCGATTCGCCCCACGCCACAGCACTGTTGCCGTTGCTCGGACGCGGAAGAACCCGCAGGTACTCATAAGTTAGATGGCGGGGACCAGGCTGGATGGCATCTTCCGGATTACAAAAACGCAGGCCTAACTCGCCAAGCAACACTCCGCGACTTCCACTCACCGACGGCCAGAGTACAGCAGCAAAGATCTCCTCGGCTGGATCACCTGCACACTGCGTCGCCAATGCAGCCACCGCATCATCAGGAAGTTTGTCGCGGAGCCGTACATCGCCGATCACACACCCAAAGCCTCGAACGACGGACTCCACAAGTCCCCCAAAGTCAGAGCAGGAACCATTTGTCTGAACAATAGGTTCAGGCGCCTTGGTCTTGTCCGAAGAAGGCAACCAACCACACGCCTCGCCCCAGGCGCTTGCCACCCAACTCGCTCGCTCGTCATCAAGTCCGAGATCCGTCTTCACGCGCTGCGCCAGGGCTGTCACTGCCGATGGGCCCGTGTAGCCCTTTTGCATCACCAACTCGACAAGCCCCTCACGGGCCACACTACCCAGGAGAAAGTTCTCGGCACGCCGCCCCGCGCATGTGTCGGCCAGGAGGCCCCATGCTCGATCTCGTGGACGCAGCAAATCGACTCCATAGCGCTCGTAGAGCGTTCTGAGCTGTCGACGTGGCTCATCGTTGAAATGCACGAATCCAGACCTGGTGAGTTGTATCGGGCCGTAAGAGAGTCAAAACCGACGAGACCGCTCCGCGGGACTGAGAATCTGACGCCCACCCAGTCACCACAAAGGATCGCCGGCGCCTTTCGCCGGCAGCTAGCCCCCTCCTGGCAGAGGCGCAACCCAGCAGCGTAACCCCCATTTTAAGCTTGGTCAATCACCCTTCTACCCCCGTAAGTGTGCTGCAACAGCATCGATACCGATCGGCGCTCGAATCGCAGACACTCCCGAGCCCTCCACCATTTCGCTCGCCCAAGTTTGCTTTCTCGCGTCTCCAGCGACGCTGGCTTTTCAAAAGTGATCCCGAATCCATCGCCCCCTTCCCGCTCGGTCAAATCGAGACTAGGCATGCCCTACCGCTGAGCGACTAGCGAAAGCCACAACTGCAAGCAGATGGCGGACTCAGGATGACGATCACTGCTTTGCCTTAAGTAGCAGCGCATCGTTAGACAAGGTGGAGTGTGCGGGGCGAACTGCCCCCACTCGCGATCATCGATTCGCATTTACCGACGCGATACCGCTATCCCTGCTCGATCTTGTTCGCCTCGAACTCCGCAGGGGAGTCGCCGGCCATCACCACGAGTGCCAGAGTCCTTGCCCGAAACCCATGCTCCTTCAGGTACTCCACGCGGTCGCACGCCTCGGCCAGCGTGGGGTAGTGCGCGGGTAGGTTTCGATACTCGTCGTCCGGCTCCATCTGCCACGCCGTTGCCCCGGCTGGCACCCACGCCACCGCGTAGCCGTACACGTTGATTCCAGTCGGATGAAGATCCTGGCTCATCTGGCTGTCTCCTTGATGTTGCCTGCCACTACCTCGCAGCGAAGTTGCCTCGAGGTCCCGCATTCGTCCGACGTCGCCGCCCACGAGGGCACGTGCGTCATCGTCGTGCATGTCTCTCGCCATCGCCCGCTCAGGGCCCGCTCTTGTCGTACCACTGCACGGAATCGTCGTCGCTCGACTGCCGCCCAGTCCTCGTCGCACCAGAGTCTGCGGAAAACATCGCCCGCACGATGGCGTAGCACCACATCGCAACGCTCACGGCAACGAACGCCAACGCCAGCCACTCCACCGCCTTGGCGAACAGGTTGTCCATCTGCATCTCCGCGAGTCGTTGTCCCACGAACCGCAGAAGCATATGGCCGCTGTCAAGCGCGGCAGACCGCCTCGCGTGCGCGTACACGCGTGCGCGCACGCACGAGCGCACCTGCGCGCGCGTGCGAGCGCTCGCGTGCGTGCACGCACGCGCACACACGTGCGCGTTGATGAATGGAGATCGTGTTGCCAACACGTCTCGTCGTCGTCGCGCCGAAAAAATCTTCGTGCGGTTTCCTTGACGGCGTGTCGATGTGGCTCTAGTTCTGAAAAAAGACGACGTCGGTGTCGTCGACCTCAGTCAGACACTTCACTACTGCCATTTCTCAACTGGAGCACACGACATGATCGCCGTAGCCCGCAACACCCTGCCGCAGCACAAGACGCTCGTCATCGCTGAGAAGCCGTCGGTGGCCGCCGACATCGCCAAAGCCCTCGGCGGCTTCACGAAGCATGGCGACGTCCACGAGTCCGCCACGATGCTCATCGCCGCCGCTGCCGGCCATCTGCTTACGAGCGAGCTGCCGAAGACCTGGAAACTCGCGGACCTCCCGCTGCTACCCGAGCAGCTGGAGATGAAGCCGGTGCCGCGGCAGGCCAAGCGGCTTGCCGAACTCGTGAGCCTTCTGGGCCGCGACGACGTGACCGGTGTGATCAATGC
>Ga0194055_10004277_pt1 | contig 10739 bp, 11 predicted proteins | sample SepL449m_MetaG_FD_155482 | JGI IMG/M metagenome (GOLD analysis project Ga0194055, IMG submission 155482) | Anoxic zone freshwater microbial communities from boreal shield lake in IISD Experimental Lakes Area, Ontario, Canada - Sep2016-L442-9m | ecosystem: Environmental > Aquatic > Freshwater >... | reverse complement strand
TCGGCTGGCCGGCCAGATACCGCAGCGCGAGATCCACGGCATCGGTCTTGGTGTGAACACCGAAGCGGCTCTTGATCACTTCGACATAGTCGTCGTCGATCTCGATGTTGGTGCGCACCTTCGCCATACACGTAACGTACACCATAGGTGTAAACCACGTGTACCCGGCCGAGGCCAACGGGCTCGCCCGTGCTGTCGGTTTTCCGCTAGTCGCCGCCGGACGCGGCTGGCATGGTTGAGCCGTGCACGATGATTTCGACCGCTGTTACCGGGCGGTTCAGTCCAGGGACTCCCGGTTCGACGGCTGGTTCGTCACCGCGGTGCTGACCACTGGCATTTATTGCCGTCCGAGTTGTCCTGTGCGGTTGCCGTTGGCCCGTAATGTGCGCTTCCTTCCGACCGCGGCGGCCGCCCAGCAGGCTGGGTTTCGTGCCTGTAAGCGGTGTCTGCCTGATGCTTCGCCGGGTTCACCATTGTGGAACGTTCGGGGTGACGTCGTAGCCCGGGCAATGAGGCTGATCGCCGACGGCACGGTGGATCGTGAAGGGGTCGGCGGGCTGGCCGGCCGGCTGGGATACACCGCTCGCCAACTGGAGCGGCTGCTGCAGAGCGAGGTCGGAGCAGGTCCGCTGGCCCTTGCCCGGGCTCAGCGGGTGCAGACCGCCCGGATTCTGATCGAGACCACCTCCATGCCCTTCAGCGACACCGCCTTCGCTGCCGGCTTCTCCAGTATCCGGCAGTTCAACGACACGCTGCGGACGGCGTGCGACAGCACCCCAACGATGTTGCGCCGCAATGCTCTTCGGCGGCGGAACGGGGCCGGTGACGTCCGCACCGGGCAAACGATTTCCCTGCGGCTGGCGGTGCGCGAACCTTTCGCGTTCGAGGGGGTGTTCGGACATCTCGCGGCCAGCGCAGTGCCGGGGTGTGAGGAGATCCGCGACGGGGTGTACCGCCGGACGCTGCGCCTGCCCTTCGGAACCGGGGCCGTCGGCCTCAATCCACGCCGCGACCATGTGCTGTGCACCTTGGCCTTGGAGGACGTACGCGATCTGCCGGCCGCAATCGGAAGGTGTCGGCGGCTGCTGGATCTCGACGCCGATCCCGAAGCTGTCTTTGAGGCGCTCAGCGCCGACGAAGTTCTACAGGCCGTCGTTGCGAAGGCGCCCGGACAACGCATTCCCGGCACGGTCGACCCGAACGAGTTGGCGCTACGGGCGGTGCTGGGCCAGCAGGTGTCCACATCAGCCGCCCGCACCCACACCCGCCGACTGGTCGAGGCCTACGGAAGCCGGATCGCCGATCCGGCTGGGGGACTGACTCACCTGTTCCCGAGCGTCGAACAGCTGGCCGAGATCGACCCGGCCCACCTGGCGGTTCCGTCATCCCGGCGAACCTCGCTGCAGGCTATGGTAGCCGCCCTGGCGGCCGGCGATCTGGGCCTGGATTCCGGCGCGGATTGGCAGCAAGCCCGACAGCAGCTGATGGCACTGCCGGGGATAGGGCCGTGGACGACGGAGATCATCGCGATGCGTGGGCTCGGTGATCCCGACGCTTTCCCCGCAAGCGATCTGGGCGTGCGGAATGCCGCCGAACGGTGGGGCCTGCCGTCCACGGTTCGCGGTCTGCTCGCCCGCGGTGAGCGGTGGCGGCCGTGGCGTTCGTATGCGACCCAACATCTTTGGGCCACCTTGGAACATCCGGTCAATCAGTGGCCGCCAAAGGAAAGAGTGTCATGACGACGACAACGCACAGCCATGCAGCGCAGCGGTTGACCTACCGCACGATCGACAGCCCGGTCGGTAGCCTCACCCTGGCCGGGGCCGGCATCACCCTGACGCGGCTGGTGATCCAAGGACAGCGACACCAACCCGACCGAACCAGCTGGCACGCCGACAACCACGCATTCCCTGAAGCCGTCGACCAGATCCGTGCTTACTTCGACGGCGATCTGACCCGCTTCGACGTCGAGATGCATTTGGCAGGAACGGATTTCCAGCGCCGGGTGTGGGATGTGGTGCAGCTGATTCCCTATGGCCAGACCAATTCCTACGCCCACATAGCCGAACAGATCGGAGCACCCGGTGCGAGCCGCGCCGTCGGAGTCGCCGTCGGCCGCAACCCCATCCCGATCATCGTGGGTTGCCACCGTGTCATCGGTGCATCGGGTGGCCTCACCGGTTACGTCGGCGGCCTCGACTGCAAACGATCGCTTCTGGCCCGCGAGGTCCGCTGACGCTCGTTGATGCCCAGTCGAAGCCGGGGCCGTCCTGTCATGACGTGGGGGCCAGTGCTCCGGTGAGGTGGTCGTAGGCAACGTTGCAATGCAGGCGGACGCCGGTGACGAGGGTGTCGTCGTCGGCGTAGAAGTGCGGGTTGTGGTTCATCGCCACGCCACGACCGCCCGTGATCGGGCGGGGATTGCCGTTGTCATCGAGTTCGGTGTCTTGGACACCGAGGGTGACGTAGAGGCCGCCATAACGGTTGACGAATTCGGAGACGTCGTCATAGCCGAGGGTGGCTTGGGTCTGCACCACTTTGTCGGCGCCGACGACGCGCTGAAACGTCGGCAGTCCGGCGGCGAGCCAGGGTGGCTCGTTGTGCACCGCGGGCACGTTCTGCAGATAGTCGACGGTGGATGAGCAGTTGTAGGCCTGCGCGCTGTGCTCGGCCAAGGTCTCGAGCCGCTTCTGCACGTCGGCCATATCGGATTCGACAGAGCAGCGGATGGTGCCCCACAGCGTGGTCGTCTGGCCGATGATGTTGAACCGTCCGACGTCTTCGACATGGCCGATGCTGACGGTGACCGGGTCGAATGCGCTGATCTGACGGTAGAGCTGCCCGATGCCGGTCAGGATGGCGCCGACCGCCGGCATGGTGTCGATCCCCGCCCAGGGGGTGGAGCCGTGGACCTGCATACCGGTGATGACGATCTTGATCAGGCATGAGGCGCCGAACTGATTACCGGCGCGGTAGCCGATGTATCCCTTCGGATACGGAGTCACATGGAAGCCGAAGGCCATCGTGGGTGCGGGGTTATCGCAGGCGCCCGCGGCGATCATGGCGCGTGCTCCGCCGTCTTCGTCGACGGGAGGGCCTTCCTCGGCCGGCTGGAAGACGAATAGCACTGTGCCCGGCAGGGATTCGCGGTTGTCGGCCAGGACGGTGGCGGCTCCCAGCAACATCGCGGTATGACAGTCATGGCCGCAGGCGTGCGACACCGGAAACGGGCCGCCGGGGTAGTTCTCGTCGATCACCTTGGAGACATACGGTGCGCCGCACTCGTCGGTCACCGGAAGCGCGTCGATGTCGGCGCGCAGCGCGATCACCCGGTCACCGGGCTGGCCCCCTTTGAGGACGCCGACGACGCCGTGGCCGGCAATACCGGTGCGGACCTCGTCCAATTTCAGGGACCGCAACTGATCGGCGATGAGTGCCGCAGTGTTGACCTCCCGGTTGGACAGCTCGGGGTTCTGATGAAGATGCCGGCGCCAGGTGATCACCTGGGCGGCGACAGCACCTGCCGCGGCATCCAGACGGTCATAAACAGCATTGTCAGACAAAGCACTTCGCCTCTCCGGTCACTTCGGGCTGCCGCAAATGATCCTCTGAGACCGTAGGTGTCGACGTCGCGGGGTGAAGTACCCGGGGGTAGGCGGCGGTACCGTCAGGCCCATGAACGATCAGGCCCACCCAGGCCCCATGGCTGTCGGCGCCTCCGCGGATCCGATTGCGTATCCCACTCTGACCCCGGCCCAGCTGGCACGGTTGTCGGACTTCGGCGACGTGCACGACGTCGAGACCGGCGAACCCCTCTTCCGTGAGGGCGAGCGCTTCTACGGCCTAATCGTTGTCCTCGAAGGTTCGGTCGAGATCGTCTACGTCGAGCACCCCGGCGGTGCGGAGACGGTAATCGTGACGCACGGCCCGGGACGGTTCCTCGGTGAGTTGAGTCTGTTGACCGGCCAGCGTGCCGTGGTGCACGGACAAATGGACAGTGCCGGGCGCGTTCTTCGGATCGATCAGGACGGTTTCCGTCGCCTACTGGCCAGTGATTCCGAGATCGGCGACATTGTTTTCGCCGCTTTTGTGGCCCGGCGCGAGATCCTCCGCGAGGGTGTGGCGACGGGGGCGGTTCGCATTGTCGGCTCGCGCCACTCGGGGCGGGCCCTGGATTTGGTCAACTACTTGCTGCGGCAACGCGTCGGCCATCAGTGGATCGATCTCGATGACGACGACGGTGTCACTGAACTGCTCGCCGATCTCGGCGTGCATCCGGCCCAAACCCCCGTCGTCGTATCGGGGAGTGCAGTCCTACGCAACCCCACCATCGGTGAACTCGCGTCTCACCTCGGTCTCGTTTACGAGCCAACCGATCTCGAACTGTTCGACGTTGTCATCATTGGTGCCGGGCCGGCCGGGCTCGCCGCGGCCGTCTATGGCGCGTCCGAGGGACTGGAGACGCTCCTGGTCGACAGTGACTTCATCGGCGGCCAGGCGGGAACGAGCAGTCGGATCGAGAACTACGTCGGATTCCCGTCCGGCATCTCCGGAGGAGACCTCGTCGAACGCGCAGCCTTACAGGCTCAACGACTCGGGGCTCGAATCTCCAGTCCGTCGACCGTCACCCGTATCGAGCCGGCGAGTGAGGGCTATCGGCTCACGCTGGCCGACGGGGCGGCTCTGATGGCGCGGTCGGTGGTCCTGTCGCCAGGCGTTCAGTACCGGAGGCTGCCGGTTTCCCGACTGCGGGAGTTCGAAGGCGCCGGGGTCTACTACGGCGCGACAGATGTGGAAGCGCGGGTGTGCGGCCCACACGACGTCACCGTGGTCGGCGGCGGCAACTCCGCGGGACAGGCCGCGGTGTTCCTCGCGGAAAAAGGGGCAGACGTCACCCTTGCGATTCGCGGTGCTGACCTCAGTTCATCGATGTCGGCTTATCTGATCGACCGCATCGACGCGTCCCCGAAGATCCACTTGGTCACGCACTCCGAGGTGACCGAACTCCACGGCGATACCCGTCTGGAGGAGATCACGATCACGAACAACCAGACGAGCGCTTCAGCGCGGCAACCCTGCGTTGGCCTCTTCTCCTTCATCGGTGCCGCACCCGCCACCAACTGGCTGAAAGGTTTCGTGGAGCTCGATGCCAAGGGGTTCGTCCTGACCGACAGCGATCTCGGAGATGTCGGCTTCGATCCTCTGCCGTTCGAAACGTCCCGCGCAGGAGTCTTCGCCGCCGGAGATGTCCGGGCACAGTCGATGAAACGCGTTGCCGCCGCGGTAGGCGACGGCTCCAGCGCGATCCGTTCGGTTCATCAAAGGCTCGCGCCGATGACACCTTGAGCCACTCCGCTACGGGTGCAGAGTCGGTCAAGCCCGTCTGCACGTCCTACGTTCGTGTACCGATGTAAATGGTTGCGGCGGAACGACCACGGGTGAGGGGATTGTCGAACCAGACCGCTCGTGCCTCCACGTCGGTGAAGACCTTTCCCAGGAGTGCGACGAAGTCGGCGTCGGGTGGATCGTCGGACCACATGGCGAATGTGCCACTCGGCGAGAGACGCGAGGCGGCGGAACGCAGACCGTCGTAGGTATAGAAGCTTGCGTGAGGCCCGTGCAGCACGTGCCGGGGCGAGTGGTCGATGTCCAGCAGAATCGCGTCGTAGGTCTGGTCAGGGCGGCCCGGGTCGAACCCGGCCGGATCAGCGGCGGCGGCGAAAAAGTCTGCGCACACGAGCGTGACGCGGTCGTCAATCGCCAGGCCGGAGGTATCGGGGAGCAGATCCCGTTGGTGCCAGTCGATGACGGCATCGGAATACTCGATCACCCGGAGTGCCCGAATCCGACTGCACTGCAACGCTTCCTGTGCGGTATAGCCTAGGCCGAGGCCGCCTATTAGCACGTCCAGCGCCGTCCCCGGCGTCCTTTCCAACGCGAGCCGGGCCAATTCCTTCTCGGCGACCGTGAACAAGCTCGACATCAGATGCTCATCACCGAGCTTGACCTCATAGACGTCCTCACCCACCGTGAGGTCGAATCGACGCCGGAGGCTGATCACGCCCATCGGGGTCTGCTGCCAGCCCAACTCCTCGAAACGTGCGCTCACGAAAAGACACTAGCTCGATGGGCCGAACGGTCACCTGCGCCGCGACCTCACCATCAGCCGAGGCAGAGGTCGCAGATCCTCACCACCTGGCATCCCGAGGGGTGGGTCCGGGTGGTCAGTGACGGGGTGCGTCGCCTTGGCGCGCAGCAGCCTTCGGTTGCCGCACAATCTGATTGAATCGTACCGACTATGCCGTCCGTCCCCGAGGAGCCGTGAATTGTCCGCTATCGAAATCAAGGTCGTGCGTCCCCGTGTCGACGAACTTCTGTCGCGCTACGAAAGCGCGATCGGTGCGGACTTTCCCGGGTACCGCAACCATGTGTATCGCACCATCACCTACGCGATGCACTTCCTGGGCGGCGCCGCCGAGGATGAGCGACTCGTGGAGACCGCAATGGTCTACCACGACATCGGGCTGTGGACCGATCATGAGTTGGCCTACCTGGAACCGTCGGAAGCCGTCGCCCTTGCCGACAACGAGAGATTCGGCTGGGGTCTGGATCCGGAGGTGCTTCGCGGGGCCATCCACTGGCACCACAAGGTGCTTCCTTACCGCGGGCCCAACGAGCGGATCATCGAGGCATGCCGGAAGGCCGACTGGATCGACGCCTCCAAAGGCCTGGTGCGCAAGGGCGTGAGCCGGACCGCCATCAAGGCCGTCGAGGCGGCCTTCCCTAATCGGGGGTTCCACGCCACCCTGCTGCGTCTCGCGAAGGATTACGGCGGATCAACGCTCGTGGGCGGCTGGAAGGTCACCCGCGGCATCGTGAAAGTGTGAGCCCACCCGGCCGAGCAGAGCGTAGGTGCTGGCCCCGTCCTCGGCGGGGTCCCTCGGCGCGAGGGAGGGTGCCCGGCCGCGGCCGAACATCACCTCGAACAGTTCGGGGTGTGCCAGGGCGAATTCCACGCAGGCGCGGCCGGCGGCTTTGAACCGGTTGACGGCCCGTTCGGCCGGATTCTTTCCGGCCCGGGTGGCATTCATTGCTCGCCGCATCCGCTGGGCCAGTAGGTCGGATCCATGTTGAGTTCACCGGCGGCTCCATCACGAAGGTCGTGGTTGACGTCTCCGGCGCGCCCTATATCGATGCCGAAACGCAATTGGCAGTGGCATTCGCCAAGGACCGATCCTCGACGAATCAGGTAGTTTCACCCATCCCTGCGGACTTGAGTCCGGAGTACCCTCCGACCCATGGAGAACTCGGGATGGGCTAGCCGGATTGCGTTATGTGCGGGTGCGCTCGCGATTGCTGCGATGGGAGTGACCGCAGGCTGCTCCTCGACCAAGGAGTCCAAGTCGCCGACCGGGGATCCGACGTCGGCCACGGTGGATTCGAAGACCAACGTGAAACGCCCGGGGACGGGTGACAACTGAACCTCTTCTCCGTGGCGGCGCCGGCATCACGCACCGGGGCCGCGATGGTCGCGGTACTGCTGGTAGCGGGGTGCGGCTCGGGTTCCCCCGACCCGAAGATGAACGTGACCTACCAGAAGGCCAGGTCCGGTCCGGCGCTGGTGGGCAGCTCGTTGATGTCGCGCTCGAAGTTGCTGGAGCGGGTGGCGGAGAGAATCAACGCCACCATGGCGCTTCCGTACGACCTCGGGCTGGTCGGGGCGCAGTGTGGTGAGGCGAATGCGTTCTGGAACTTCGCCGAGAAGAAGATCACGATCTGCTACGAGGATGCCGATCTGAGCCTGCGCTCATTCCAGAGGGCCGGCGACCCCGACCCCATCCCGGCGGCGATCAACGCTGAGATGGCGACTTTTTACCATGAACTCGCTCACGCGACGATTGACATCTACGACCTGCCGATCACCGGGCGCGAAGAGGACGCCTCTGATCAACTCGTTGTGTTCATGCTGCTCGAGCCCGACGAAAATGGCGTCGCCAGCCCCGAAGCGGAGGGGGCGGTCAAGGACTACGCCCGCATGTTCGAGCAATACGCCGCCGGTCAGGACGTTCTCGTCGCGGCCGACTTCGCCGCCAAGCACTCGATCAACCAGACCCGTATGTACAACATCTTGTGCTGGTTTTACGGTCATGACCCCGGTGAACACGCCGACCTCGTCACCAGCGGGTTGCTACCGCAGGACAGGGCGCGCGGCTGCGCGGACGAGTACCGGCAGTTGCACAAATCCTGGTCCAAACTGCTGGAACCTTATTTGGAACACGCCGAACACGGGTAGTGACCCCTCAACGAACACCGCCCCACCCGTGTGTGTGCAGGTGAGGCGGTGTTCTACCTCGGGTGGCTGACGGGACTCGAACCCGCGACAGCCAGGATCACAACCGAGGATCCGCCCGGTTCCCCGAACACCAGCGTCCTGGCCTGCGGGCTGCCGCCCTCGACGATTGCCAGTGTTGGACATGACAGCCCGCCCGGTCGCCAGAGTCATTCTGCCGCAGCGGGTTCCGCTCGGTTTCCATGGGAACTGGATCAGCGATCATACCGTTGGGGTGACGTTGTGATGAGGCTCAACCGCCGCGTCCCGACCCGCGTCGGCACGCTCGCCGTCGCCGACAGCGACCCCGGGGAGGGCACCGGCACCCCGGTGGTGCTCTGGCCGTCGCTGTTGCGCGACCACCGCCTCTACCGCCACGTCACCGCACTGCTCGGACCGCAATGGCGGACCATCTGCGTCGACGGTCCGGGTTTCGGGCGCAGTGACGCACACGGAGGCGACGTGCATCCCGACCGCTATGCCGGGGCGGTCGTCGACCTCCTCGATGAACTGGGGATCGAGACGGCCGTGGTGGCCGGCTGCTCGTGGGGCGGTCAGGTCGCCGCACACACCAGCGTGCAGTCCCCGCAGCGCACCGCCGCCGTGTTGATGATGAACACCCCGCTGGCACCGAGTCTTGGCGGGCAGCGCCACCCACCAAGCAGACCCACCCGCCCCCGAAGTCGTTGTCGACGCACTGAATTCCCGCGCTATGAAGGTCTGATCGGTGGATCGCATCGAGACGCTGCGCTGACTGCTCCGTCAACACCGGCCTGGATCGCCGCCCATCTCGGTGCGCCGCATCGGCATACCGTCGATCACGGCGTAGATCGCGCCAAGATCCGGCACGCCGTTGACACGCAACTTCTCGCCGCCGTCTTTGCCGATGAGCACCGCGCTGAAGGTATTCGCGCCAATCCCGAACTGCGAGAACAACCGTCGGGCCTGGCCGGTTTCGAGAACCTGGCCGTCGAGTGTGCTGGTGCCGTCGGTGACGATCTGGCCGAACACCATGTCGCGTTCCGCGAAGTCACATCGACTGGCCTCGATTCGGCGCACCGTTTCGACCAGGCGCGGATCGCTGTCGGTGGGCGCGAACAGAAGCAGTGGGCGGCGCTGCCACTGGTAGTCACCCAGTCCCGGCGCCGCGGCCGCAGCCGGTGCGAGCGCAGCGCCGGCCGCCAGGATGATCACGGCGAATGCGGTTCGGACGAATTTCCGGCAGGGGTGGGCCATAGTGCCAACCGACTCTATCGTGAGTACCGAAAGGCGGTGTGGCTGCGATGACCGATGAGTCCGTGCCGGTCGAGGACCGCTACGAGGACCGCTACGAGGGTTTCCCCGACGGATTCTTCACCCGGCTCGACGAGGGGGACGACCGTCGCTTCTACGGGGGACCGCGGCTGGTGCAGCACATCGACGACGGCGCCATCGCGGCCGTGCGCGACCTCTACGACGAGCTCGGCCTGCATGGCGAGGTGCTCGACCTGTGCAGCTCGTGGGTGTCGCACCTGGCCCGGACCCCGCATCGGCTGGTCGTGCTCGGTATGAACGCCCTTGAGCTCGAACAGAACCCGCAGGCCCACGAACGGGTCGTCCACGACCTCAATCGGGAGCCCGCGCTGCCGTTCGCCGACGCCTCCTTCGACGGGGCGATATGCACGGTCTCGGTCGACTACCTCGTCCGTCCCCTTGAGGTGTTCGACGAGGTGGCCCGGGTGCTGCGGCCCGGCGCGCCGTTCGTGTGCACGTTCTCCAACCGGTGCTTCCCGACCAAGGCCATCCGGGGTTGGCTCGCCACCGATGACGAGTTCCATGTTCGGCTCGTGGCCGAATACTTCCGCCGCTCGGCAGGCTGGGACGAGCCCCACGCCGACCAGCGCCCGACGCCCTGGCCGGGCGACCCGCTCTTCGCCGTGTGGGCCCACCGCTTGCGAACGCCGTGAGGGTTCCTGGGTGATCGGGTCCAGTTGGTGGAATGCTCCATTCGAAGCGGACCGCCGGGGGAGGCTGAGGTATGCCGTTGCGCTACGTGGATCCGCACCAACGACGTACCTGGGCGCAACGCGCCGCCGAGGGCTTCGGCCGTTCTCAGCCCGGGCAGTGGTTCGCCCGCCATGTCGCGTCGCGTGTCGACCCCGTGCTCTACCGCATCAGCGGCGGCCGATTCACCACATCGGCGGGCGTGGTGGTCAATGCGCCCCTGGTGACCACGGGCGCCAAGTCCGGCCAACTCCGGGAGGTGCAACTGACCTATTTCCACGACGGCGCCGACCCGGTTCTGATCGCCTCGAATTTCGGGGGGCGCTCCCACCCGCAGTGGTACTACAACCTGAAAGCCCATCCCGAGTGTCGTTTCGGCGGAGGCGCTTTCGTGGCATCCGAGGTGACCGATGCCGAGGAGTACGAC
>Ga0194055_10004276_pt1 | contig 10740 bp, 6 predicted proteins | sample SepL449m_MetaG_FD_155482 | JGI IMG/M metagenome (GOLD analysis project Ga0194055, IMG submission 155482) | Anoxic zone freshwater microbial communities from boreal shield lake in IISD Experimental Lakes Area, Ontario, Canada - Sep2016-L442-9m | ecosystem: Environmental > Aquatic > Freshwater >... | reverse complement strand
GGCTCGAACCCACGACATTCGGGACCACAACCCGACGCTCTACCTACTGAGCTACATCCGCCATAATATAGATATATAACAGGGGTAATTGTACCCTATAATCTGATATTTGGCAAACCTAAATTATCTTCTAAAGCTAGGGTTTTGAAGATCAATACCGTAGCCATTATCAGCTTTATCGATAAACATGCTCTTCGAGTTAATAATTGCCTGAGGTGGAAGCTGATCTGAATGAGTTGAGAGTCCATCCATTTTCTTAACTGCAGTACCAATCGCCATGAATTCAATTAGTCCACTACCTATATCATAAATGTGAGTGGTGATACCAAGAACATCATCAGCTCCCGCTTCTTCGGCTTGCTTCTCTAAGACCTTAAGGGCTTCTTCTCTAGCTTCATAAATAAGAGTAGTTAGAGTATTTATTTCTCCTTTTACTAGATTTCCTAGAACAGCTTTTACTCCCCCAATAATACCCAGTGAATAAACACTAGTCCCTATAAGAAGCTTAATGGGAGCATATCCTATTCTAGCTAAGTTCCATGTTTCGACGGCACTTAAACCATTAGATATTACTCCATTTTCTGGAGGAACTATGCTAGCAATTTGAGGATTGTATGAAGCCGTACCTACCATTATCATTTCATGGATTTGTGTAGTTGATACTGCAGATATCGTTGTTTCGATGCCCACAATACTATTAGCACCCTTAGATTTAGCGTCAGCTTCAATTCTCTGAAGGGCTAAATTCCTAGTTGTATTAAATATGTCAGAAAACTGTTTGACTTCACCTCTAGCAAATTTACGAATAGAACCAAAAATATTTCTACCTATTCCTATAGAATAAGCTACATTTCCAAATACAAAACTTATTGGCTGATATCCAGCGTCCCATTGGCAAAATAGATCTTGTGCGTCAGCGGAAGTAGTGAAGGGGGGTATATCATTATCCGCATTCTTATTTATAGCTGAACCTACGGATAAGAATTCTATATTTCCTTGATGAAATACTAGTTCACTATTAACTCCCGTTGCTCCAGCTCCATTGTATTGAACCATTTCTTTATTAAATCTCTCCAAAGAAAGTCTTCGTCCTTCTGAGATCATATTGGTTACAGTAACGGCTTCACCTCCAATAAAATTACGAACATCTGATCTTATAGAGCCAATTATACCCATTGAGAAAACTGAGTTTCCGATAATCATATCGGATGGGGAATATCCTAGTAGGTGAGCACAAAATACTTCATTACCATTTAAGGCTGAGAATTTTACCCTACTATTTCTGAATGATTCATCTTGGTTAGACATTGTTTAAATTATATACATTTTTTAATCTAATGTAATTAATGAATTATTCCATTGGCACAAAATAGTCCACCTGCCACTTATTACCTGTTTTACTTAAGTTTACGCTAGCGTTACAGTTCAATGAGTTACCTTTAACTGTAAACGTAATTACAGCGGTGTTTGTATCTAAGGTTTCATTCTTTTTGCTAATAGTTCCTGAACAAAAATTATATGTATTATTAACATTCGTTTTCCATTCATCTAGGCTGGTTCCTGATTTGAATATTGAACTTACCAAAGCATACGATGCAATCGGATCATTCTTTTTATATATTTCACTCATGAAGCTAGATGCTACTTGATCAGCTGTTTTGGGTTTTAGATAAACACTGTATACAACCAAATACATAAAAATTAAGAATAAAAAAATTAGTGCAAGTCTAATCAAGTTCTTCTTATTGGAATTCTGATATGCATTACTGGTGTAATTTAATTGTGTTAATGGATTCATTTTTTAGATGTATTAATACGTTATACGTGATATATTTATATTATACATTAACACTTTGCTTTTACCAGAAAAGCAGACAAAATAGCGACAACTATAATCAATGAAAAATAAGTTTATTAAAAAATATTTGCTAACAGCACTATTTATATGTGTTGGACTTGCATCCTTTAGTTTTTATTCAGGTCATGCAAATAATAGATATGTTGGAGCTGCAGCCACAAATTTATGTCCTCAAACTAACGAGCAATTTGAAACGGCGTCATATAAGTATTACTTATGTTACACCAAACCACTGACTGTAATATCTCTAAACGCAATACCCAAAACTGCTGGAGCTGCAAATGTCATAGTGCCTTTCACACTAAAAGTATCTAAAGAAAACAGTTCTACTAACGCCTACAATAGCCCATTGTGTGTTGGGCTAAATTGGGATCAGAGCACAAGAACTGTGCTTAGTGATATGGCAGGAAATACAAATATTAAAACTAATGGTCCCTGTAATGCAGCTGAAGGATTAGTTTTAATTCCAGGGGATTATACTACTAATGCTGAAGGAAAAAAAGGATTTATACTACAAGGAGGAAACTATAAAGGATTTTTCTATCCAAACACACAAGGAGGTGGTAGTTTTGATGGCATTATTAACGCTCAAATAGGCAATACATTCGGCATTCATGTAAATATTTCTGGAACTCCAAAGGCTGCAGGAGTTCAAAGCTGGTTAAACTCCAAAGGTAAAATTGTAAAACCTTCAGATGAAGCTGCTAATCTTCAGTTTGTTTCACCACTTCAAATATATGATAAAAGTACTGGAGCTTATTATTTTACATCCGATGATAATTCTTTATTCTCTTGGACTAGGGGAGGTCAAGATTTTATAGATGATGGAGATACTATATATTGGCCATCCGGAGGAGTAAATAATTATGTTAATAGCTGTACGGGTGCTATTAGTGTCCACACTCATTCAACTAGCGTATACCCGACCGTAAGTCTTGTACCTGTTTCTTACTACGGAAATCAATGTCAAATAGGATATTCAAAAAATAGTATCAATGATTTCACTCCAGCATCTAATTTTTATAATTCTAATTCAAAAACTTCTTCAAATACTAATCCCGGTAAACATTTCAGCAGCACAAGTAAATATATTTTTAGTACGAACACAGACTCAAGAGGTAATCCAAATGTGGTAGATATTGACCTGGGGCAATCTAGAACTCAAATGTTCTACTCAATGTATTATTGGGTCGATAGTTCTGAGATAAATGTCTGGGGAGGATCTGGAATCAATTTGACCAAATTAACAAATGATTCATCCACAAATCCTCCGGGCTATCCACTTGCAAGCGCACTAATAAGTGCATCCAATTTAGGTTCAGGAAACTGGGGTATTTTCACCAATACCACAAAGTCCGCTGCTAGTTGCTCTCCAGATTTGAATACCGCATTCCTAGCTATTAATTTAGATTCAAATAACCCAGCTCATGATTACAGTACCAATTCATCAAGTGTAAAGGGTAAATTTTATTTTGATAGGCAATTGATATCAAACTGGAATCAGGGAGTAATGATTTGTTTATTTGGAGGTAAGACTACAAAACAGAATGTGACAACCTACCATTCACCTCGTGGTCAATTCGGAAGTAATGATATTAATGGCAATAATACATTCATATCAAATCCAGAAAATTCTACATCAGCAACACCGGTAACTCCCATTTCAAATCAAAACCCAGTTGACACTTCTAGTAGTGGAGATAGTCAAACTCACCCTTCTTGCGAAACAAATGCCTCCCCGCTTACTTGGATAATTTGTCCAATTTTTAATGGTGCGGCAGATTTTTCACAATGGATGCTTAAAAATGTAATCCAAGACCATCTAATTCTGCACCCAGTTGTTACTGATGCAACAGATCCTTTATATGTTACATGGCAATCTTTTAGAAATATCGGAGATGCAGTTCTTGTAATTTCTATTATCGTAATTGTTTATTCTGAAGCAGTCGGAGGATCGATCGCAGATGCTTATAATGTAAGAAAAATGTTACCGAGATTATTGATAGCTGCAATACTTGTTAATCTATCCGTCTATATTGTTAATTTACTAATAGATATATTTAATATTTTAGGCTTAGGAATATCTAATCTGATAACCGCTCCTTTTACCAATAGTCTAAATAACATCTTTAAGGTGACACCAAGCGGTGGTCAGCAACTTGGTGCACTTGGTGTAGGCGTTTTAGGCGCATTTTCTGGCGGCGGTCTTACTATAGGATTATTTACCACTATTTTCGCTGCTACCGAAACAGGATTTATTGGTGCGCTAATGGGATATTTATTGCTGCTAATAATTCCTGTTCTAGTCGGTGCTTTAGCAATTTTCATAACCGTCGAACTCAGATACGGTATAATTACTCTAGCTTTATTGATAAGTCCAGTAGCTTTTGCGCTTTACACACTTCCTAACACTGAAGAATACTTCAAGCGCTGGTGGAAATTACTTATCCAAGCACTAATGGTATTCCCGGTAGTAATGACTATTGCTGCTGTTGCAGATATTTTATCCGCACTTACCTATAATGATCAAAGCGTAATTGGAGGGCTAACAGGTTTTCTTCTTCAGTTTGCTCCCTTAGCTGCAGTGCCATTGGCATTTAGAATATCCGGAGGTATTCTGGGTCAAATAAACTCATTCCTAATGAAGAATGGCGTTAAGTATGCAAGTAGACTCACAAAGGGCGCTAGAGAAAGAAGAGGTGCTGAAGTTGGTAATAGAATTAATGAAGGTAGAATTGAGGCAAGGGGTAAATTAAACAATGCCGCTAGTGCAACTCCAACAGCTACGACAGCAAGTGGAAGAACGGCTCAACGAGGAAAGAGAGCTTTTGCTCGTTTTGCACAAAGTAGAATAGGTAATGGAGCAAGGTTGTCCGCAAGACAGTCTCAGTGGCAGGCTGCGATGAATAAGCAAATGGAAGAAGCTACTTCTACTGGGGATGATAGTTACCGAAGAGCGGATACTGTAAATATGGCTGCCGCTAATGCAGACTGGAATAAGGGGCGTACTGTAGAAGGAGATTACGAATATTCATTAAATAGATTAGTAAGAAGAAATACGCGCACAGGAGTAGTTGAGTATAGTAGTGCGGCAGGAAACTCTTGGCACACTGAATCTGTAGTTAGGAGCGCACAACAAACTTTCCGAGGAAATGCAGCTGCGCATACAGCTAACCTTAAATACGAAATTGGTAAAGCTACACCTGCTGAAGATCAACAAAACGTTATTAATCGGTCCACAGAATTGCTTCAAAGTTGGGGTTTATCTGGTGGGCAGGCAACGGCTGTATGGAAAGGTGCAACTATCCCTCATGCCGATACTAAGTTAGAAATGAAATACTATAACCCAATGACCCAACAATACGATATGCGTGGATTTATAGATGAATTATATTCCAAGAGAAATTCATATAATATTTCTAACCTTAGTCCAGCTACAGCTAAGCTATTGAGGGATCAGTATGCTTCACTTGATCCAAGTCAGCAAGACCATGTCAAGGAGGTTCTTGAAACGTTCAGGACGTCTCAGGCTAATCCCAATCAACAAGTTAATCAGAGCCCAACAGGTTCATCAACTCCGTTTTTCTCAGGCTCAGCGGAAACTGCAAAATTTCTTAAAGAATTGGGCACTAATGCTGGAATTTGGTAGCTATGAGTGAACTAGAAGTTTTAGAAAAAAATAATTCCTCAGAAGATAAAAAAGCAAACGAAACTAGAAGCGCTGATCAATTAAATAGTCAAGAATCTGGGCTTGATAAACAAAGAAATTTATATACATCCACTAGCTCTAATAGGTCTCGTAAGTTTGGATCTAAGAAAGGTTGGTTTATTGGAGGAGGAATAATAGGTGGAGGTGGTTTGGTAACTATTGCAATTTTCTCCTTCCTATCAGGACCACTACAATTTTTACAATTAGCACAGGAAATGAGAAAAATTCATAGTGATGCTCAGAGCATTCAGCAAGACGAAAGATTTGCGAGAGAGATAAGATATTTTTCTAAGAATCAGGTAGAAAAAACACGACTAAGTTTTATGGGTAATAAGTTTGCTGATTATTTTGAACGTAAGTTAAACAGTTCAGGTCTTAAGAGCGCATATTCGAAAACCTTTGGATTATTTGACGGTTATGTAATTGACAAGACTAATCCAAGATTTAAGGGAATGTCAGACGCTAAGATAAAAGATTACGTAAAGGGTAATTATGGAGTGGAACTTAAGGCAATACCCAATACAGATACATTACTGATTGATGGTAGGACTCTTAGTGCCGCCGATAATTACAAACTAACCTATCAACTAATGAAAGAAGCTGGATTTTCAAAAATTAGTTCAGCAATAGGATCCAGAATGATGTGTCTGAGAGCAAGATGTTCCTTCAATCCATTAACAAAAATAGTCAATAATAAGAAGGCTGCCATAGAAGAATGGCGAAAAAATGACGAAAAAGTATTAAAGGAAGGGCAGGCCAATGTATCTGCTTCGAATAAGCCGAATTCTGAAACGCAAAAGAAGCAAACTGCAACTCAGACTAGTGATCAAAATAATTTTCAAAATAGTCTAGGAGAGACATCTAGCTCGGCTTCCCAAGTCCAATCTGGAAATCAGAGTTTTGACTCATTTAATGAATCCGTATCCAATAAATTTTCTGCCGGTAAATTAGCGGGAGGATTCGCAGCACTGTTAGCAATACTTTGTGTTTTGGATTCAATAAATAAAAATATAGATGACATTAAGCATACCCAAGTCGTTCAGCCTTTAATCAGAATGGGAATTCATGCCCAATCTATAGGCAGTCAAATACAAAGTGGACATAATGTTAACTTAGACGAGCTCAAGATATTTTCAAAGCAATTAAACGGTAAAGATTCGACTGGAAAAATTACCAGTTGGAATGCAAGTCGGAGTATTCAAACAAATAGGGGCAATTTAAATACGGGTGAAGCCCCTAATTCAACTCTTAAAAGTATTGGGGGAAATACAAATCCATTTAGCTTCCTAGATTCAATCGGCACCCTTATAGGTGCTGCGTGCAATTCTGTAGTACAAACTGCTGTTATGATATTTACGTTCGTTTTAGACTTTACCGGTGTAGGTGGATTATTTAATGCTGCAGTAGGAGTAATTACAATGGCCGCAACAGGTCCAGTTATAAATACCGTATCTCATTGGCTGGCTGGTTCACCTGTTGATGTATCTGCGGTGGGTGCTGATTTTGGTAACGCCGTAGATTATGGCTCTGCTTTAGCTGCTAATCAGCAGTATTCAATGGCCGGGGGAACCCCACTGACAAAGCAGCAAATTGCAGAAAATAATATATTCGTAAACAATATTTCAAATCAAGACTTTAGTCAAAAACCATTATTTGCTAGACTCTTCAGCACTAAAGACTCTAGATCATTATTATCTAAGATTGCGGATAGTATGTCGCCTTCTTTTACTCAAAATATATCATCTATGTTTGGCTATGTTATAAATTCAGCATCCAAAGCCTTTTCTGGATTCGGTAGTTTAATTAGTTCTAAATCTTATGCCGCTACAGCAGGATCAAATTACGATTATGGTTTTTCAATTTATGGATATAATCAAACTGATACTAAGAATCCAGCAATTGAAAATCCTTACACTAATGCGGATTACGTAGTGAATAATTTAGTTCAAGATTCAAGCTTAATCAAAAAAGCTAAGGATTGTTTCGGGGTAGATATTACTCAAGATTCATCAGGGAATTGGAATGTAGTTTCATCATCAGACGCATCAGATCTTGATTTGTACACTCAAAAATATGCAAAGCTTGGATGCAATTCTACTGCGCCTACCGACTGTACTAATAACACATCCGCAGAGTGTAATTGGCTTAGAATGAGATATTTTGTTTTCGATACAGAGACTATGAATAGTATGGCCTGTTATGCTGGGGATAATACAGCATGTACAGATATGGGGACATAAGAATTATGAAGAGAATATTAACAGTATCTTTTTCCATAATATTATTATTAACTTCCTCGTCTAATGTTTTTGCTATTAGTCAGAATCAGCGAAATTTATATTCCCAAGGAGTGCTTTATTATAACTATAATGATGGAGTTGGATGCAATAACCAATTAACTGATTATATAGGAACTGGTCCTGCAAATGGACTTACTTTCCCTGATGTTACTAGTGTGAGTGATTTAGTAAATAACATAAACCAATACATTTATAATACTCGTCCTAACTCACCTTTTGTTAATATGGGAGCTAAATTCGTAGCTGCGGGACAAGCCTATAAAGTAAACCCTGCTCTAGTGGTAGCGCTTGCATACAAGGAAGAAGGTTTAGGTACGGCAGATACATATTCAAATAACGTAAGTCATGATTCTTTTGGTGTAACTGGAATTGCGGGTTTCTCAAATGACAAGTACGGATTTGTGGTTTTTGATTCATTTGAGGCAAGCATTGATCCGGTAACAAAATATGTTTCAGATGGTTACGTTAAAAGCTCAGGGACATACTACTCAACTAGTGTGCATCAAATGATGACGCATTACACGCCAGACGGTATTGATGCGGCAACTCAAATAACCTTAGATGTAATGAATAAGATACTTGACCCTATAGTTTCAAATGCTAATTCTAGTGTTGATCAAACTCTCTCCGACATTCAAAGTGCCTGTGGAACATCCAATCAATCATCGCAAAATGGTGCTAGTGGTGCTAGTGGTGTTAGCTACAATGGTTCGGCAAATGGATTTAGTTTAACTGGATCATCAACTATGGCTCATTATTATCAGTATGATCCCAAATGGGCCAATTCGCCCTACGGTGCATGGAGTATAGCTGATAATGGCTGCGGTATAATGTCTGTAACAATGGTGGTTGATACTCTAAAAAATTTAAACTTAACACCAGATTATTATGCAAACAGATACGCAGCATATGATACTGCACAGGGAAGTCTTTGGTCATTGTTCCCAAAGGTAGCTGCAGACTATGGACTTCATAAGACTGATCTTGGAGTAAGTCTATCATCTGCGGCAGATTATATTAGATCTGGTGGCTTAGTTATTATTTCTGTTAGAGCCGGAGCCTTCACTTCATCAGGACACCTAATGGTAATAAGGGCGATTGATTCTTCGGGTAAATTCTATCTAGCCAATCCTGGAGATACCAACAACCAAAGTCACACTGAAACTACCGGATACTCTGCATCATATTTAATTAATCAAGGGGCCCTATATCACCTATGGGGATTTAAAAAATGAACAATAGGAAGATAAATCTAAGAATTGTAATATTGGTTTTCGTAGCCCTATCTTTTATATCCATAGCATTTCTAATGGGAAATAAAACAAATAAGAGTACAAATAAAACCACAAAAGCTGAAGCTGGAAGTAATTCGGGCACTGTTTATTCTGGAATAAATATTATAAACACTAGTCAATTAAATAATCATTTATTGGCATCTCAATTTATTTCCGCGAAGGATGCGATAGCTATTTATATCGCTGAAAATATAAGCTCAGATGTCAGAACGGCAACAATAGATGATAACAGTATTAAGATGAATGGCGATGGATCATTTACTTTTAGTTTTACTACAGATAATCCAAGGAAAACTATTGTATGTGGTATAGCTATTCCCGATACCGGCAAGTTGATTTTTACGGTGCCACTTACAAATTATTCTAAAACTTATTATCCGTACGGAAGCAGTACAAATTTCGCTCAATAATATTCAATAATAAAAATGGTGCCCCGAGTAGGATTCGAACCTACGACCTTGAGCTTAGAAGTCTCCTGCTCTATCCAGCTGAGCTATCAGGGCACGCGTTTGGTGCGGGTGGGGGGAGTCGAACCCCCGTCACCAGTTTGGAAAACTGGGATAATGGCCGTTATACGACACCCGCAACTAATTCTGTATTTTATCAAATTTAAGAAGTAAATGCTAGATTTCGTGTATAACTGTAATTTTAGCTCCTAGACTGTTAAGTCTTTCAGCTAAATCTTCATAGCCTCTATTGATAGTGTAAACATTTCTAAGGATACTTGTTCCGCCTGCTGCAAGCATTCCAATAAGGAGTAGGGAAGCTGGCCTTAAGGCTGGAGGACAGACTAGATCAGCAGACTTAAATCTTGTAGGACCGGTTATATATACACGATGAGGATCGGCTAATTCTATATTTGCGCCAATCTTAGTCATTTCAGTGTAGTAGATAGCTCTATTATCATACATCCAGTCATGAATTAGAGTTCTTCCTTCTGCTCTAGTCACAATTGGTACGAAGTATGGAAGGTTGTCTGCATTGAGTCCAGGATAAGGTAAGGAATGTATTTTATCATTCAGCGCTTTAAGGTCGCCTGGTTTGTGTTTGTGCACTACTAAGTCTACTAACTCGATGTATCCATTTTCTGCTTTATATCTTTCGCTTTCATCAATTTTAACGCCAAGCTTTCTAAGTTTAAGAATTTCCACACTCATGAATTCAATAGGTACTCTTTTTATAGTAATCTTAGAATTTGTAGTTACCGCAACAGATGTAAAAAACATAGCTTCAATCGGATCTTCACTAGGAGCGTAAACTACATTTTTCTTAATTTTATCTACTCCTGTAATCTTAAGTTTTGTTGTACCGAGACCTTCAATCTTTACTCCAAGTTTCTTTAAGTAAAGGCATACTTCTTGAATTGCGTAGTTGGCGCTAACGAAATCAAGAGTTGTTTCAGTTGTTGTCCTTGCAGCTGCCATAATAGCGTTTTCTGTTACTGTATCTCCCGGTTCATATAGGGTGATATTTTTAGGATTTTTTTTCTTAACTTTAATATCATAATAGCCGTTATTCTTAGCTTTTATATTTACTCCGAATTCTTCAAGAGCATAAAGATGCGGCTCAACCGTTCTA
>Ga0194055_10004275_pt1 | contig 10742 bp, 8 predicted proteins | sample SepL449m_MetaG_FD_155482 | JGI IMG/M metagenome (GOLD analysis project Ga0194055, IMG submission 155482) | Anoxic zone freshwater microbial communities from boreal shield lake in IISD Experimental Lakes Area, Ontario, Canada - Sep2016-L442-9m | ecosystem: Environmental > Aquatic > Freshwater >... | reverse complement strand
CAGCAATTCGCATAATGTCATTCTCCATCCCAAGGATCGAGAACCAAACACCGCTCAAACCAAAACGTATCGCACTTTTGTTACACTACACTAGCGCGTTCCGGCTGATGGGTCAATTGAATCCGACGCCCCAGTGCGCCGCGACGCTTGCCTGTGACGAATTTCACCAAGGCTATCGCTTGGAGTCCTTGGTCCAGTGGCCTTTTACTTTCACGCCGTCCTTACGGGTGTAACCATGAACCCACTTGTATCCGGGGCCTGGTCGGGTTGATTCGTCGGGCTCTTCTGAATCTGCTTTGGATGCCGGGTGTGTTTCCTTCGCCTGTACTGGAACAGGCCGCGATGGGGGATCATCATCGGGGCGGGTCGGTCGAACAACGGCTGGTGCCGGGACACTCAATCGACCAGCGATGAACCCAATCAGCAGGCCTGAGATCAGCATTCCCGCGCCTACGGCGATCAGGCGAACCAGTCCGCTTGAGGCGAATTGAGCCACAGCACCAGTTGAGCCATCCGTGCGTGAATCCCCTTTGAGCTTTGCGAGACACGCATCACAGGCCAGCGGATCCAGCTTCGTGATTGGCAGGAGGATTTCATTACCGCAATCAGGACATTTCCAGGCACGTTGCCCGGCAGGAACGACTGCCATCGTATTGCTCCAACTTCGTTCGTCGCTCCGTTACCTATCAACCGAGCGAGAACCACTCACGCTACGTCAACGAATTAACCACGAGTCCCGAAAGCAGTTTCGGATAGAAGTACGTGCTCTTTGGAGGCATTGTTTCTCGAGCGGCGGCGATTTCGCTCACGTCATCAATCGTTGCAGGAGCGACCAGGCAGGCCAACTGGTGTGACTTGGCTTTCAATGCGGCTGTTGTTTCATCGACGCGATGAACATACTGGAATTTAGGATCGCCGCCGAATTTCTTGAAGATCAGATCTTCCAAAAGCAACTTGTGCAGCAGGCTGACACCGAGTGACTGCCACGTTTCACTATGCTCAGTTGCCAAGTGTGCCATCGAACTGGTGTCGGTCACGCGAGCGAGCAACCAAGTGTCGTCGGCCGCAGTTCCAAACGCAAAAACGTTTTGGCCACCATCGATCTCGATCAAGTCCCAGGCGTCGCGGGCAGCCGGGTCGCCTGTCCCGAGTCGCTCGACTTCGCAGCAGGTCGCCAGACATTCCTGCAACTGATCAGCAGTGATATCCGGAAGTCCCGAGACAAGTCGGTGAGTCGGCAGAATCTGGAGACCGGGGTCCTGCATTCCCACGAGCATCATCATCACGAAGTTGGGAGCCCCCATGTCATCGTTCAATTTGCCACTGGCCTGCAATTCCCGGCGATAGTTCAGTGCCGTTTCGCAGCGGTGATGACCATCGGCAATGAAGACTGGCAGATCGCGCAGGCCTGCCTTCACTCGACTGATCACGTTGTGATCGGTCACGACCCAGGTCCGATGGATGACTCCCAGATGATCTGTCGCGATACTGGGTGTCAGTGTCAGGCAAGTGTCGTCGAGGATCTGCTGGACCGAACCTGACTCGTCAGGATACAGGCCAAATATCGGGGAAAGATTGGCCTTGGTGGCTCGAATCAGGTTCAGACGATCGGCCTTGGGGCCCGAAAGCGTCTGTTCGTGAGGGAAGACATTTCCTGTACCAAATTCTTCCAGTCGGACACGTGCCAGGAATCCACTGCGGACGTGCTTCTGCCCTTCCCATTCAAACTGCTGCGAGTAGACATAGATGGCATCTTCCGGCTCCTGACGCATGATTCCGTCCAGCCGCCAATGCTTCCAGAAACCAGCCGCCCGTTCGTACTTGGTTTCGGGCGTCGCGTCTCCCGGCTCTTCGCGATTCAATTCAAGTCGAATGAAATTGCAGGGATGCTTCTTGAACAGCGCATCCTGCTGCTTGCTGTCGATGACGTCATACGGTGGCGTGACGACATCCGAGAGGTCCCCCACTTGAGCGACATCGAAACGCCAGCCGCGAAACGAACAAACTTCCACCATGATCGTCGTACTTTCTCAGGTCAATTGAAACGTGCGAGGCAATCGTTCCTCGACGTTTTGGGACGCACAAAATGGTCAAACGTCGAGTGACGTTCAGTTTCATGATCGCATCGGTCTTTACCGACCGGTTCTGCGTCACTCGTTTGACTGCCCCGCGCGGGTCATAGAATGAGGGTTGTGGCAACAAGGTTCAAGCCACCTTGAGTGAACTCGGGAATTTAACGGTTACGTTGAATGCTCCTGAGAAGCGAACTCTGTCAATCGGGGGGAATCGTCTGGAGTGCTCCAAGGTCTGCGTCAGGACTGCCGATCTCAAGATCCTGCCACCGATGCTGACACCTGAGATTGCCACCAGAGATCGACACCGCTGCATCAACCCGAGGCCACTTGCTGATGGATGATTCAAGTTCCGTCTGGACCGTGGATAACCTTCGATCCTATGTCCACGACACTCTTTGCCGACAGGAAAACCTCGTCGCGGAACAGTTTGAGCTGCAGACCATTGCGCTGACTCGATTAGGAGTCCGTTGTGGGTTGCAGTTCCTGCTGCGAGGTCCGCGAAGCGTTCGCCTGGGAGCCGTCTGGACCGCTGAGCAGAATCACGTCTATTTCTACAACGCACGCGGGGAAAGATTTCTCAAGGAGCCGCTGCAAAATCCAGTCGCATTTGAAATCAAGGCGGCTTGATGATTGCGTAACCGAATCTTTTTCTCAGGCATCAGTAAAAACCGTAGACATGATGATCTGATGTTCGGAGCCGAGACGTTGAATGCGATACACACATCAGCCGGAACCGGACGCTAGCGCGTTCCGGCTGATGGTCGTACGTTCATCATCGGGTTCACCGTGCCTGTGCTGGTACGAAGACGATTGCTACGGAACAGGCGGCGATCATGTCATCCATCCAGGCGATGCCGCCATCGCCCTCCGCTTGTGGGCTGAAGGCCCACGAGCACAAAGCACAGGGCTTCCAGCCCTGTGTACTGCGGACCGAAAAGGGTGTGCGACCTGAAAGGTCGCAAGAAGTTCAGCCGGGCGATCAACCCCGATGACCGATCGTGACCTTTCAGGTCGCACTTTGTTTCCCGTTCAATCCACTTTATTCGATGCATCAAAACTTGCGGGCGTTACATGCAGCCCAACCCCCGGCCACCTACTCATGAATTATGACCTGGCAACTTACCTGTTCACTCACTGATGGTGACTTTCTTTCCATCGCATTTTGAATCAGCGACAACGACCGATTGCGGGTTCCCTTCAGGGCTTTTGGCTGCTACGATTCCGTGACAGTCTTTGACAGGTCCGCACGATTCACGGAAGGAGTCGCACTCGATGCCGAACTGCATACGCCTGCTACTGGCGGCAGCCCTGTTTTCTCTCCCACTTGCCTGGTCCACTCTTCACGGAGCTGAAGCGTCTAAACCCATGAGCATTACCACCATCGAAGGTATCAGTGAATACCGCCTGGACAACGGACTCAAGGTTCTGTTGTTTCCAGATCCCTCAAAGCCAACAGTCACCGTAAACCTGACGATTTTTGTCGGTTCCCGCCATGAAGGCTATGGCGAAGCGGGGATGGCTCACCTGCTGGAGCACATGCTCTTCAAGGGAACCCCCGATCACCCTTCGGTTCCGAAACTGCTGCAAGCGCGCGGGGCGACGTTTAACGGAACCACCTGGCTGGATCGCACGAATTACTACGAGACTCTTCCCGCCAACGATGACAACCTGGAATTCGCAATTCGTCTGGAAGCAGATCGAATGATGAACAGCTTCATCAAGGGCGAAGATCTGGCCTCGGAAATGACCGTTGTCCGCAACGAGTTCGAACGTGGCGAAAACATGCCGCATGCGATTCTGGGGCAGCGGATGACGAGTGCGGCATTCAACTGGCACAACTACGGCAAGTCGACCATTGGAAACCGCGCTGACATCGAGCGAGTTCCCGTCGAAAAGCTGCGTGAGTTCTACGCCAAGCATTATCAACCCGACAACGCCATGGTTGTCGTCGCAGGGAAATTCGAAAAAGAGAAAGCTCTCGAATTCATCGGCAAGCACTTTGGAGCGATTCCAAAGCCGTCCCGCAAGCTGGAACAGACCTATACGGAAGAACCGCCGCAGGATGGCGAACGTTCCGTGACTCTTCGTCGCGTCGGTGAAGTTGCTTACGTCGGGGCTTTGTACCACATCCCATCGGGTGGACACCCTGATTTCGCTGCGATCGACGTTCTCGAATCGATTCTGACGATGGCCCCGTCTGGACGTCTCTACAAGGGACTTGTGGAGAAGAAGCGAGCCGCCAGTATTTCCGGTGCGGCATTTGCCCTGCATGACCCCGGCATCCTGAGGTTCATGGCGGAAGTTGTCGCCGGAAATGCTCCGGAATCCGTGCTGGAATCGCTGCTCGATACGATCGAAGTGGTCGTTGAACATGGCGTGAAAGACGAAGAAGTTGAGCGAGCCCGCCAACGATTGCTGAAGGAACGCGAACAGGAGGCGTCGAACAGCGCCCGGATCGCAATTCAACTGAGCGAATGGGCTGCTCAAGGGGACTGGCGGCTGTACTTCGTCTACCGCGATCGACTGGAACAGGTCAGCGCAAAAGATGTGAACCGCGTTGCAGCGGCGTACCTTCAGCCCAGTAACCGAACCGTTGGCATTTACGTTCCTACCAAGGAAGCTCAACGGACACCGATTCCCACCAAGCCAGACTTGAAGGAAATGATCGGCGACTACAAGGGCCGCGAAGACACCAGTGTGGGTGAAGCCTTTGATGTGGCTCCCGACAAGATCGAAGCCCGGACAAAGCGAACCAGGATCGAAGGACTCGATGTCGCTTTGCTTTCGAAGAAAACGCGTGGGAACACCGTCGTTCTGCGGATGACACTGCGTTACGGAACCGAAAAAACACTGCACGGTCTGGGAACTGTTGCTGACTTCCTCCCTTCGATGATGACGCGTGGAACGAAGCAGTTGACCCGGCAGCAGATTCAGGACCAACTCGATCAGAACAAGGCGTCGCTGGGCTCTTCTGGATCCGCTGGTGAAGCCTCGTTCGTCATTCAGACCAAGCGCGACAAACTTCCCGCCGTGCTGGAACTGTTGCGTCAGATCCTGCGTGAACCGTCATTTCCTTCATCAGAACTTGACATCCTGAAACAGGGGCAGCGTGCGGATCTCGAACAGTCTCTGACAGACCCGCAGCAGTTGGCGGTGCGAGCGGTTCGAAGTGCACTCAGCCCTTACCCTGCGGGCGACGTTCGTCATATCCCGACGATCGAAGAAGACATCAAGTTGACCGAGTCGTTGGGTGTTGGGGCCATCAAGCAACTCTACACGGACTTCCTGGGAGCTCAGGCAGGTCAGGTTGTTGTTGTGGGTGATTTCGACGAAGAATCCACCGTGGCTTCGTTGACGGGCATCATGAAGGGCTGGAAATCACGTCAACCGTATGAACGGATTGGTCGTCGCGGTGACGTCGAAATTAAAGGCTCAACCGTAAAGATTGAAACGCCCGACAAGGCGAATGCATTTTACTTCGCTGGCGGAATCATGCCGCTGCGTGATGACGATCCCGATTATCCTGCACTGATCATCGGGAATTACGTGCTGGGCGCGGGTGCGTTGTCATCGCGACTGGGAGATCGCATTCGCCAGAAGGAAGGTTTGTCCTACGGAGTAGGTTCCTCACTGGGAGCCAGTTCGCTCGACAAGCGAGCGACGTTGACGCTGTACGCGATTTACAACCCCGCAAACCTCGACAAGTTGTCGAAGGGGATTCGCGAAGAATTGGTGAAGATTCTGGAAACCGGAATCACTCAGAAGGAACTCGACGAAGCCCGCAAGGGTTACCTGCAGCGGCAGGAAGTTGCTCGTACAGAAGACGGCAACCTGTCGCAGATTCTGGAAGCGACACTGGTCACCAATCGGACCATGGCATTCTATGCCAAGCAGGAAGAAGCGATTCAGGAATTGACACCTGAAAAGGTTCGTGATGCCCTGCGAAAGTGGATCGATCCAGAGAAGGTGATGACCGTCGTCGCCGGTGATTGGGCCGGTGCCGCGAAGAAGGCCCCTGAAAAGAAATAAGCCTCGGCCCTGACCCAATGGGAAACCCGAAGTTTGCCAGTTCCCTGCGCAAGCCGACGTTCAATCGAACGTCGGCTTGTTCATTTGACACACCGTAAAAGTCTCTTTCGGCAAGCCACAATGAAACATATTGAACTTTGAATCTTTGCCGAATCTCACGTTCTGCAAACGAGTTCTTCACGTTTCGTCTCTACGATTCCCCTGACGCAATCGAACGGCTGCGTAACGGAAAACAGGGCGGCGTCCCGTTCATGACGCACGGCTGTTGCGGATGGCACGCCATCTGCTTCTACAACATTCAGAGTATGAAAATGAGCTCACACAGGCCTGCGCAACAGGCACAGCGATGTGTCGAATGGTCGTTGATAAACGGCTCTTTGTAAGAGTCGCCGGGTCTTGGCTCCTGGGTGATCCTTGTGGTAGGCAGGCGGTTTGTTCGGTCACGCCAGTCCCCTGGGGTTGCTCTACAAAAGGGATGTTTCGAACATGAAATCTCGACGCAAGACAATTCAAATTCGCTTCAGTCCCTCTGGCCGTTACGGATTGGTCGCGGTCACGGAATTGGTCGTCATCGTCTCTGTCCTGGCAGGCATATTTCTGTTGGGAACACAGATGTTTTCCAACGTCTCGCAAGAGGCCGCATCGTCAGGCGGTATCTCCAAAGCTGTTTCGAATCGCACCGTCTATCGACTCTCATTAAATAATGAGGGTGATCGACTATGGGTCTATCGACCTCGCGAGCAACTCATTCAGTTGGAACTTCCAACTGGAGGTGTCCGTCAGTCGATTCCGCTCGCGGGTTACGACATTCAAGCGGTCGCACATAGCGGGGATGGAAACACCTCAATCATGTGCTCGGTCGACGGGTCCGTCTGTCTCTGGCGCGAAGGGGAAGAAATTGCGGAGAGTTTAAAGATTCGCGGACCAGAAACAGCAGTCGATGTCGCGGTCTCATCTGCCGGTGAATTCTCGGTCTGCGTAACGTCGTCGGGAGCGTTAAGCGGCTGGGTCTGTGAAGGTCAGTCACCTTGCGCATTCAGCTACGCACTGCAGGAAGGGGCTTCCGTACAGAAGATCGGCCTGAACCAATCAGGTCGGCAACTGACTGTCGCACGAGCAGACGGCACGGTTTCATTTCATGAAACAATAACCGGCCTCACAAGTGGCCCACCGCTGAAGCTCGAATCGGAATGCTCGATGTTTGCCTGGAGCAAAGATGAGAGATTTCTCGCGGTGGCATCGGGGGGAGGGTTCGCTCGGGTTTACGACATGAGCAGCCGAGCGATCATCGCAAATTTCAACTTTACCAAGTCTGAATGTTCAGATCGCCCGACTGCCATCGCTCTTTCACCAGATGGTCAATGGCTGGTCGCTTCGACAAACACCATGCCGGGGATCTTCATTGGAAACCTTCAAACCGGTGAACATGGGAAACTGCTGGGACATGATGGCATCGTACGATGCCTCGAATTCTCTCCCAAGTCTGATCGCCTGTATTCCGGCAGCTACGATGGGACGGTTCGCGAATGGTCACCCATGACGCGGCAACAGATTCGAATCGTGGATTAGATTTGCGTCAGTGCTACAGTCGTCGCGAGTGATCAGGCGATGACATCGGTGCTCTTGAATAGTGAATGTTCGTGAAGATCACGCGAACAATTCATCAATGACCTTGCCACCATCGACAACCTTCATCGGGCGGTTGTCGGTGGTGTGATATTCTTCGTTGGCGTCCATCCCCATCACACGGCAGAACGTGCGACAGAGATCAGCCACACTGATGGGGCGGTCGGTCACGTCGATGCCGTCGATGTCTGTGGCACCGATGATCTGGCCGCCACGGACGCCTGCCCCCGACATAACGACGGGCCAGCCTTTGGCGTAGTGATCGCGTCCGCCATCGGGCTTGATCTTGGGTGTACGACCGAATTCGCCCATCCAGACGACCAGAGTCTTGTCGAGCATTCCGCGATCAGAGAGGTCCTGCAGCAGCGTTGCATAAGCGGGATCGACTTCAGCAGCCAGATAAGGTGTATCGCGGAATCCGTTGTTGTGCGTGTCCCAACCGGCATCGTTTCGATCGCCAGTGCTGATGACCTCCACGAAACTGACCCCTTGTTCCACCAGTCGGCGTGCCAGCAGACACCCCTGGCCGAAATTCGTTCGACCGTAGGCATCGCGTAGCGAATCCGGTTCTCGTTCCAGATCAAACGTCTCGAGTCGCGGGCTCAAGACAAACCGCGCGGTGCGGTCGTAAATCGACTTCTTATCCGCCACCTCTTTCGCGCCACCAGCAGCAGCAAACTGGGAGTCGAACTGGTCGGTCAGTGCCAACCGACGACGGAGCGTATCCGCAGGCACGACCGGACGGACATTCGATGGCAGCTTGCCCGCTTCATCAACATTGAATGACGAGAATCGGACTCCCAGTGCCCCAGCATCGACATCGCGAGTCTTGATCCGCGGCTTGCCAATCCTGACGAACGCGGGAAGGTCGTAGCTCAAGTCCTCGCGTTCGCGAGCCACAAGTGAACCAAACGTCGGGTAGCGGAACGCTGGGGTTGGAGGAAACCCGGTCCGGACATGAGTGATGGCGCGGTCATGTTCTGCCTCAGGCGTACGCATCGACCGAATGACCGCCAGCTTGTCCATCAGCATCGCAGTCTGTGGCCAGAAGTCTGCGAACTGAACACCGGCGACACTCGTAGAAATGGCCCGTGCCGGCCCCTGGTTTGGAGATCCGATTTTCGGATTGAAGGTATCAAACTGGCTCGGCCCGCCATCCATCCATAGCAGGATCATCGCCTTTCCCTGGCGACGCAATTCGTCCGCCTGAGCGACGAGCATGTCACGCCAGCCGAGAGTTATGACTCCCGCCGCTGAAGCAGCCCCCAGCTTTACGAAAAACTCGCGGCGATTCGTCAGCCCATTTCGATCGACGGAAAGATCCAGAAGCGGTGTTGCCATCGTCATTCCTCAGTCGTCCTAACGCTTCGTCGTAAATTCGGCCGAATTGATCAGGCTCCACAGCAGGTCTTCAAAAGCATCGCCCCGGCCCGATTGCGACGAGACATGTTCCATCGCAATCTTCGATTCCGACTCTGTTGGCTTGCGGGCCAGAACCAACTGGAACAGTCGGCTGACAACTTTGGCGTTGTCCAGTTCGGCTGCGAGTAATTTGCTGAGAGCGGTTCCACTTTCAGGCCGGGCATTGATCTGGGCCTGCAACTGGTCGTTGTTCATCAGCAGCATTGCCTGCCCAAGAGTCCTGGAAATGTCGTCTGGTTTCAGGCTGGGATCGAAACCGAAGACTTCGGCGACAACATCCTTTGTACTTTTGGGTGGTGGTGGAAATCTGATTTCTTTGGTCGGGGCCGTTCTGGGCGGAGTTACGTTTGGCAGATCGATTGCAGTGACGAGCGATTGAAAGACTTCGTCACCGCGAAGCTTGGTCGTACGTCCCGCTGCATAGGGGTTCTCGGATGTGGATGATTGTTCAGCCAGCCTTTGCTGATAGGCCCGCGAATTGATGATGACTCGAAACAGGCTCTTCGCATTAAACCCCGATGCGACGAAGTGAGCAGTCAGTGGCTGATGGACTTCTCGGAGTTGCGGTTCGTTGCCGGCACCAATGTCATCAGCCGGTTCGTAGAATGCCCGCCCCATCAGCCGTCCCCAGATGCGGTTGACGTAGGCCTTGGCAAACCAGGGGTTGTCGCGTCCTGCAACGACTGCTGCCAGTTCCTTGCGGCGTTCAATGTCAGTTTTTCCCGTTTCGAGTTTGGTTCCTGTCAGGAACGCAGGAACCATCATTGTTCCCTTTTTCGTGGGATCGGCGACATTGGGCATTTCGTACTCGCCCTTACCTTTGTCTTTGATCTCGATTTCGCCACTGTCGTTCCAAGGCATTTTTGCAGATGCTCGAACGAAGTAGGCGGCCAGTTCATGAAACTGTTCGCGTTTCCATTCATCGAAGGGATGATCATGGCACTGCGCACAACCGATCTGCAGACTCATGAAGACGCGCGCCGTTTCGGCCGCCAGACGCGTTGTGTCTGCCCCATGAAAACCGACAAACGTCGCTTCGGGATGATCCTTGACCTTCCCTGTGGCCGTCAGGATCATTCGGACGGTTTCGTCCCAGGGAGCGTTCTCGTTGATCCGCCCCGCCAGCCATTGTTCGAACAGTGTGTAATCCAGAAACGTCAGCTCTGGCGGAGGAACTCGATAGCCAATGACATCCGACCAGTAGCTCGCCCAGTTCGCACCGAATTCCGGCGAAGCCAGCAATCGCTCAACAGCCGCTTCTCGCTTGGTGTCCGATGTCTCCAGCAGATAAACCGCCAGTTCGTCTGGGGTTGGCTGTCGACCAATCAGATCCAGCGAAACTCGTCGCAGAAACTGCTCATCGGTGACGACTCCCGCCACGTCTTTCTGATCGAGCTTGGCAGACTGAAGGAAGACCTGATCGAGTCTGGCAGATGTGAGCGTCGACGCTGCTGGTTCAGCAGCATTGCCGAACGTCGCGAAACTAGCGAGCAGTAAGAACAGAGTCGATCTGCATTTCATGAGATCTTTTCCTCATGAGGGGAGTCCCCTCATCCCGATTCGAGCAACCGCTCGAGAACTCAAATTGAC
>Ga0194055_10004271_pt1 | contig 10750 bp, 5 predicted proteins | sample SepL449m_MetaG_FD_155482 | JGI IMG/M metagenome (GOLD analysis project Ga0194055, IMG submission 155482) | Anoxic zone freshwater microbial communities from boreal shield lake in IISD Experimental Lakes Area, Ontario, Canada - Sep2016-L442-9m | ecosystem: Environmental > Aquatic > Freshwater >... | reverse complement strand
GTATATGACTGCTCGTGATTTTCGCGAGGAGCAAATGTACTTCCGATCGCATCACCAGTGGCACCAATGGTCGCTCCACGGCTGGGGCATCGTCTGGGGACTGCAAGTTGAGCTCAAAGGACATTGCCTGATAATTCATCCTGGTATGGCACTCGATTGCCACGGACGAGAACTTGTACTTCCATATTCGGTCACGATCCCAGTCTCGGATCTCGGTACTGGCCCCGACCTGTTGATTGGACTTCGATATGCGGAGTTCGAACGCGACCCCGTTCCGCTGCTGTTGGACGACGGTTGTCCCCCGTCTAAAAACACTCACAATCGGATCCACGAACTCGCACAGATTTCCTGGCAGGAATACTGCAGTAAGTGTTGGACTTATCCACCGACTTATTTGCCAGTCCACCTGCCGACAGCATCCAGCAGCGATCAACACCCATTGTGTCAGCATCAAAACAGCGATGATTGCGGCTGTCACCCAATACCTGTGGACATGATACCGCCGTGTGAATGCGGTCCCTGCGGGTTCGTACCGCTGGCCCGTTTGACCAGGGACAAAGGTTCATGGTCAGCCTGCGATCTTGGCCGGCGCTATGTTCCCAGCCCGTTTTATGGCGAGGTCCTGACACACATCGTCGGGGTCAACTGGACCCACGGCGGCAAGACGCCATTCCAACAACTTCGTAACGACTCCAAGCACCCCACCAGCGATAAGTCTCAGAAATTGGTCGAGAAAATGCACGCCAAATGCAACGGCAATGTGGGGCGATTAATCATCGAATTCGACAAGCCATTGGGAATGACAGACATTGGCAATGGCTGCCCAACCTCACTCAGTACGTACCTCTCTCAACTGATGTCGCTGCATTACATCGAACTCGACGACCAGTACGAGAACCACGACCTCGATGGCGATGATCCGCCGCAACCCATCGCGCTGAAGGCGATGCATCTGTCCGACTGTCGTAAGCAACTCTATTGTGACTTTCCCGCTCACAAGGTGAATCATCATCTGCCTGTTCGTATGCGAATTTCACTGAACTGCGACTTGATTCGGGATCGCTACGGTCGAGCGGTCGACGGAGAGCATCTCGGTGGACACGTTCCGAACCTTTTCTCACGCAAACCGGATAATCACGCTCGTTCGGGAAATGGCATCGAAGGCGGTGTCTTTTACAGTTGGACGGAATTGACACCTGGCTGATTGCAGATATCAGGCTGAATCCAAGGGAGCTTGTGACCTATAAAAAAACTTCATCCATAGACATTTACCCGTCGCCGCCGCCGTTGCTCGATGTCGTTCGTCCCAACTTTTTCGCTGGCCAGACACTTTCGGACGAAGACCTGTCGCTGTTGATGTCCTGGACAGAGCAGCGACTTCGTCTGGCGGCACTCTGCGATGACTGGGGAATCGCCTGCGGGCTGCATGTCGCGATTGACCCGGACAATCGCACACGAGTCTTGATTGGGCCGGGATATGCTTTCAATTCACAACGTCAGCCGTGCGTCGTGTCCGGGCCGAAATGCGGCTGCAGTGACGACCAGAGCTGCCAGTGCCAAAACAAGAAGTGGCTGACTTATTGTCTGCCCCTGTCCAGTAACTCCGGTTGCCGGAGTGGCGAAAAACAAGTGTACGTCGGACCACGGCGATTGCCGATATTTTCGATTTGCGGCTGTCACCGGCGGAATGTGAGAAACACCACTCTCTGGGGCTTTCTTCCTGCGGACGTCGCAACTGCAATCCCGATCGGTTCAAGGCCTCGGCAACGGTGAGTCATGTTTGCGTCGAGTACTCGGCATGTGCAAAGCAGAGCACGCTCGAACCGAAATCGCCAGCCATTGAATTCCTGAATCGTTACATACCCAAATCCACCACTTCGGCCGATACAAAGCTTTCAAAGGAGGAACTCGCCAGGGTCGCGTCGTTGATCTCAGAGGACGTCGCCCAGTATCCGGAAATACTCTGTTTCGGCCCTGATCCTGTGAAAGAACTTCAGTCGGTGAGTCAGAACGTGACAGTTACTGAAACGATGCTGACGGAGCGGCTTTTCTGGTTACTGTTTGGACTGCGACGAGGTCGAAGGTGCTATTCGTCATGCACGGACGATTCTTCAGTACCGCTGTGTCGAGTCTGGGTCAAATGCGCGGGTACGAAATCGGAGATCCTGTGGATCGATGAGAGTTCGCCCTTCCGGCGATCGTTGCATTGCAAACAGGTTGACTTCTGTCCAGAAGAATGGATCGGCGAGACGTTTGCAGCAGCAGCCCACGCCGCGAAGTTGTCTGGCGTCCAACTGTACGCGAAGAAAAGAATTCCTTGGCAAACTCGCACTGATTTGCTCAAGGCTTTGAAGAGTGAATTCAGTCAGCCCCAGCCGTACACCGGGTTGACGGCAATCTATGAAACAATTGCGTCCGGTGATCCCGCGGTATGTGATCAAGAAATCATCGTCGGCTACTCAGAATATTCACGGAACGATCACCTGCAACCCGAACGGTCAGCCGTGGCTGACTCGCCACCCGCTACGGCGGAGGCGGAAACCACTACGGCTTATGCGGCAACCGCTACGTCACCCACTGTGACTCAGGCACCCGCTGTGGCTCAGGCACCTGCTGCGGCTGAGGCACCTGCTGTGGCTCAGGCACCTGCTGCGGCTGAGGCACCCGATGTGGCTGAGGCACCTGCTGTGGCTGAGGCACCTGCTGCGGCTGAGGCACCTGCTGCGGCTGAACACTGATTCTAGAATGCGAACCCGTCGTTTACAGGCGACCTTGTAATGACCGACTCCCTTAACACTATCGAGACTCCTCTGAGTCAACGGACCGAATATCGGAACGGTGGCGTGCTGTCGGCGTCTGCACTGGCAGGCGACTCTTCAGTGAGTGTTGCCGCATGGGAGATGCATCAAAAAGTCGCTCACATCGGCGGAATTGTCGCTGGGTTGTTTGTCAAGAAGAAGACTGGGAAACTCATTGTCAGGCCAGGAGCCGCAATTGATTCTCAAGGTCGAATGCTGTTACTCGGCAACGAGACCCCTCCCGACACCCCGCCAAAAGTCACCAATTACAAGGTTTACTTGCGGTACTCGTCAGAAGAAATCGCAGGATCGGGGTCAGCTTTAGGACGGTATCTGGAATCCCCGCGTGTGGAATGGATCACGTTGGATGATTCCGTGGATCCCTGCGAGGTGCCCTCCGACGGAGTCGTTCTCGCCGTTGTTCGAGGCGACCAGATTGAAACGTGTTGTCGCCGCTATGTGGGTGCTGTCGGCAGCCGAATCGATGCCCCTTCCGGGCGAGCGAGTGTCGTTCTCGGACCACAATTCCCCAGTGACACCCGGCGTTTCGCCATTGCGGTCAAACCAGATTCCAGTCAGCCGCTCGGCGATGTTCTCTCCTGGGAATCTACCGGCACGATCAGTTTCAAATCGAAGTCATCAATTGAGTCCTTCAAATCTCAGTCAACAATTAAGTCCCAATCAGAAAAGCAGATTGTCCCGAAACCACCAGTGATGGTGGTCGGTGTCCCAACGGTCCAGATCACTTCGGAAGATATCGTTGATCCCTGTGCCGTCTGGGAATTCCTCCGTTGTAAGAATGACGACGGAACCGTTTCTCGCGACCCAGCCGTTCCCTGCAGCATCCTGAATTTGCTCTCGCCGTGCGATCAGTTCATGCTGAAATCACCTCCGAAATGCCTCCAACAACTCACCAATCTACTCGTACGCACCTTAAATCGAATCTTGAGAAACACAGCGGATTTGTGTGTCAACCCTGAGGGGTATCTCCCCTCTGTCGGAAGACGGGTGATCAACTCACAGGGTCAGTTTTGCGTCGTGTCTGCGATTGATCCTTTGACTCTCAGTTGTGATTTGGCAGGGGGCGGCAAGGCGTCGTGGTATGATTTACTACCGGACTGGTCGTGGTCCGTACAATTGCTTGATATGGCAAAGCACAGACGCCAGAGAATCCAGAACAGATTACCTTTGTTTTGGCGCCCCTTGCCGGCCCAATACCTGTATCGCCTGCTGCTCGACGTACTTCTCGATGGGGCACTTCTTCCAGTTCAGGTCCCTCGGCCGCGGGGGGTGTACTTTAATGGAAGTCGTACCGTTGACCCTGAACCGTCTGCCAGTCGAATTCATCTCGTCGAATACAAGAATGACGGTCAGACCTTCAAGCAATTGCGGATCACGATCCCAGACCCTGGCAAGGACAACAATCCGCATCGCTACAGGTGCAGTATTGGAACTGCGCCAGACTGTACGCACCCGGCCGCTCCCTCGCCTCAAGGCGACATCTGGAACCGTCAGACGAGTTGGCCACGTGGCATACTTTCGGTACTTGCCGACGGGTCAGTTGACATCCATGATCAGTTGAACGTAAACGCGAATGGAATCGTGCCGGGGTTGGTCGTAAAACTTAAGCCAACCGGCGCTATCGCAGGTGGCGTCCGCGGGGCCACAGCGAATTCGAGCATTTCTACGCCAATTCTTGCGAATGTGGTTGTTTGGAAGGGAACGAAGGTCGAACGTCGAAGGACCGCGAACCCGCCTCCGGAAAGCAAGTTGGTGTTTTCGGGGGAACTTCACAACCTGGCTGATATCGACGTCGATTCCGTGCAGATACTCGTCAGTATCTATGGAAAAGGCGACACCACTCACACGCCACGGCACACAGAGATTATCTCCAACAAGACATTACGCGCGGCATCGAGCGAGACCATTTCCAATTTGGCGCAGCCACCCGGCGAAGTGAAACTGATCGTTCCAAATGAATTTGCGAACGCCGAGATCATTGTCAGCCTCCTCGTGATGGGAGTGAACCGAAACAACGCGATCATTTGCACGCAGTATCAAGAAACTCTTCAAGTTCACTGACCGTTATGCGGATGAACCGACTACAGAGAAGCAAAATGTCCAGCACTTTCCCACAACGCGTTGCATTCGAAGACCATCGCTTCATGAGGGCCATCGACCTCGAAGATGATCAACTTTATCACCTGCAGCGACGCTGGCAGCACAATCTCGGTCTGCATTCCTGGGGGATCCTTTGCGGACTCGAAGTGCGCATCAATGGCCCCACGCAAAGGCAGCCAGATGTGGTGATCTATTCCGGTATGGCGCTCGACGGCTACGGTCGAGAAATTGTCGTGACCGACGTACTGACTCTTCGGGAAGAGCAACCGATACTCGATCCGTCTGTCACTTATGACATTTGGATCACCTACAACGTCGCTCTTGAGGATTCGGTCTCCCCGGACGCCGAATGCGACTCCGTCGACTCTGATTGTTGCACGTGCCCACCCGATATGTCGCTGCGGCGCATCGTCGAGCGACCGCAAATCCGTGTGCAAGAAACTGCGGCTCGTCAATCTGGCAGCGTCACTCGGCCGCGTGAAGTGCCGTTGGGAGATCTCGATTTCTCTCCCGAACGCCCGATGAAATTTGATGCTCTTTCACCGTGGCCGGTCTTTCTCTGCAAGATCGAATACACGGGAACGACCTGGAAAATTGACGAGACAGAACGGCATTATGGAGGCTTGATCGCCGAGCGAATTGAAGTTCCGTTTCAACGTCTCGTAAACAACGAACCCCGAACGCGCGGCACCGCCATTTTGAATGGCGGTCATCCCGAACGGAAAGACTGGCGGTTTGCGGTCCTCGATGTGCCGACGCGCAATGGCGAGCGTCGTGACACCAATCACACGCTTCCGGATGACGTTCCCGCCCCCCTGTCCGTGAGAGCAATCACTCGATTCAACGGTGAACAACCTACAGCGGACACCGAGATTCGCTGGCAGGCAGAACGAGTTATTGCCGAAGCTGATTTCGAATTGCGAGGCGGAGCAGGTTTGCAATTTGAATCGAATCAAGTGGGTGAGGAACCGGTTGCTCCAACATCAGGATGGGGTATCTATCGTCAATTTCGCCTTCCTGCCCCAGATATGGGAACAAACAAAGATGGGACTCCGATCCGTCCGGACCCCAACGCCGCACAGTTTGCAGACGTGCTGCAAATCAGCATGCCCAATACAGATCGTGGACTCAACAGCGTCGCCATCGGTGCCGTAGACACGGCCGGTAAGTTCGTGCCAATCCTTGAAATACACAACGACGAATCTGTTGATATTAATGGAACCCTTCGCGTCCACGGAGAGATTTTCGGTATCACGACGGACCTACCGCCACTGAATCGCGACCGAAACTTAAGAAATTTGGCTCAAAACAAGCTTCCCGAAGCCCTGGTTGACCCTGCCGTCACTCCTGCAGTCAAACAACTTCTTGTTAAAGCAGTCGCAGACGGAATTCCACCAGATGACTTTGCCGCGGGGATTGTGCAGTCAACGACGAAGGCGATCATCTATCAAACACTGCTGCCTGCATGCGTTCATGACGCAACCCCGACAGCCATGGACACAGCCATTACCAACGCCACGAACAAGGCGGGAATCTATCAAACACTGCTGCCTGCATGCGTTCATGACGCAACCCCGGCAGCCGTAGACACCGCCATCACCAACGCCACGAATAACGTGGGAATCTATCAAACACTCCTGCCTGCATGTGTCCATGACGCAACTCCGGCAGCCGTAGACACCGCCATCACCAATGCCACGAATAAGGCGGGAATCTATCAAACACTCCTGCCTGCATGCGTTCATGACGCAACTCCGGCAGCCGTAGACACCGCCATCACCAATGCCACGAATAAGGCGGGAATCTATCAAACACTCCTGCCTGCATGTGTCCATGACGCAACCCCGGCAGCCGTGGACACCGCCATTACCAACGCCACGAATAAGGTGGGAATCTATCAAACACTGCTGCCTGCATGCGTTCACGACGCAACCCCGACCGCCGTAGACACCGCCATTACCAACGCCACGAATATGGTGGGAATTTATGACCGTCTGGTTGCGTCGAGCGTTCCCGTGCGGACTACAACAGACGCGGAGACAGAAGCCTATTTTGAGGCGATAGTGGCTGCGAAGGAAGCGACTGTCACGCAGGCGGAGCTAATCGCTTTTTGCAGGATCATGGCCAAAGTTGCAGTAAGCAAATTGAGCGGCCCTAACATTGCATCCGCCATCAAAGCGAATCCACCCAAATGGGACGACTTGCTGGCGCATCTGTGGACGAATGCAGTTGACCTCGTGGCGCACGTCCCCGCAAATTGCGATCCATTTGCCATCAGGTTGGCAACGGATACCACGTCAAGAAGCAGGCTGTTGCAAGCCATTACAAACAATCCACCTCCATGAACACAATTCGCATCCAACACTGGCATCGGCATTACCGGACGAGCGACTCGCACGCGTCGGACTGGGAGCGTTTGGCCATCGACACGGTGACATCGGCTTTTGAAAGGGCGGCTGCGGAGGTTGTCACCGATGAACGAGAAGTCGTGTTATTACGCCGAGTCGCGCTGCGGTTTACGGCTGATGCTTCAGACGCGTCGCCAGAGGAACTCGCGACACAATGGGGAAGCGCGATGGCTGTCGCCGTTCGAGAGGCGATTGATAGGAATGACCCGAACAACGTGCGGCGATTTGCAGATGTCGACGAGCATCTGGTGTGTTACCTGGAAGCCCTCGTGACTGGGCAGCACGCGGATGCCTGGTACTTCAACCGGATGCGGCACGGGGACGCGCGACCGGACGCGGAAGCAACGGCAACGTTTGACACGCTTTTGGAACGCCATCTTGAGCGTTGGCCAGAAGTATTGGCTCGGCTCAGTCGGCGGGGACTCATGCGACAGGTGTTGGCCCGAGTATCATCACCAACATTACAACGACTTTGGTCGACTGGCATTCGCGGGATTTCCTATTCCAGTGATCCGGAAAATGAACGACCGGTATTCTGGGCCGCTCTGCAACTCGCCTCGCGACTCTCTGGCCGCCAATTCTCCAGCGCGGAAAGCAACGCCGCGTTTCAGACTTATCTCGCAAGACCGCAACCGGCAACCGATTGGAACGACCCTGCGCATCTGGCTGAAGCGGTCTATGCAGCGTTCCGATTTCTGTTGCAGAGGTTGTCGGTGGGACTTGGCGCTGCCACCGAATCTGCAGCGAGTTTGCGCGGGCGGATCGACCAGACTGTCGCGGAGTTCGAGTGGCTGGATCAAGAATGGTTGCAGCGCCGGTTGGTCACGTGTGTGAGTCGCCCCGCCGCTTCATCGACCGATTCTCGCATGAGATCACCTTCGCCGAAACTGGTGGCGTGGGAACAAGCGTGGCAAGCGATCGAAGCGAAGTTTTTCACGCATTGGGATCCAACAACTCCCGCATCATCGGGAAACTGCCTGTTGGCATTGTCGATGCTTGTCGGACAACACGGCGACTGGGTTCACGATCCTGCACTGTCGCTTTTTGTGGAACGACAGTTGACGAAGTTGACGCCGCCTACGTCAACGTCCGCTGAGGGGACGTCGTTTGGACATGCGGACAGGAATGACGCGACCTTCAGGCCGACCTCAATCGACATTAACCAACCGGACCCGAGAGGTCTGTCGATCATGACGCCTCGCCCCGCGGAGTGCGGCGAATTCACGATATCTTCACCGGGGTCTTGGGCTCGCAACGGGACTCATTTCGTCACCGAGTATGCTGGTGTCTTTCTACTGGTGCGAGGCCTTCACGATCTGCGGGTCGCCGGCATGGCGCGACATTCGGGGTATCCCTTTGCGGGAGCAATTGCTTCCGCGAGGTTGTACCTGGACCTGGCGTGCCAGTGGATGCAACAGCCAATTCCCGAGGAAGTAGATTTCGGATTGCTGGAGTTCGCCAGATTGGGTGGTGCTGCAGAATGGCAAGATTTCAGCCTAGGGGGAATCTCTTCCGGTGATGCTTCGGATCAATTTCAATTCCTCTTGACCAAGTCCTTGATCGGGCTGGGAACATGGACCGTTCCACACCAGATGCATGTCATGGTTCAGGAATCGACCGACGGACGCTGGATTCGAGGTGGTGACATCGACGGGCGAGTGTACCCGTGGTGTGCTCGCTGGCAAAACCCGGAGATGATTGAATCGACGATTGAGCATTGGCGCAGTCAGATGTCGCGCTGTTCCAGCCAGCCTGTGGACGTCTTGCTAGACGAGTCTGTGCGAGTTTCTCTCGAACGTTCAGGGTCTTCTCCCAACACGGCGCGGCTTTCGGCGGCAATGTCGGTTCGAAACGGCGAGTCACAGAGGGTTGAAAATCCCTGCCACGAGGCCAGTTTAATCGCCGCGGCAGACAGCGTGCTGCGACACTGGGCACGATCTCTACGAGGCCTGGGAGCATCGAGCAATTTGTTTCTGCTCCAGAATCTGATTCGGCGTTCGGGCACCATCGCAGTTCGGGATCGTCATCTGGAAATCTTTCTGGAACCCCGTCCGATGGATGCCGCGTTGCGGGTCTCGGGGATGTTCGATTCCCTGGATCTCTACGTCGGAAAGGAACTCGTCCAGATTCAATTTCGAACGGAGTGCGAACGGTCGTCTCAATGAATATTTTTCAATGGATCCGTAATATGTTCGCCTGCATCAGCCGCACACTGTGGCCGGGACGTACTCAGGGAGTTGGTCCATCGACGATAACTTCGGTGGAGTCGACGGTCTCGTATTCCGAAAGCACGGTCATCTTGGATGTTGATCTGGGCGAACTGGTCAGTGACCGAACTTCGGTCAGTCTTGAGGAGCGATTGGATTCCTTGGAGGTCGATGACATTGCCAGTCCTTCAGTAACGCCACATCATCTCCCGACCGCTTCAGCGATGAAGTCTGTAGAGGTCGAACAGCCTTCCTGCTCGCCTGATCCGCCGCGCGCTAAAATCAACAAACCTCATCGTCAGGAACTGCCAGATTGCGATCCGCCGATAGCCACAGGTTATGACTCAGCCTTGGACTACCTTCACGACGAGCTTTCTCGGGTTGCCTGCCTGGTCAAGGCGTATGTGATCCGCCGCGCGGCAGCTCAGGAATTGTGTCCGCTCGATGTTGTGACGCAGGTTCCGTTCAGTTGGGGGCACGGCCCTGCCGCCGCCCATTGGCATCGGTCGTGGATCGATCAGTTGGATGCTGCCCAGGCGCTGCACGAATGGATCTCTTCCCGGTTGGCTCTGACACCGAGGGAATCACTCGGGCGGTTTCCACTGTTCCGGCTATTGCAGATTTTTCGCGAAGACACTCGCACTTGGGTCAGGCATCACTCGTCCGAAGCCGATCCTGCGCACTTGTTTGAATTGCAACGTGATATCCTGCTGGTTGCGTTTCTCGATTACCACTTCGCAACTTTTCGAAACGCGTTTTCGAAACTCACAACAGATGACGGCGCTGCTCCGAACGGGCTATCGGCCGGGATGGCGGTGGAAATCTGTCAACCGAGACCTGCGCGCGGCGAAAACACGCTGGCATTATTTCTACGAGATGTTCCATTGCTCAGTGACCGATATGTCGATATGGGAGACACGCGAATTGATGTGTCGCGTCGTCGCCTGCAGATCGACCCGATGATCGCCGGATTCCTTCTCGGTGAAAACGATAATGATCCCGAATTACTGGGGTTTGTAACACGCGTCGCAGGATCATTCCCCTGGGAGCACCTGCTGGCCGATGAATCAACACTCAACCACTTGAAATCGCTCTCCCACCGCATGCCATCGAATGCGGTCGTTTTGTTTCACGGCCCGGCGGGAGGTCCTTTCGTTTCGGCCGCTCGAGCCGTTCTTTCGGGCAGGCGCCATCCCTCGTTGCTCGTGGCCGATGT
>Ga0194055_10004270_pt1 | contig 10751 bp, 10 predicted proteins | sample SepL449m_MetaG_FD_155482 | JGI IMG/M metagenome (GOLD analysis project Ga0194055, IMG submission 155482) | Anoxic zone freshwater microbial communities from boreal shield lake in IISD Experimental Lakes Area, Ontario, Canada - Sep2016-L442-9m | ecosystem: Environmental > Aquatic > Freshwater >... | reverse complement strand
GAATGGTTCCATCCATTGGTTATTACAAGGAGACGACATGCGTCGATCACTAGCAACAGCTCTAACTGTTGCCGCAGTTGCAACTTCACTTCTCGGTGGAGCAGCAAACGCAGTATCAACACCTAAGCCAGCTTTCCCAACAATCGTGGGTAACGGCTCTTCATTCCAAGCAAACTTCGAAGCCGCAGCTATTGCAAAATTCAATGCAAAGAAGCCAGTCGGATACAGCACAAACGGCGCTGTTAGTTACACCGTTTCATCTTCAGGCACCGGCATGGCTGCCTTCAACGCAGGAACAGCAGATTTCGCTGGAACTGACGCACCTGACACAACAAAGACAGCAAAAGACAATGGCTCATTCATTGCTATCCCAATCACTGCTGCTCCAGTTGCATTCATCTACAACGTTAAGTACAACGGTTCACAGATTGCTGGCCTAAAGTTCTCACCAGCGATCCTGAACGGTATCTACAAGGGCACCATCACTTACTGGGATGACTCAGAAATCCAGATTGCAAATGGTGCACACTGGGCTGCAGCTACAAAGACCAAGCCAGCACAGTGGGTTGGTGGACTTTCTGCAAAGCTTCCACACACCGCCATCAAGGTAAACGTTCGTGCTGATGGTTCAGGTACCACAAAGAACCTAAACCTTTACATGGCTGCAAACACATCAGGCGAGAACTGGAACACCGCTGGTTCAAAGAACTGGGGTTCAGGCTCAAGCAAGGTAATCACAACCGGAAGCATTGCATCTGTTGATACCCGTGCGACATCAGACGCAATGATCCAGGGTGTTACTGGAAACGACGGCGCATTCGGTTACGCTGACGGTCCAGACGCAGCGTCTGCAGTTGCTGCAAAAACACTTGCAGTAGGCAAGCTAAAGAACGTTGCTGGCGAATTCGTACTTCCAAACGCAGCTCCAGCCCAGAAACTGATTGCAACTGCATCAGCTCTTAGCGGCATCACAAACAATGGTTTCTTGTCAGGTGCAGAATCTGTAAGCCTGTTCAGTGCTAACGTTTCTGGTGCTTACCAGCTAACCGTTATCACCTACATCCAGGCTTCAAGTGCAAACACTGCAAAGAACCAGGCTGTACGTGCATACGTAGAGTACGCGTTGAATAGCGCTCAGGGTGCCGGTGGCTTCGTCCGCCTACCTGCTGATCTACTTGGCGTAGCAAAGACTCAGGCTGCAAAGATCGGCGCAGCTAGCTAATTCCTTATGGAAATAGCAAGGTCTAACTAGTGTGTCTGCGTAACTCAGAAATGGGTTACGCAGACACACTTGTTTTACCCAACTAACGTAAAATGATTTTAGAGTCGACAATACATCAGAGAAAAAAGCACTCCGGGGAGTTTTTGTGAAGTTCGGTAGATCCTTATTAGTTGTTGGCGCACTTGTGTTAGCCGGTTTGTCTGCTTGCACACCACCAATGCCGCCAGAAGTGAAAGCCGCACTTTCCGAAGAAGTTTCCCCATGCGTGGCCGACGGCGATCTGACCGTGAACACATCAGCTCAATACCAAGATCTATTCCAAGTATTCGCTGATGATTACACCTCTGAATGTGCCAATTCCACAGTCACTGTAGTGACAGATAATTCACCAGCCGACATTTCATTCTCAGATGTCGAGAGTCCCAAGAACTGTGAAATAGTCGCAGGCGGCCCCGTGGCATATGACGCGGCATCCATCGTTTACACCCAATCTTCGGTCGCGGAAGTGGACTTGAAGTCAAAGACTTTGTCTAGTCTTCTCTCTGGCGTAATTACGGATTGGGCAAATCCACAGTTGGTTTCCGACAATCCCACTGCTGATTTAACATCAACCCCACTTACATTGCAGAAATCGGCTTATGGGCCGGCATTAGCTGCGCTAAATACTTGGGGACATCAGGCTGATTCCACAAACTGGAAAGATTCAACCGCCCTCGAGCCAGTAGATACATTGGACCTTGACGCTTCGTTAACAGCTGCCTCGGAAGAAAACTCATTTAGCGTGTTGCCATTATCTGTTGCGTTAAATAATGGACTCACCACAGTTTCCATCCTATTTTCGGGCCACACTTACCCAACTACTACTGATCTGTTAGCCACTTATGCGGCCACAGGCCAGCTCAAAGTTGTGGACGAAGCGGCAGCAGTAATACGCACAAATCTTGATCCAACATTGCCTGCCTTGAAAGCCGACGGTTCAGACCAGGGCGCTTCACCTTGGCAAGCGATTTATCCAGTTAATTCATACATTTGTAAGGGAAGCCAAGAGTTAGCTGCTCGAGCGTTCACGCGCTTTATCCTTCGCACTAACGAACAAGTCCAAAATGAGTCTTATAACTTCGAACGACTACCAGAAGAGATTCGGCTTTTGACCGCAGGGGTCATTGAACAAGGATTGCCAACACCATCAGCAACTCCTGAGTAGTTAATTTACGCAAAAAGATGGGCCAAGCCGCAACTCGGCTTGGCCAATCTTTTTATTTTGCCTACATCAAACGAGTAGACAGAGACTATTTTTTGCCTTGGTTTGCTACTGCCTGCGCAGCAGCTATGGCAGCTTGCGGGTCTAAGTATTGGCCGCCCGGGATGGTTGGTTTTCCATTGGCATCTAATTCGTAAACCAGTGGGATACCGGTTGGAATGTTTAAGTTCGCAATATCAGCATCAGCAATCGAATCTAAGTGCTTAACAAGAGCGCGCAATGAGTTCCCGTGAGCACCAATAAGTACCGTTTTACCAGCATTGAGCTCAGGGACAATTTGGGATTCGTAATATGGAAGCAGGCGGGTCACTACATCAGCAAGGCACTCAGTGTCAGGCAATTCACCTGCAGGAATTTGCGCGTAACGCGGATCATGAGTCTGGGCGAATTCATCGTTAGGGTCAATTGCTGGCGGTGGAACATCAAAGGAGCGACGCCACAACATGAACTGCTCTTCGCCATATTCTGCAAGTGTCTGGGCTTTATCTTTGCCCTGGAGCGCTCCGTAATGGCGCTCGTTTAACCGCCAATTACGCTCAACTGGGATCCAATGGCGATCTGCAACATCTAAGGCAATGTTCACTGTCTTGATTGCTCTGCGCAAAAGTGAGGTGAAAACTACATCTGGTAGGTAGCCCGAGTTTTTGAGAAGTGTGCCAGCATTGTTAGCTTCGCCTAATCCTTTTTCATTTAGGTCAACATCTACCCAACCTGTGAAAAGGTTCTTTTCGTTCCAAGTGCTCTCGCCGTGGCGTAATAAAATCAATTTTCCAGTCATGTTCTTATTCTGCCTGATTGCCGCTAGTGACTACTAACCGCCTTGCGGATTTGAAAGCAAACAAGTACTCGTTGGCGTGACTCAGTATTAAATGACTTCTTCGTAGGTCTGTATCAATTTGCTAGCGGTGTTGCTCCAACTAAATTTCGCAGCGTGAGTAAGAGCGCCAGAGCTTAGAGAAGCGTGTAGTTCCTGGTCAGTAACTAACCGATAAATGGCGTTGGCCCAGTTGGCGCGATCGTGCCCATCAACTAACAGGCCACTGACTCCATCTGCAACTGTGGTAGCTAGTCCACCCACACGAGCGGCAATAACTGGGGTTCCACATGCTTGGGCCTCAAGAGCGACCAGCCCGAATGATTCGCTGTACGAGGGGACTGCGCAGACATCAGCAGCTTGAAACCAGGTGACAAGATTTTCGCGATTAATCGGCGGGATAAATCGGACTAAATCATTGATGCCGAGTTCGTTTGCGAGTCGCTGCAAAGCTTCCGGCTCGTCTAATCCGCTACCGGATGGACCGCCGCAGATTGCAACTATTAAATCTTGGCGAAGTTCAGGATTATGTAGAACTAGCTCGGCAGCTGCCTTTAGTAATACATCAGGTGCCTTCAAGGGTTGAATGCGCCCAACAAACAAAAGTATTTTCTTATGCGGGTCGATACCGAGTAATTCTCTTGCGTCAAATTTATTTCCCGGAACAAACTGTTCTAGATCAACGCCAGGGTTTATGACCCTCACACGTTTGGGATCTGCTTGGTATAGCTCGATCAATTCCTGTGCTTCTTGATCAGTGTTCGCCACTAAGGCATCTGCGATAGCGACAACCTGCTCTTCGCCAATTTCGCGTACTTCAGGCTCGGGAGCATCTCCTTGGGCAAGTGAAGCATTTTTAACCCGCGCCATCGTGTGCATGGTGTGCACTAGGGGCACGCCCCAGCGCTCTTTTGCTATCCAGCCGACTTGCCCCGATAACCAGTAATGACTGTGTATCAAATCGTAGAAGCCGGATTTCGCTTCTGCTTCTGCGCGCAGCAGCCCTGCGGTAATCGCACAAAGCTGGGCGGGAAGACTCGACTTTGGCAGCCCTTCAAATGGTCCTGCCGGAAGATTTCGCACTTTTACTCCTGGCGCAATTTCGCTAATTTCAGGATCGGTTGCCCGAGTTGCGCGAGTGAAAATTTCAACATCGATGCCCTGGGCCGCAATAAGTTTGGCAGTTTCAGCTACATAAACATTCATGCCGCCAGAGTCACCAACACCGGGCTGGTGTTGCGGGGATGTGTGAATCGAGAGAATCGCGATTCTGTTAATTTTTTTGTCCATGGTTACCACACAAATCTAACGAAAAAACCTATTTAGCGCCCTGCGAGAGTGCAACTAAACGATTTAACGACTATACGGTTCGCCAGTAACAATGTGAACCAGTCGGCGAGCCACTGTTACTGCGTGGTCGCCAAATCGCTCGTAAAAGCGGGAAAGTAAGGTCACATCAATTGCGGCTTCAACGCCGTGTGTCCAGTCATCGGATAGCACTGTCGTAAATAGCTCACGGTGTAGGCGATCCAATTCGTCGTCGTAGATAGAAATCTGTTCAGCCAGGCCGGCATCATGCGTTTCAATTACCTCGCCGGTTTTTTCAACAATTTTCGAAGCAGCTTTGCCCATCTGGCTAAAAGTCACCTGTAGTTCGGCTGGAATTGCAGGGTTTGGATACCTGAGTCTTACCTGTTTTGCAATATGTACTGCAAGATCGCCCATGCGCTCTAAGGATGTGGCCATTCGAACTGCGCTCATTACCATTCGTAATTTACGAGCAACTGGCGCCTGGGTTGAGCTGATTTGGAAGCATTCGTCTTCAATTCTGGCATTTAAGTCATTTATCGAATCATCGCCGCCGATAACCTGCTGGGCTAAAGCCAAATCCCCGGTTAGGAGCGCTTGGGTTGCATCAGTGATTGCTTTGTCGACAAGCTGCGCCATCATAATTAAGTCAGCGTTTACGTGGGCAAGTTCGTTGCGATCTATTTCATACATGTCATCAGTTTAGGGTCTTAATTCTTAATACCTCTGCACCTAGCAAATAAAAACACGGGGCAAATACAAGACAAATTTCAGCCACCTACTTGGTGAACACCGCGTTAATGGCGCAGTCAAATGTAGTTATCTTGCAAAAACAACTTATTCTTAGAGGGTGACAACTGCGCTGTGGACCTTGACCCTAGTTGCCATATTTTCTGTCGGCATTTTTATTGGCGCATTGTGGAACCGAAAGCGTTCAACCCATGATGCACCTGAGCCGGCTGATCAAGTTGCGGCTATTGGAAATATTTTGGATGTTATCCCTGATGCAGCAGCAGTTGTAGATTCTGAAGATCGAGTTCTCGCTGCTAGTTCAAATTGTGTTGCCATGGGTCTTGTCTATGGCGACAGGCTCGTGCCTGTTGAACTTCGGGCCTTGAATCGTGAAGCACATCGCCTGAAGAAAACTCTTGGCCGCGAAGTAACTGTTAAACGGAGTCGCTCAGGCTTAGGCGACTGGGATGCGAGGTTGCAGGTTTCACCGCTGGACGACACTCGCGCACTAGTAATAGCTCAGGATTTGAGTGAAGAACGACGCTTGAATGAAGTGCGTCGCGACTTCGTAGCAAATGTTTCGCACGAATTGAAAACTCCGGTAGGGGCGCTTTCCTTATTGGCAGAAGCCGTGCAAGCAGCTGATGGTGACACCGAACGCGCTCGAAAGTTTGCTGCCCGAATGCAAATCGAAGTGCGCAGACTCACTGCGATGCTTTCTGACTTAGTGGAACTTTCTCGAGTGCAGGACGAAGGCCCCTTGCAGAATTCCAAGCCAACTTCAGTTGAGGACATCATCGCTGAAGCGGTTGATGGAACGCAGATCACTGCAGAGCAAAGGCGAATCCAGGTAGTTGTTGCTGATGATGTCGCTGTTGGAAAAATCTTGGGCGACGAGTCACAGTTAGTCGCGGCTTTACGCAACCTAATTTCAAATGCGATCAAATACTCCCCAGTTGGAACTAAGGTCGGAATTGGGGCTAAGAGGGTTGACGGCCTGATTGAAGTATCGGTTACTGATCAAGGCCCAGGCATTTCTGAAGAAGATCAACTAAGAATTTTCGAGCGGTTTTACCGAGTGGATCAAGCTCGTAGTCGCGATACTGGTGGCACTGGACTGGGCCTTGCAATTGTGAAACATGTCTGCGCAAATCATGGCGGGGATTGTTTTGTGTGGTCGCGCGAAGGTGAAGGATCAACTTTCACTTTAAGATTCCCTGCTTATTTAAATGGTAGTTCGCCAACTTTGGAGGTTGTTGCATCATGACCCGCATACTCGTTGTGGAAGACGAAGAGTCATTCCGTGAAGGTTTGCAATACATGCTTTCGCGTGAGGGTTTCGAAGTCGTGCTTGCAAGCGATGGCGCACAAGGCATCACTGAGTTCGATAAATCGGCGCCTGATCTTGTTCTACTCGATTGGATGTTGCCCGAGTTCTCTGGAATTGAAGTTTGCAAATACATTCGGACCAAGTCTTCAGTACCGGTCATTATGTTGACCGCTAAAGACACTGAAGTAGACAAAGTTGTTGGTTTAGAACTTGGTGCGGATGATTACGTGACCAAACCGTTCTCAACAGCCGAGTTACTTGCACGTATCAGGGCGGTACTTCGTCGTGGCGGCGACATCGATATTCCAAATGCTTCAGTAATTGAAAATGGCCCGATCCGTATTGACATCGATCGTCATGCGATCTCAGTAAATGGCGAAGCCGTTTCTATGCCACTGAAAGAGTTTGAATTACTCGAATACCTAATGCGTAACTCTGGCCGTGTGCTAACGCGTGGCCAGTTAATGGATCGCGTTTGGGGTTCGAATTATCACGGCGATGGTAAAACTTTAGATGTGCACATCAAGCGCATTCGGTCAAAGATTGAGCCAGATCCAGCTAACCCGATTTATCTAACAACAGTTCGTGGGTTGGGCTACCGTTTCGAGTCCTAGGTTAGTCAACTAGTTAATTAGCCGCCGTGAAGGCCAACATCGATGCTGGAATAAATTCCATCGTTATTCTCAACAAGAAGCCGCATTGGAATCGCTTCATTGTTTTGGAAATTTAGTTGCACATTAATCAATGTGCCTGCTTTAACAGCAGCGGTTAAGTGGAGCGGCAAAGACAACTGCCCAGGCAGCCCATATTGCGCTGGCGCTTGAGTGTTGAGGGTTATGTCGGCCGGCAGGGTATTCCCATCAACAGGGTCCATCACTAAGCCCAGGAATTTATCTTGTTCAGGCGCTGTGTTAATCATGGTGCCAACAAAAGTGCCCCAGCCTGGCTTTTTCGGATCAATTACGATAAGCGCTCCGCGCACCTGGATCGAGCCGATGTCTGCTGAGCGGCCATTACCGGATGCTTGCTGCTGGTTTGTTCCCGCATTGAAGCCGATGCCACATGCGGAGGTGATTAACGCAGTGGTGATTAGAAGGGCAGCTAATTTGGTGCTCTGGCGTGACACTCTCGGCCTCTTTCGTGGGGAGTAATTAAGTTTGTTGGTTAATTCTACTTAATGGCACTTTGTAATCTGTAATGCGCTATTAATCCTTGGCGTTGTTGTATTTTGGTTGAAGTCGATTGGCATGCTTTCGTGGTAGAATTGGGGTCGAACGTCAAGCAAAAAGGAATTTCATGCCCTACAAAGTTGGAGAAACCGTGGTGTACCCACACCACGGAGCCGCAGACATCATTAAAAAAGAAAAACTAACCATTAAAGGCGTAGAACGCGAATATTTAGTCCTTCGGGTTCATCAGAGTGAATTAACTGTGAAGGTTCCTTCTGAAAATGTGGAACTAGTTGGCGTTCGCGATGTAACAAGCCAAGAAGGACTAGAAAAAGTTTTCGGCGTTTTGCGCCAGCCATACATAGAAGATCAATCAAACTGGTCTCGCCGATTCAAAGCAAACACAGAAAAACTTTCTTCGGGCGATGTAATCAAGGTTGCCGAAGTCGTGCGCGACCTGTGGCGCCGTTCACAGATTAAACCGCTTTCCACTGGCGAAAAGAGCATGCTTGCTCGCGCTCGCACCCAGTTGGTAAGTGAAATTGCGTTGGCTGAAAAAATCGACGATGTGGCTGCGCAAGTAACCCTCGACGAGGTTTTGGCTTCCTAATGTCAGGCGTCGCTGCCAGCCGAGTAGCGGCGATAATTCCAGCCGCTGGCATGGGTACCCGCCTTGGTGTGCATCAACCCAAAGCGTTCTTTGCACTTGCTGGCTTATCTCTGCTAACTCGCAGTGCACTAACCCTAGCTAGTCAAGTTGATGTAATAGTTGTTGCAGTCCCGGCTGACTATGTTGCAATTGCTGCGCAGGAACTAGATAGCGTAGAAGCTGAAATTCACATTGTTGTTGGCGGGACTACTCGTCAAGAATCAGTTGCAGCGGCTTTGTTAGTTGTGCCAGCTGACATTGAATTGGTTTTAGTGCACGACGCAGCTCGGCCCCTTGTACCTGAATCAGTGATTGTGCAAGTAATTGGCGAGTTAGTTGATGGTGCCGAGGCCGTTGTGCCGGTGCTGCCAGTTGTTGACACCATCAAACGCGTGGATAGCAATGGTGATGTGGTTGCAACAGTCGATCGCAATTCACTGCGCCGAGTGCAAACTCCACAAGGCTTCACGATGGAGCTGCTTACCGAAGCGTTTGCTAATTCAAAGCATGTCGCCACTGACGAGGCAGGTCTAGTCGAAAAACTTGGTCTGGCAATTCGCACAGTGCCCGGCAGCGAGCGGGCTTTTAAAATAACAACACCTGATGATGTTGTATTCGCATTGTCATTACTAGGGGAGGCATGATGACCGAACTACGAGTTGGAAACGGCGTTGATGTTCACCAATTAGAAGCTGGCCGCCCAATGTTTCTTGGCGGTCTTGCTTGGCCAGAAGAAACAAGTGGATGTGCGGGTCATTCTGATGGCGATGTTATGGCTCATGCAATCTGCGACGCGTTACTTTCGGCTGCTGGTCTTGGCGATCTGGGTAGCGTCTTTGGAGTGGACGATCCCAAGTACCGCGGCGCATCTGGAACAACCTTGTTACAAGAAGTTGCTCGGCTGATTTCAGGTCACGGTTGGATCATTACTAACATCAGTGTTCAAGTAATTGCTAACTCGCCCAAAATTGGCAAACGCCGCGAAGAGGTGCAGACAGCACTTTCAAATGCACTGGGTGGCGTTCCAGTTTCCGCGGCTGGGACCACTTCAGATGGGCTTGGCCTTACTGGCAGGGGCGAGGGCGTTGCTGCCTTTGCCACAGCATTACTAGAACGCCCTTAATTTTGAGTAATCTTGACCATATGCGTCTATACGACACCGCTAGCCGGACACTTCGAGACTTCACACCGCTGACTCCTGGTCATGTGTCGATGTATGTATGTGGCGCTACGGTGCAGGCAGCTCCACATGTTGGACACATTCGCTCGGGGGTGGCTTTCGACGTGTTAGCTCGCTGGCTGCGCTTCAGCGGCTACGAGGTCACATTGGTGCGCAACGTAACCGATATTGACGACAAGATTTTGGCAAAGGCTGAAACTGAAAACCGACCTTGGTGGGCAGTTGCCACACATTATGAGCGCGAATTCCAAAACGCTTACGCAATCTTGGGTTGCACCCCACCAGCAGCTGAGCCCCGTGCAACTGGACACATCACCCAAATGATTACTTTGATGCAACAGTTGATCGAACGTGGCCATGCGTATGCCGCCGATGGAGATGTCTACTTCGATGTTCGCTCGTTCGCCGAGTATGGCAATCTTTCTGGTCAGCGCATTGACGACCTTTTACCCGCTGGCGATACTGCTGGCGATACGCGGAAGAAAGATCCGCGAGATTTCGCATTATGGAAATCGGCAAAACCAGGTGAACCGTCTTGGCCAACTCCTTGGGGTGAAGGTCGACCAGGTTGGCATCTGGAGTGCTCAGCAATGGCGCAGGCGTATCTCGGTAAAGCATTCGACATTCACGGTGGCGGCCTTGACCTGGTGTTCCCACACCACGAAAACGAAGTTGCACAATCGAAAGCTGCTGGGTCAGATTTTGCCAACTTCTGGTTACACAACGCATGGGTAACCACCTCTGGCGAAAAGATGAGCAAGTCACTGGGTAACTCACTGCTAGTAACTGAAGTTGTTAAGCGAGTCCGTCCAATTGAACTTCGTTGGTATTTAGCTAGTGCGCATTACCGCAGCAACCTTGAATTCTCAGACGCTGCGCTAAGCGAAGCAGCTGTGGCATTTAGCCGTATTGAGAATTTCGTCCAAAGAGCAACGGACCTAGCTGGCGTTATTGATTTGCCTGCACAGGTCGTCCCAGCTTTCGCTAGCGCCCTCAACGATGACTTGAATGTGCCAGCGGCTTTGGCTGTGTTGCAGAGCTCAGTTACCGCAGGTAACACTGCATTAGCGGCAAAGGAAACAGGTG
>Ga0194055_10004269_pt1 | contig 10754 bp, 11 predicted proteins | sample SepL449m_MetaG_FD_155482 | JGI IMG/M metagenome (GOLD analysis project Ga0194055, IMG submission 155482) | Anoxic zone freshwater microbial communities from boreal shield lake in IISD Experimental Lakes Area, Ontario, Canada - Sep2016-L442-9m | ecosystem: Environmental > Aquatic > Freshwater >... | reverse complement strand
CCTCTGTGAGGTCATCAAGTGTCATCGTTTTTTTCTCCATGGAACTAGTTCCTCGTGTAGGTTTGATTCTGGCAATATCAGTCAGGATCGTGAATGCAACGGTAAACGAGGACGCTGAGGCAGGCTCCGATCACCGGTGCACTGAGGTAGATCCACAGTTCGTTGAATCTCAGTGACGCAAGGGCAGGGGCGAATGAGCGTGCAGGGTTCATCGACGCCCCACTGATCGGTCCGGCAAACAGGGCTTCGAGAGCGATGACCGAGCCGACCGCGACACCGGCCATCATCCCCTTTTCCTTGGACCCGGTAGAAACGCTCAAGATGACAAACATGAGGATCAGAGTCAGCATCAACTCCAGAACGAACGATTGGAGCGCATCACCGGCTGGCATCGTTGCACCGAGCGTATTGCTCGCCGGAAAGATCATCCGTAGTATCACGCTGGCGAGAACCGCGCCGATGAGCTGGCTGACAATATAGGGAACGACCAAGCGTCCTTCGAATCGCCGAGCGGCGAAAAAACCGATGGTGACGGCGGGATTTAAATGGCATCCCGATACATCTCCCAGCGCATAGATCATCGCCAGCACGATGAGACCGAAGGTGAAGGCGATTCCAACATGGGTCACCGTACCACCGCTCAGTTCGTTGATCACGATGGCGCCGGTCCCAGTGAAGACCAGTACGAATGTCCCGAACAGCTCGGCTGCCAGCTTCCTAGTTGCTGCATTCAGCATGACAAACCTGTCCTTGCCCGTCCGCTGCTCCGGTCACTGACTTCTTCCATCAGGCATAAACCTTGATCCAGTAGGGAGCGGACGCAGAGGTCGACGAGCCGGTAATGGATGTTGATCCCTTCGCGTCGCGATGTCAGTATGCCCAGATCGGAGAGGCGTTGCAGTTGGTTGGACACAGCCTGCGGTTTCATCCCGATGGAAGTAGCCAATTCGGTAACGCACAGCTCGTCCGCACGGACCAAAGCGTGCAACAGACGAAGTCGCGTGTCATTGGCTAGGACCTTGAATACGGCGGCTAACCCACCGGCTTGGATGGGTGATAACAACGGGCGCGTTTTCAAATCGGGCTTGGCACAGCAACTGATTTCGATGCTTTTTAAATTCTTCGTCTTCATGGCGACTCCTCAGATACACTATTACACTATGCGGTGTATTGTTAAACGTCAAGGCCCCCGCAAGCGGCAACCCGTGTGTCCCACACCATATACCGAATGGCCATCCATGGCTTCGATGATTTTGAAATCAAACCCTTCAATCGGAAGTGTTTGGTTCCACCGCGGAAGTAACCGTCCTCTGTGGCATGTTGACGAGAAATGTTCCGGCCAGGACCGTTAATCCACCGATCCAAGTGGTCATCGTTACCGACTCTTGCAGCAGCAAGTACCCCCACAGGATCCCGAAGACAGGAATCAGATAGGCGACCGTCATGGCGTTGGACGGACCCACATTTTTTAGCAGTCGAAAGTACAACAGGTACGCGATTGCCGTGCATCCAATGCCTAGTGCCACCACGCAAAGCCAACTCTTGCCGCTGGGCATAGTCGACGGCCAAGTCATCGCGGCGAGGGGTAGCAACATCACACTGGCCGCAATCAAACTCCCTGTAGAAACCACCATCGGCGAAACGTTTTTCAGGGATCGCTTGCTGTAGTGCGCTGCGACTCCATACAATGCGGCAGCAGCCAGACCAGCGATCAGCGGTGGTACCCCCGTAATGCCCGATAGCTTGCCCCATACCAAGATCACCACACCGCAGAACCCGATCGCAAGTCCTATTATTTTCTGCCGCGAGAGAGCCTCGCGAAACCAGGTATATCCAATCAACCCTCCAAACAATGGAGCGGTTGCGTTCAGCACCGCAGCATCACCGGCCTTCAGAGACAATGTCGCATAAGCGAACAGTGTGAACGGGATTGCGGAATTCAGCGCGCCAAGCACCACGAGTTCCTTCCAATAGCGACGCAGCATCGGCAACTCGCGCCGAGCCAGAACGGGGATCGCCAAAAACAACGCGGCCGCCGAAACTCGCATTGCGATCAACGCCACCGGGCCGAACTCAGGCGATGCCACTCGCATGAACAAGAAAGAGGCTCCCCAGACCGCGCCGAGCAATAGCCATTCGATCACATCGCGAGCACTCATTCCCCAGCCTCTTTCAGTCCCTTGCGAAACTCGGTCAAGGAAAGCTTGGCGGTTTCTTTCATCGTCGCAAGCACAATCGTCGTTCGAGTCCCTTTCACGGACTTCATCGTCGAGATGACTTGAAGGACGCGAGAAAGATCCTCCGTATCCCGAACCCGTACCTTGACGAGGTAGCAATCTTCGCCAGCCACATGATGAACCTCCTGCACCTCGGGAATCTTGGCTAACGAGCTTCCCGTCTTTCCGGAAACCGGCTTTTCCTCCGCCCTCACGAAGACGAATGCCGTCAACGACAAACCCACAGCTCGCGGTGCAATGCGAGCTTCATAGCCCGTGAGGATCCCTTTTTGCTCAAGCTTGCGGATGCGCTCAAGAACCGCAGACGGCGCCATCTCCAAGTCGCGTGAAAGTTCAGCGTTGCTCGTCCGCGCGTTGGCTTGCAATGATTCGAGGATATGTAGGTCTGTGGTATCCATACTGCTTTCGCAATCGAACAAACTTCTCCAAAAGCGCAATTCTAGCGACGTTTATTCGGTGTCGCAACTCTTGGAAGGAATTTTGCGACACCGCCACTTTCTCCCGGGTCAAGTCGGCAACCGGATCGATAACCGCTCATGGTTCCGTGGTAGGCACGCGACTTTGGGACCAGGTTCGTTTGCCGGTCTTGCATCTCGCGAGGGTTCCTACCAAGCCGCTTCATGCCAAGCGGCTAATCGAAGGTCACAGGCCGGCGAGCAATATCCTCCTAGATACATCGCAACACCCCCGGGCGCGCCAGTGTCCTGTAGCCCGGCGATAACGCAGTTGGCTCTGACCAGTGGGATAGTCTTCCAGACTGTCATCCGTCCCAGCAAATCAGAAGCGCGAGCGTCACGAATCGTTGATTTAAATCGACAACGCAACGCTACAATTAACCGATGGGCGATATTCGCGCGACGAAAATTGCGATCGTTCCCGATGTCCTTGATGGCGCAAACATTACGCAGGGCACCGCAAGATTCAGACCGTCAAGTATCACTCGCACTAAGTATCTTGCTGGCTGGCTTGCTTCACCTTTTGCACAGAATTGGCTACATGCGCACTATCGTGGTATCGATATGCCAGGATTGAATCTTCGTGACGTGCGCCGTCTTCCTGTCCTCATAGCTCCACTTGAGGAACAGGAAGCACTTGAAATGAAGATTGAATTATCTATCGCGATGAACTCAAGTGCGACAACGCAGGTAGCGGAATCCGAATCCGCCCTCATGAAACTCGATGAATCCATCCTCGCCAAAGCCTTTCGAGGCGAACTGGTCCCGCAAGATCCGAACGACGAACCGGCTTCCGTCCTGCTCGAACGGATTCGCGTAGGGCGTCAAAAGTCTAAGTCCACGAAGCTGTCGAAGCGAAAGCATACAGACAAGGGTAGAATGTGAAGCTGTAAAAGCGCGAGTCGTTTCGTTTAAATCCAAGACTCAAATCAACTTGCCAATCGCCGTAAGTGCCTACTGGAAAACAGCTTGCTTGTTTAATCGCAAACTGCGACGCAACCGAGCAAGGTCTTCGACAGGCATATCCCAATCCTCGGAAACGCGAATTCGGTTCTTCTAGGTCATTGCAAACGATTAACCTTCCACGTAAAGTATTTCAGGAGCGTCGCCGATAGTGGAAATCAGCTTTACCAACAAAAAGCTCGCCAAGATCTGCTCGTCAGCCAAGGAAATGCAGGCAAAGCACGGGAAACGGATGGCTGATAAAATCCAGCAGCGATTGACGGAGTTGCGGGCCGCTGAAACCCTCGCTGACATGCGAAACTTGCCCGGTGCGCGTTGTCACGAATTGAAAGGAAACCTCGCTGGGAATCTCGCTGTCGACTTGGTTCACCCCGATCGAATACTCTTTTCGCCCGATCATGACCCAAGACCAAAGTTGCCCGATGGCGGGTTAGATTGGCAACGAGTTACCAAGATCGTGATCGAAGGTATAGGCGACTACCACTAGCTAGTGATTGGTAGGTTGGGACCATTGTCCCGACCGTAGGTATTGCAAAATGCTCGGGACAATGGTCCCAAGCTACGAAATGAAACTTACAACGATGTCCCAAATCAAAACCAAGTCCAAGATTCCATTTGAACCCGATTACGCCATAGCTCCCGGACGCACATTGCTGGAAACAATCGAAGCGTTGGGGATCGATCAAAACGAGTTAGCGGAGCGTACGGGCCTAACTCCGAAGACCGTAAACTTGATCATTAAGGGTAAGGCTCCTTTGACACAGCAGACCGCAATGCTGCTCGAACGTGTTACCAGTGTGCCAGCTCGCATTTGGAATAACCTGGAATCCAATTTTCGTGAACAGCTTGCCCGAATCGCATCGCATAAGCAACTGGAAAAGCAATTGGATTGGCTCAAGCAGATTCCAACCAAGGAACTAATCTCCCGCGGCGCTATTTCTGCGACTTTCGATCGAGTGACGTTACTAGATCAAACACTGAAGTTCTTTGGTGTCGCCAGTGTGGAATCCTGGAACGAAGGCTGGAGCGATGGTCAATTTGCTTTTAGAAAATCACACCAAATAGCAGAGAACGATGGCAAGCTTGCGAGTTGGCTTCGGCTGGCCGAATTGCATGGGCAGCAAATGACCGCTTCCAGATACAACAAAGAGCATTTTGGAAGAGTTGCCAAATCAACGCGGGGACTGACGATTGCGGAGCCGGAAGTTTTCCTACCCAAATTGATTGAGTCGTTTGCTTCAGCGGGCGTTGCATTGTGTTTAGTGCCCGAAATACCCGGAGCCAAGATTAGTGGAGCCGCAAAATGGTTGTCCCCTGACAAGGCTCTCATAGCGGTGAACTTGCGAGGTAAAAAGAATGACCTTTTCTGGTTTACGCTCTTCCATGAGGTAGGTCATATTCTCAACGATAGCAAGAAAGAGACATACATTGACATCTCCTATTCAGATGATCCGCAGGAGAAAAATGCCAATCAGTTCGCGAGAGATCTGCTCATCCCGCCCTCTCAAAGTCAAAAGCTATCCTCATTGCGGACTCGCAGCGAGGTCGTAGCGTTTGCAAATCAAATTGGAATTGCGCCTGGCATAGTCGTCGGCCGGCTACAACACGAAAAGATGATTGCCTACAGTTATCTCAATGACCTAAAGGACACTTTCAACTGGAAATGAATCACAACCCCGGCGCAACCTCCACAACATACGCATCGTGGTCGGAGAGCCCCATTGCGTCAATCCGAATTGCAGCAACAACAGCCCAGCTCAATGGCACACCGATGTGATCGATCGCAGTGCAGTAATCGCCTCGATGTGATAGGACGGACGTTGGGACCTTGAGACCGAGATTTTCTATGGCTGCCAGCAGATGCTTGCGGCCTCCCATGCTACCCGCGTGTTCTTTGCCATTCAGTGAATGGTTCCAGTCTCCACCCCAAACGAGATTGTTCTTTGGCAACTTGGTAAGTAACGATTGGATTGTCGCAGCCGTCATCTCTTCGTGATTGGCATCCGCCATCTCTTCATGATTAGAGCCTATCCAAGGTTTCGAACCTGCTTTTTCGCCTCGCCACGGAAGAATGGTCGAACAATACGTGATGCCATTCACGACGGCCGATGCACTCGCAGGATGTGGGTCGTTGAGACGCTCCAACGGAAGGACACTGAGGACTGCCGCCCAATGCTGGTTGGGTCCCATAACGTTATCAGAAAGACGAGAATGAAAGTGCAAGACCTTGGTTCCAGCCTCATCGGCCCAACTGCGGTTCAGTTCTGTGAGTAACCATACATCGCAGTTTTGATCGACTAAAAGATCTCGGTGTTCTTTGGTCATCAGCCGGTTTGCAACGTTCCAAGTTCCGATTCGCATAATGTGATTAATTCCTTAGGTGTATTCGGGGCTGTAAGCTCAGATCCGATCAGTGTCTGCATCGTATCTAGGCAGAACCATTCCAAATGGGTTGTCCGGCCAGATGCCGAAGGGTACAGATTTTTTGCTCTTCTGAGTGTTCGGGACTAACCCGTGAATCGATTGCTATGCGCTAGGGTTGACCAGGGTTGACCGCAACGCTTTAAAGATGTTTTCAATGGCTTGCTTCCATGGAATTGGGGGGGAGGGCGACGCCACAGCTCTAAACATCCTACAGGACTTTGAACCGTCTAGAACACAAAGGGAGGGCGAGGCTCCTGCCGAGCTTTGGCTGTTCTGGCTCCGCAGGAGCGTCGCCCTCCCTACCAATGGTCGCCCGCCCTACCAATGGTCGCCCGCCCTACCAATGATTTGCTTGGGCAAGGCCGATGAAAAGATGTTTAGAGCGGTGGGGCAACGCTCCTGCGGAGCCGTTCGGTTGGTTGCGAAGCAGGAGTACCTTAATGAGTACGAGTACGAGGGAAAGCGACAAGACTCGCGACTTCAAAACTAGCGCCTCAGGCACAATTTTGGACGTTCTCGGCTAGCGCCTTTTGATGTTGCGCTATTTGAACTTCTCGGAGCCCCAATCGATATTTTCTCTCGCTTTTTCTTACTCGTGCTCAGCGTTAGCGGTACTCGTACTCGATGCGGTATCTTTGAGTACGAGAGGAAGCCACAAAACACGCGAGTTATAAACTACGCCTTAGGTTCAAGTCTGGACACTCTCGGCTAGCGCCTCAGGCTCAATTTGAGGACTTTTTTTCAGCAGGAACTGGCTTCGCAGTTTCGATGAGCATCGAGATGGACCACGTTGCTTGGATGGGTGACTGGGTTGAGAAATGATGGGAAACCATGGTCTCGCATTCGGGAATCGCTGTTGTCTGCGTGTACGATGACACGGGTCAATCGATGCCATCTGCCGCCGCGTACCAAGCCTTCAGTTCGTCACGCAATCGGGCCATCGACGGTTCATAAATGTACATCATATGGCCTCCTTCGAAGTTGCTGACAGTGACGTTGGATTGCAGCGATTTGTCCAAACCCAAATGATTCAGCGTGTACTTCATGGCAAAATGGGGCGTTGCCAAGTCGTAGTAGCCGCATGCAACATAGAGTTTGAAATGGGGGTTCGCCGTCATGGCCGAACGCAACGATTCGGTTCCATCCACATAGCGGCCTGTGAACGAATCGTAGTTCCAGGGCTGCACATTGCCCGTCAAGATTTCGTAAGTTCGCGGCTGTTCGTAGTTCAAACTCTCGCGCAGATATTGGTTCATCGTGGCGGTGAATGGCCCGAAGATGGCTGCGCCGCTCGAATCGTATTCGGCCCGATCACCCGCGGAATCACTGTCGATACCCACGTATCGACTGTCGTAGCGGCCGACGGTCTTGCCATGTTGGCGCAGAAGCTCTTTGCTGAATCGGGGTTGGGAGATTCGCAAATGGCAGCGCTGAATGTAATCCTGACTCATCCCTGTCAGCCGACTCAACTCCGCCACCACAAAAGCGACCTTCGAATCCTCTGCGTCCGAGCCTCGTAGCAGCACATCGGCATAGTCTCCCATCGCAAACGCTTCTGCCAGGGCGACAACCTCGTCCACCGGACGATCTAATAAGTCTTGAGAGAGGACTTTGTGATACCAAGCGGTTGCGGTGTACGTCGGCAAGAAACAAATGTATGGCAAGTCATTTCCGTTGCCGAATCGCAACGTCTGGAAGTTGATCGCTCCGGAAATGACGACAGCACCGTTGAGCTCGAGGTTGTAGCGCGACTGCAGGTGATTGGACAATCCAGCCGCTCTCAAACCACCATAACTCTCCCCCAAAATGAACTTCGGGGAATCCCAGCGACGGAAATGGCTTGTCCAATCATGGATAAACTGCCCGACACTCTTTACGTCCTCGTTGAATCCGTGAAATTGCGACTTGTTTTCCTCCCCGACCGGGCGGCTAAAACCGGTGCTGACAGGATCGATGAAAACTAAATCGGTCACATCCAAAATGGAGTGGGGGTTGTCCGTCAATTCGTAAGGAGGTTTTAGATAACCCGCATCGTCGGGGAACTTGATGCGTTTCGGCCCCAACATTCCCAGGTGCAACCAAACGCTACTACTGCCGGGACCTCCGTTGAAGGCAAAGGTCACGGGGCGTTTCGCCTTGTCGGTACCCAGCTTCTTATACGCAACGAAAAAAACCTTGGCTTTCTCTTTGCCGCTATCGTCCGTTTGCGTGAGTGTTCCGGTTTCCACGGAGTATTCGATCTTCCGGTCGCCGATAACGGTCGATCCAGTGCTGGTCACCGTGGAAACCGCGAACTGATCGACAGGACTTGGAGCTTCCTTCTTCGCGGCTGTGGCTTCGGTGCCAGACTTTTCCGCGACCGGCGCTTTGTCTTGAGCGTTCAAGAGTCCCAACGGAAGCAGCAGAAACACGATAAAGCAAAAACGCATCATGGAATCCAAGCGGAATGGAGAAAGCAGGGCATTCGACTCTCCGTTTAGATTAAATGGTCGTCTTCAAAATGCAATCCACTTCTAGGAGGGGACTGGGGGCGCCGGATGATATTGCGGGTCTTTGGGATAAAGCCGGCAAAGGGGATTGGCGATTCAAGAAGACCAATCGTCGGTTTAGCTTCGGCTGGATTCGCAATGAGCAACGTTTCTCGGCTAGCGCCTCAGGCTCAATTTGGGATGTTGTGGGCTAGCACGTTTTGAAGTTGCGATGTTCGATCTTTTACGATCGCGCTGTGTCCCCGTGAGGAATCGTCACGAGCAACGTCGCGAGTGCGGCGACTAACAAGCTCGCTCCTCCGAACATGACGACGTGCATTCGGCTGATCGATGGATATTGGTCCATCAAAAAACTGACCACGATCGCAAACAGAATTTCCGGGATGACGATAAACAGGTTAAAGATCCCCATATAAATCCCGTTTCTCTCCGGTGGAATCACGCTGGAGAGCATGGAATAAGGCATCGATAGGATCGAAGCCCATGCGATACCGATGCCAACGAAACTGAAGGTCGTCAGTATCCATTTCGTCTCTACCGAAACCCAACCCACCGACAGGAGCCCCAATCCCCCCAAGGTCAGCGCGACCAAGTGAATCCATTTGGCAGAAACCCATTTCGTCAGGAACAAGAATCCTATCGACGCTGCGAACGCCGCCAGGCTGTACACGGCGTTGCACTGGTTCTGCAGGTCCACTCCTTGTTGATAGAGAGGCGATTGCGTATCGGGTGCTCCCATCAAATTGCGCCCAAGTGCAGGGCCCAAATAGATAAACATGCAGAACAAACCCATCCAAGTAAAGAACTGCACGACGGCCAGTTGCTTCATTCGAGTCGGCATCTCATAGAACGCAGCCAAAAATCCTTGAACCCCATTACGGTTGGCAGACGTGCTCTCGTCCGTCGATTGCCCCAATTCCGCCGGTGAATATTCGCGCGTCGTACAGATCGTCCATAAAACAGCCAGCAGAAAAACAACCGCCCCGATCGCAAAGGCGTAGTGAATCGTCAGAGGGATAGGTTGCTCGGCGGAAACCGTGGATTGGATCCCTCCGTAGCGATTCAACCACTCAGGCAGCTTGGAAGCAATGACCGACCCGGCGCAGATAAAAGCCGATTGCATCGTGAAGCCGAGCGTTCGCTGTCGTTCAGGCAACATGTCCGCCACAAAGGCACGAAACGGTTCCATGCTGACATTGATCGAAGCATCCAAGATCCATAACAACCCTGCTGCCATCCATAGTGCACCCGATTTAGGCATCAAGAACAAGCAAATGCTCGAGAGGATCGCCCCAACCAGAAAATAAGGACGTCGCCTCCCAAGCGGAGTCCACGTGCGATCGCTGCAATAGCCGATGATCGGCTGAATAATCAAGCCGGTGAGAGGTGCTGCCAGCCACAATATGGGGAGCTTGTCTGGCTCAGCGCCCAGGTACTCATAGATGGGAGACATGTTCCCCATCTGAAGCCCCCAGCCAAATTGGATTCCAAAGAATCCAACGGACATATTGATAATCTGGGAGAGAGACAGATTTGGTTTTTCGTTCGAAGTCATTGCGTTACGTCGCGGCATTCCTAGAACCATCGCAGTTCATTCAATGGTCGTTTGGATGGGAAGAGGAATTGGGAGAAGAGAGGCCTTGGGCCCGGAAGGGAAATTTCCGATACTCGGCGGGGCGATCGCGTCTGTGGGTTGGAAAGTGTCCGATCCGTGCTTAATGGTAACTCGGGAATTCCTCAGTGAACACTCGGGACACCGTTGAATCGACGCGGTCGACGCGATTCGTTCTTAAGGCCGCGTCTCATCACCCTCCAACGCCAAGGAGCTTTTCGTTCGATGACGACGCCGATAGTCCGAGGGAGTCCATCCCATCATCCGTTGAAAGGTGGATGTGAACACGAAGGGATTTCGATATCCGACACTCGCGGCGATACTGCTGATCTTGCGATCGGTATCCAAAAGTAGTTCCGCAGCCCTGCGCATCCGAAGCCACATCAAATGCTGCCGCGGGCTTCGCCCCAGATCTCTGCGACAGATGCGCTGAAATTGCTTTTCGCTTAAATCAAGTTTCTGCGCCATTCCAGCCACTGTCCAGGAATGGTCCAAATCGTTGGCAACCTCATCCCACACCGACCACAGCTCGGTTCCTTCTCGGTTGGGCGATGCGAACAAAAGCACGTACGTC
>Ga0194055_10004267_pt1 | contig 10758 bp, 8 predicted proteins | sample SepL449m_MetaG_FD_155482 | JGI IMG/M metagenome (GOLD analysis project Ga0194055, IMG submission 155482) | Anoxic zone freshwater microbial communities from boreal shield lake in IISD Experimental Lakes Area, Ontario, Canada - Sep2016-L442-9m | ecosystem: Environmental > Aquatic > Freshwater >... | reverse complement strand
GCTCCAGGCCAGCCGCTGCTATCGCTTCAGCCCCCCCCTCCTGGCGATCCACGATCGCCACCACCCGCTCCACCCGGTAGCCCGCCTCCCGCAGCTGGATCACCGCCTTGAGCGCCGAACCGCCGCTGGTCACCACATCCTCCAGCACGGTGATGCGATCACCAGGCTGCGGCAGCGGGCCCTCCAGCCAGGCTCCGGTGCCATGGCCCTTGGCCTCCTTGCGCACGATCAGGGCATCGAGGCAACGCCCGGCCAGGGCGGCCTGCAGGGCCACGGCACTCACCAGGGGATCGGCCCCGAGGGTGAGGCCGGCCACCGCCACCGCCTCGGGCTCGACCAAAGCCAGCAGGTCGCTCCCCAGCAGCGCCAGTCCCACCCCACTGAGGCTCACCGGCTTGCAGTTCACGTAGTGATCGCTCTGGCGCCCGGAGGCCAGGGTGAAGCTGCCGTGGCGGTAGGCACGCTGCGCCAGCAGCTGGAGCAGCTGGTCCCGCCGGGCGGAGGGGCTTTCGGGAAGGGAGGACATGCCGGGAGATGAAGGGAGCAAGCGAGCCACTCCATGGTGCCCACGGTTAGTGGAGCTAGCCTTGGAGTCAAGACTTGATCCATTCAGACCCGCCGCGGAGTCACGCCATGCCCCACACCGGAATCCTCCATAACGCCGCCAGCGCCTGCTCCCAGGCCGATCCCGCCACAGCTGGTGCACCGCTGCTCCGTCTGCTTCTGGCCGGCGCCGGACTGATCGCGGCCCTAGCCTCCGCCACGCCAGCCCTGGGTGGTCCGGTGGTCTGCACCACCACCTTGGAAGCGCCTGTGGCCAATGCCGCCCCGGTGGAGATGACCCGCTGCGGCCGCGTCCAGACCGTGCCGGAATTGGTGACCCGGCGTTTCTACAGCTACACAGCCCCGTTCGAGCGCGGCGTGAGCCTCACCAATCAGGTCACCGATTTGTTCGGGATCGCCATGGGCGGCGGCGACGGCACCCGGGTGATGGGCCTGGGCTTCCCCGACCAGACCATCGTGTGGGACGGCCTAGCCGTGCAGAACACCACGGCGGTGCTGATGGAAGCGCAGAGCTCGCCGCTGCCGCTGCGCACCGGTGACAGCAGCCCCTGCTTCACCACCAGCCTGGCCGACACCTCCTGCAGCGGCTCCCGGCTGGCGCCGAAGCTCAGCTCCTACGGCTACGGCGTTTCCGGGGTCGATCCCAATGGCCGGGCCTCCTATAGCGGCGTCGCCGCCAGTGAAGCGAGCGACACGGTGCGGGGGCTCTGGTGAACGGCTGCGGAGCTGCGGGCCCGGTTCGCGGAAGCGATTCGGTGCAATGACGCTCCACCGGAGCGAAGAAGGCGCTGCCGGGTGAGAACTCCAGAGCTGGAGCCGCCGCTGACGCTGGTCTGCAGCGACCGTCATGTGCAGATGGAGGGCTACCCGATCGAGCAGGGGGCGGAGATTGAGATCTCGCTGCTGCCGCCGGGCAGCCGGGGATGTGCCACCAGGTCGAATCAGGCCAGTCCAGCCCCGTGCAGCAGCAGGTCTAATCCCAAGGCCGCCATAACCAGCCGCATGGCCATCGAGCCGATTCTCCAGGCGGAACGGATCAGGCGGCGAACAGCCATGAACTGAGGGGGAATCATCAGCTCAGCTCGCTGGCGATCGACCGCACCTGGTACGCCGGCACACCGAAGGTGGGTAAGCGACCCTTGCTGAGTGGAAAGCGGCGCAGCCAGACGCAGTCGCTGAAGTCGTCCACATTGACCACCTGATAGGTGGCGTCGGGGCTGGCGTCCCCAGCAGTGGAGTAATTCCCCCGACCCCTGGTGGGCAGGCCCGTTTCCCTGGTTCGAGTTCCACCTCAACCAGACGAACCATGCCCAAAAGTCATTTGTCGATGCAGACCGGCGAGCGCATCGCCAGCAAGGCGGCCTCCGCCAACAAGGAACACCTGCCGCAACTCGACTTAGTAGACGAGAAAAGCTTGCTACAGTGGATGAACTCGCCAGGAATGGCGACCCAGACTCCTTGACATGCCCATCCAGCGTCTGATGAGCGACGAAGCCCTCCTCCATGAGCTGGGGCATCGCATCGCCCGCCTGCGCCTGGACCGGAACCTTAGCCAGGCCCAGCTGGCCGAACAGGCCGGCATCTCCAAGCGGACCCTGGAGCGGCTGGAGGCTGGTGCCGCCGCCACCCAGCTCTCGCTGTTTCTGAGGGTGCTAAGGCAGCTGGATCTTCTAGAGCGGCTGGAGCTGCTGCTTCCCGAGCCCCAGCCCTCACCGCTGGCCCTGCTGGAGCAGCAGCAGCAAGCCACGCGCAAGCGCGCCAGCCGCCGCCGCATCGCCAAACCGGCCAGCTCCTGGAGCTGGGGGCAGCCATGACCGTTGCGGCCGTTGAACTCTGGGGTACACGCATCGGCGCTGTGGCTCTCAACGATTCCACCGGTCTCGCCGCCTTCGAATATGAACCCGCGTTCCTGGCCAGTGGCATCCAGTTGGCTCCCCTCACGATGCCGCTGGAAGAGCGGGTCTACAGCTTTCCTGAATTGCCCCGCCGCACCTTTCGTGGCCTACCGGGGCTCCTGGCCGATTCCTTACCCGATCGCTTCGGCAACAACCTCATCAACGCCTGGCTGGCCCGCCAGGGCCGCACACCGGAGAGCTTCGATGCCGTGGAGCGCCTCTGCTACACCGGCCAGCGGGGCATGGGCGCCCTGGAATTCAAGCCCGCCCAGGGGCCCAGCGCCGAGACCAGCAAGCCCATCCAGATCTCCGAACTCGTGACCCTGGCGTCTGAAATCCTGTCGCGGCAGCAGGGGCTGGCCGCTTCCTTCCAGGACCCCGAGCAGGAGCAAGCCCTGCAGACGATCCTGAGGGTGGGCACCTCCGCCGGGGGCGCCAGGGCCAAGGCGTTGATCGCCTGGAACCCCAGCACCGCTGAGGTGCGCTCCGGCCAGCTGGAGGCTCCGGCGGGATTCAGCCACTGGTTGCTGAAGTTCGATGGCGTTAGCGGCAACAAGGACAAAGAACTTGAAGATCCCCAAGGCTATGGCTTGATTGAACTCGCCTACAGCCGTATGGCCCGGGCTGCGAAAATCACCATGAGCGACTGCCGTTTGTTGGAGGAGAACGGCCGGAGCCATTTCATGACACGACGCTTCGATCGCGATGATGCCGGCAACAAGCTGCACATGCAGTCGCTCGGAGCCCTGGCCCACTTCGATTACAACGAACCAGGCAGCTACAGCTACGAACAGGCTTTTCTGGTGATGCGCCAACTCCAGTTACCGATGCGGGATCTCGAAGAGCAGTACCGGCGCATGGTGTTCAATCTGGTGGCTCGCAATCAGGATGATCACGTCAAAAACATTGCCTTTCTGATGGATCGCACTGGCCAATGGTCGCTTTCGCCGGCCTTCGACATCACCTGGAGCTTCAATCCCGCTGGTGACTGGACAGCCACCCATCAGATGACCGTGAACGGCAAGCGTGATCAGTTCACCCGGGCCGACCTCCTGGCCGCGGGCCGCTCCGCCCAGCTGAAGCGCGGCCGAACCGAAGCCATCGCCGAGGAGGTCATTGCCGCCGTGCGCGACTGGCCGCGCACGGCGGCTGAAGCCGGGGTGCCAGATGATCGCTATCGCGAGATTCAGGCCAGCCACCGCCTCGATCTGCTGCAAAACGTCAAAACAGGAGCCACATCATAAATCGCCAGATTCGACGAGATGAATTGCAAATGGTCTTTTCCCGTCATATCAGGCGACTCGTGGATCTGGGGTGGTGGTCTTGGCTTGTGGGTCTCTGCCTTGACCCCGCCCCGCCGCTGGGAGAGGTCCTGCGCTGCGCCTTCCCTGGCTCATCCGCTCACCACTCCCCAGGCCCATCTGCACACCCAACGCTGACGCGAATGGGCCGAGTTCATGGAGTGGTCGAAAAGAATCCGATGGGTTGGGAAGCCATTTTCCGCGGAGATCAGCTGCGGTGCAAGGTCTTTCAAAGACACCAAAAAAGAAAGCCCTTTCTCAAGCAAGAGATGGCTATTGTGCCACAGATTCTTCCTTGATTCGCAGCTTATCAAGTATAGCACGGAGCCCGTGGATGTCTTGCGCATCTTTCGGGGGATTGTTGAGCCAATGCGTGGCCTGGGTTTTGGTCCAGGCCAGATCACCAGCATCCAACAGCTGCGGACGCATCAATAAACCAGCGAGGCTCTCGTCGCTATTCTTCAATACGTTAGTCTGTTGCAACCAGGCGACAACAATCTTGGAAATACGGGCCCAATTTGAATCAGAAAGCCGTGGATGCCGCAAGAGAATATCAATAAGAGGCTTCACTGTTTCTGATTGCTTGTGTTCTTCCAGCCAGGCTAGGGCAAGAATAGTCATCCGAGGGGCATGACTGCCCAAGTCAGGGTGCAGGAGCAGTCTCTCGAAAACATCCTTTGCTCTCCAGTGTAGAGGGAACTGCTCTAGCCATGCCATGGCAAATGCCATGGCAAATGCCATGGCCTTCGGTGCATGCCCGCGATGATCAGCACAACCCAGGAGAAGCATAAATAGAAACTGCGCACTTTTTTTCTGGTGAAAGATCTCCAGCCAGGCCAAGCTGAAGTCGAAGATCTGGTCTGCTTGTTGCCCCGAATCCGCAACGCCCATCAGGGCTTCAAGTACCAAACCCGCCCCGTAAGTCTTGCGGAAACGTGACAGCCAGATCATGGCAATCTGGATCAATCTGAGTTTGTGTCCGCCGAGATCCGTGCGCTGAAGCAGGGGTTGCAACACGAACCGCGCCTCCGGGGCCTGCTGGAAGCACTCCAACCAGCCCAGGGCCCGCTCCACCGCCTGCGGCGCTTGCTCGCCGAGATCCGTGCGCTCCAGCAGGCGTTGCAACACGAACCGCGATTCCGGGGCCTGGTGGAAGTTCTCCAACCAGCCCAGGGCCCGCTCCATCACCTTCGGCGCTTGCTCTCCGAGATCCTTGCGCTCAAGCAGGAGTCGCAACACAAAACCCGCCTCCTCAGCCTGCTGGAAGCGCTCCAGCCACCCGAGCGCCAGATCGATCGCCTTGGCCGCATGTCCTCCCAGATCATCCCGTCCCAGCAGAGGCCCCAGCCCATAGCTGGCGATGGACAGGTCGAGGTATCGCGGGCACCAGGCCATCGCGGCGTCGAGCAGGTCGGGCGCGGCGTTGGTTGGAATCGACCTCAGCCCCTTGTAGAGCAGGTGACGGGCCGCCGGGTGGAGGCCATGGCTGGCCAGCCAGGGGGCGACCAGCGGGTGCCAGTTGGCCACCAATTCGCCCGCCCAGATGGGAAGACTCACCAATGCCCCCAGCGCATAGGCCGATTCGCTGGCTTCCGTCGCCGCCAACGCCTGCCCCAACCCAGCAGCCTCGTTCCTCAACCACTCGTTCGCCCGCGCACCCAGCGCGGCATCCGCCTTCGTTTCCTCCGCCCCTAGCAGCCGGCTCAAGGCGGTGGCATACCGCCCCAACACCCGCGCACAGCCGCGGGCTGGAGCCAGGCACCAGGGCAACACACACTCGCGCAGGTTGTCGTCCACCTGATCCCACAACACTTGGGCCAACACCTCGTCGGCCACCACATCGTGCGCCGCCACCAGCTCCAGCCCGATGTCCTCCAGCCAGCCCAGTTGGAGGAGCCCCGTCAGCGTTTTCTCGGCCAGGCGATCCTCAGCCTCCCCCGCTTCCCGGCTGGCCGTCCGGCCCACCTCCACCATGACCTCTCGCACCAGGGGCGCCGCCGCGAGCATGGCCGCCGCGGCGATCAGCTGAGGCGTCGGCTCCGATGGCAGGAAATCCATTCCAGCCTCCACCACCAGCTTGTCTTCCACCATGCGCCGCCGCAGCCACCCGAGCAGGTCGCCACCGCGCATGTTTGCCCCAATGGCCCAGGCCAGGGATCCGGCCAGGGCCCGACGCTCCAGCTCCTCGGCGATGAACAGCGCCAGGATCGGCCGGGTGCCGCACAGCTCCCTCACCCTCTCCTTGCCCAGCAGACGGACAGCCTGTGGGGCAAGGCGGTCGAGCACGCTGTCGTTGATTTGTGTTTTTTGCTGAGCTGAGGGCTCCAGAGATAGCCAGTTTTCTTTTTTGAAGAGCGTTTCCCGTGCCCCATTGCGCTGCCTCAGGGCGGCGGGCCGCATGTTGGCGAGCAGCGCCAGGCGGATGCCCCTGCGTTTCGCTTCCGGCAACAGACGCCCGAGCAGGCTGCCTAGATCCAGATTGGGCATCTGGTCGAGATAGTCAAACACCAACAAAGTGGGTGCGCTTCCACTCAGCAACACCTCCCCGATCTCCTCCACCGTCACCCCCGGCTCGCCGGGTAGGGCATGCAGCACCCGCCAACCCTTCGCCTCGGCCCGATGCCCCACCTCCAGTGCCGTGCGCGTCTTGCCGACTCCACCCACCCCTTTGAGCAACACGCCACCGCTGTCGGCCAGGGTCTCCAGCCGCGAAAGGATCGCCTCGGGCTGGGTGTTGGCGCCCTCCTCAGGAGCGACGAACGGCAACACCTCAGGCCGCAGGTAGCGACGAAACCCGGTGAGGCTGGCGCAGTATTCGCCGTGGCTCAGCACCAGGGTGGGCTTGGTCTTTGGGGCTTCTTGAATGTTGGTGATTTTGTCGCCGTAGACCTTGTCACCTGTGAACTTGTCACCTGTGACCATGTCGCCTTGGACGACGGGGGCTCCTGAGGCCACCGTCAGACCACCACCAGTGCTGACAAATGAAAGGGATAAGTTCTCAGATCCGCCCACATCCACAATTGAGCCCGAGGGAATCAGCTCGTCCGAGCCCGGATCTGATCGGGGTGGCTCTGGCTGGGGCATTGGCAGGCAGAGCCAGCGGAGTGAGACCCGTTTCAACCTAATGGAAGGGCCCTGGTGCGGCAATCGTTAGCTCAACCCCAGCAACCAAGATCGTGCCAGCTTGCAGAACTGGCGCCACAGTGGCGAAAACTGAGACTCCCCAGGCGAGGCGATGGCAGAGCTGCTCCCGATCTCGTCACCCCTTGCGGCGGAACGCCAGCTGGATGTGGTGTTCGTCCATGGCCTCGGCGGCGATCCCATCGAAACCTGGCGCAGCGGAACGGATGAAAACACCTCTTGGCCCCACTGGCTGGACCTGGAGTTTGGAACGCAGATTGGGGTGTGGTCGCTGGGCTATGCCGCTGCCCCCAGCAAGTGGCAGGGCATCCCATTCTTTGGGGGCAAAGATCCTGATGCGGGGGCAGCGATGTCTCTGCCGCGGCGGGCTGAAAACGCCCTGGACCGTTTGGTGGGCGCAGGCATCGGGCAACGGCCGGTGTGTTTCATCACCCACAGCCTGGGTGGGCTCCTGGTGAAAAGCATCCTGCGCCGCTCTGCCGATTCCCAATTCGCCCCGGAGCGGCTGCAGGTGGTGGAGCAGTGCCTTGGGGTGCTCTTTCTGGCCACGCCCCACCACGGTTCGCGGCTGGCGGATCTGGCGGCTGCCATCAAGGTCTACCTGCCCAGCGTGAGCACGCTCGACCTCAGGGACAACGATGACCACCTGATGGATCTGTATGAGTGGTATCGGAGCTATGCGCCCAGTCACCACATCCTCACGCGCAGCTACTACGAAAACAAAGAAACCAAAGGGGTGGTGATCGTGGTGCCGCGCTCCTCAGCCGATCCTGGCGTTGCTGGTGATACAGCGCGTGGGCCCACCCCCTTGGATCGGGACCACCTGGAGATCAGCAAGCCCCGCAATCGGCAAGATCAGGCTTATATCGGCTCCAGCCAGTTGATTCGTTTGATCCTCAGCGGTGAGGCTCCGGAATCAGTGCCTGGGCAGCCACCTGTGACAAGTGCTCCGGGCGTCACTGCATCACCCCCTTCTCCGCAACCACTACCAGCTCAACTTGCTTCCATCCCGCAAGTGCCGGCGCCTCAGCCTGCAGCCACCAACCAGGTGAAGGTCAGTGGCAATCGAAACATCACCATGACAGGGGTGAGTGCTGGAGGCAATGTCAACGTGGGCAACTCGATCCAGGGAGATTATGTGGCTGGGGACAAGTTCAGCGGCGACAAGGTGATGGGGGATAAATTCACAGGGAATAAAATCATCAATACCCTGGCCGCTCCAAGTGCCGGACGAGCTACTACTCCAGGAACCTCCCCACTGAAACCAGGCCCCTGGCGCGTCTTCCTCTCCCACACCTCCGAACTGCGTCAATATCCCCAAGCCGGCTCCTACATCGCCAAGGCGGAGCGGGCCGTGAGCGCCGCCGGCCACGCGATTGTGGACATGGCGGATTTCCCGGCCATCGATCAGGCGCCAGCCGCCGTGTGTGAACAGCGGGTGCCCAACTGCGATGTGCTGGTGGGCATCTACGGCCTGCGCTATGGCTCACCGGTGCGGGATCAGCCGGAGGTGTCTTACACCGAGCTGGAATTCATCACCGCCACGGAGGCTGCGATGCCGCGGCTGATCTTCGTGATCAACGCTGAATCGGAGGAGCTGGGCCTTCCCCCCACAGCCCTGGTCGACCGGAAGTACGGCCAGCGCCAAGACGCCTTCATCCAGCGCGTCAAGGACGCAGGCCTAACCCTGCAGTTCTTCCGCAACCCCGACGACCTCAAGGGGTTGGTGGAACGCTCGCTGCGGGAGCTGGCAGAGTCGGCCGCAGCAACGGCTTGATCCGGGGGCTCTGGCCATGGCCGCAGGTGAACCCCATCCCGACGCAATCGCTGCCGCTGACGATGGGCAGGGGGCTGCTGCTGATGCCCGAGCGGGCGTGCAGCCATCTGGGCAGGCGGTGGAGGGTGACGGCAACCAACTGCTGAGCCAGGTGAGCGCCGGACGCGATCTCACCCTCGGCGACAGCTTCGCAATCGTCGTCGCCGACGCCGAGCAGGCAGCGGATGTTGCCCGTTCCCTGCGCTGGAGCTGGCCCCAGCCCCTCGACTTCGGTCCCTACCGCACTTTCCGGCGCCAGGGCTTTGTGGGCCGCTCCTGGCTGTTCGAGGAGGTGCGCGCCTGGGCGATGGCGGAGGGCGCCGCGGCGGGACGGCCAAGGGCCCAGCTGATCGAGGCCGAATACGGCGTGGGCAAATCGGCCTTTCTCGCCGAACTGGTCGATACCCAGGCCGCCGGGATCCCGGTGGTGGCCCAGCACTTCTGCCAGTTCGATGCGATCGCCACGTTGGCGCCGGGGCGCTTTGTGAGCAGCATCGCCGCCCAGCTGGCCGCTGCCCTGCCCGCCTACCGCGCCGCGATCGAGGCGGAGGAGGCCGCCGGCCTGCGCCAGTTGCTTGAAGCCCCGGACAACGACCCGATCGGCGCCTTTGATCAAGCCGTGCTGGCGCCCCTGGAGGCCATGCCGCCGCCCGCCAGCCCGCTGCTGTTGGTGGTGGATGCCCTCGATGAGGCCCTGGAGCACCGCCCCAGCAATGACAAAGCGCCGCTCGTCACGATCGTGAGCCTGCTGGGCCAGCGGGCCCAACGCTTCCCCCGCTGGCTGCGGCTGCTCGCCACCGCCCGCCCCCTGCCGGCGGTGCAGCAGCCCCTGCGCCAGGCCTTCAGCCTCCATTCGCTCAATGCCGAGGAAGCCCGCAACCTGGCCGACCTCGAGGCCTACGCCGAAGCCCGCTGCCAGCAGCCACCGCTGGCCGCCCTGCTCGCCGCCGCCGGCCTGGGCGCCAGCGAGGTGGCCACACGGCTCAGAACCCTGAGCGGCGGCAAGTTTCTCTACGCCGCCTTCGTGCTCAACGACCTTGCATCAGCAGCCCTCCCGCTGCGCGATCGCCGCGATCTTGAGGCGCTGCCCGCCGGCATGGACGATTTTTATCTCCAGGCCTTCGAGCGGCGCTTTCCCAGCGAGCAGGCCTACGACCAGGTGCGCGAGCTGCTGGCGCTGCACTGCGTGCAGCGCGATCCCCTCTCCCGCCGCGAGCTGGCGGCGATTTTGAACTGGCCGGAGGCGCGCCTGCTCGGCCAGCAGCAGCAGCTCCACGACCTGCTGCGCCTGCGCAGGAATGATCCCGCCTATGGGCCCAAGGAGTTTCTGGCGAGCTTCAACCACCCCTCACTCAGCCGCTGGCTCATCGCCACGGACGAACACTCCGGCTATCCCCGCGCCGACCGCTTCTCGATCGACCCCGAGGCCGCCGAGGCGGCGATCCGCCGCTGGGCACTGGCCGAGCTGGAGGCCCAAAGGGCCCACACCTGGCCCTACCTGGTGCGGCACCTGGCCAGTCATCTGTCGCAAGCCGAACGGCCGGCGCTGCTGGCGGGGCTGTTGGGGCAATTTGCCTGGCTGGAGGCGCGGCTGCGGCTGGCGGGGATCAATGCGCTGCTGGGGGATTTCGCGCTGGCGGCCCCCGCTCCCTGGCTGGGGCGGCTGGGGCGTGCTCTGGGCCAGGGGGCCCATTGCATCTGGCGCTTGACACCACGGTGCTCTGGAACCGCTTCTGCGTCGTGGTTCTCTCCGTCGTCTGCCACGGGCGGGCCGTTCCACTGCTCTGGCAGACGCTCGAGCATCCCAGCGCCAGTGTCAGCGCTGAGGTGGTGATCGCCCAACTGGAGCGGGCTGATCGCCTGCTCAACGGGTTCGACGCGATCACAGTGTTGGCAGATCGGGCTTTCCCCAGTGCCGAGCTGCTCGGCTGGTTTGAGGGAAGGCCCCGCTGGAGCTATGTGATGCGGCTGCGCGCCGATACCTGGATTCACGGAACCGCCGCGCCGATGGGCTGTGAAGTGCGTCGGCTCCGTTTACCCC
>Ga0194055_10004264_pt1 | contig 10768 bp, 8 predicted proteins | sample SepL449m_MetaG_FD_155482 | JGI IMG/M metagenome (GOLD analysis project Ga0194055, IMG submission 155482) | Anoxic zone freshwater microbial communities from boreal shield lake in IISD Experimental Lakes Area, Ontario, Canada - Sep2016-L442-9m | ecosystem: Environmental > Aquatic > Freshwater >... | reverse complement strand
CCCGAGGCTCCGAGCGCTCCACCGGGACGGTCCGTGTGAGGATCCCGCACGGCTCGACGAGATCGTGCTCGCCCACGGCGCCGACCGGCGAGTGCTCGACGAGCTCCGCAACCACGCCCGGCGCTGTCCGGTCGGGGCCACCACCTTCGGACACGAATTCACCCAGAACCGACTCCACTCCCGGCCACCCCACTTCCTCGGCTCGGCCCGGCTCGACGCCGCCTGGATCCGCGACGGCGTGCTCGACGTGCGCGACTACAAGACCGGCGGCGTCTGGCACACCCGGGTCGCCGACGACCCCCGGGCCCGTCTCCAGGCCTGGGTGATGGCGCCCGTCGCCGAACGGCTCGGCCTGGCGCTCCGGGTCCGCTACGAGCACCTCTCGTCGGAGACCGTCGACGACCCGGAGGAGTGGGAACCCGACGCCGACGACCTCGCCGGGCTCGAGGAGTGGCTGGTGGCCACCGTCACCGCCGTCCGCTCCGGTGCGCCGTGGGGCGGTGTGGCCGAGCCGGACGTCTGCCGGTCGTGCCGCTACCGTTCGGTGTGCACCGACTCGGCGGCGCCGGGGGTCGCCACGTGGCCCCGCGTCGACGCCGACGACCTCGGCACCGTGCACCCCGACGACCCCCGGGACGATCCATGACCCAACCCCCGCGCGCGTTCCCCGGGCCGGGACGCATCTTCTGGTGGGGCCTGCGCAAACGCTGCCCCCGCTGCGGCTCGGGCCACCTCTTCCGGCGCTGGCTCACCCTCGTCGACGACTGCCCCGGCTGCGGCCTCCACTTCGAGCGCGAGGAGGGGTACTGGGGCGGCGCGCTGGCGGTGAACATCGCCATCGTGATGGCCATCTTCGTGGTCACCTTCGTGGCGATCATGGTCGCCACGGTCCCCGAGGTGCCCGTGGGGCTCTCCCTGGTGATCCTCGTGCCGATCATGGCCCTCGGTCCGCTGGTGTTCTACCCCTGGTCGAAGACCCTCTGGATGGCCGTCGACTACGGAGTCCTCCAGCGGACCGGCGGGCGGGCCTAGGCCCCCCGCCGGCGGCCGTGCCATCCCGTGAACGCTCCGTGAACACGACCGGGCGGAGGCACCTCCCCTGAGGCAATCGTCGGCCCTTCTGGATACCCTGCTCCTCTCGACCGCGAACCGCCAGCAGACGCCCTGAACCCGAGCCGCACCTCCCGACGACCCCGAGGTGCACCGGCTGCGGGAACCCTTTTCCCAGGACCACCGACCATGGCCCCCGACACTCCCCTCCTCCACTACCTCCAGGACCTGCAGACCGAGTTGGTGGCCAATCGCGACGGCGTCGTGGCCGACTACATCCCCGCTCTGGCCACCGCCGACCCGTCGCTGTTCGGCATCAGCATCGTCACGGTCCACGGCGCCAAGTACTCGGTCGGCGACTTCGACCACCCGTTCACGATCCAGTCGGTTTCCAAGCCGTTCGTCTACGGCATGGCCCTCACCGACCGCGGGGTCGAGGACGTGCGGCACCGGGTCGGGGTCGAGCCCACGGGTGACGCGTTCAACTCCATCCGCGTCGACGAAGAATCGAACCGACCGTTCAACCCGCTCGTCAACACCGGTGCGATCGTCACGACCGGGCTCGTCCGTGGTGAGACCGAGGAGGAGCAGTGGCAGCGGATCGTCCACGGCTTCGAGCTCTTCACCGGCCGGTCGCTCGAGATCGACGAGAACGTCTACCGGTCGGAGCACGAGACCGGCGACCGCAACCGGGCCATCGCCTACCTCATGCGCAACCTCGGGATGCTCGAGGGCGACCCCGAGACCATCCTGCGCCTCTACTTCCGCCAGTGCTCGCTCCAGGTCACGGCCGAGGACCTCGCCGTGGCCGCCGCGACCCTGGCGTCGGGCGGCATCAACCCGATCACCGGCAAGCGCGCCTTGGCGGAGACCTTCAACGAGCGGATCCTGAGCGTCATGCAGACCTGCGGGATGTACGACGCCGCCGGGGCCTGGGCGGTCGACGTCGGATTCCCCTCGAAGAGCGGCGTCAGCGGAGGCGTCATCGCAGTCCTCCCCGGACAGGCGGGGATCGCCGTCTACTCGCCCCCCCTCGACGTCCGGGGCAACAGCCTGCGCGGTATCGAGGTCTGCCGGAGGATCGCCGGGGAGTTCGGTCTCCACCCCCACCGCAACCGGGGTCATCCCGCGGGCGTGCTCCGGGGCTCGTACCAGGGGAACCGCGCGCGGTCCACCCAGGCGCGCACCGAGGCCGAGTACGCCTGCATCGAGTCCCACGGCGACGACCTCACCGTGTTTGAGGTCCAGGGGATGATCCGCTTCGCCGAGGCCGAGTTCCTCATCGGTTGCGTCATCGACGACCCGGCGGCGAGCCGTGTCGTCATCGTCGACGGTCGCCGCGCGCTCCTCGTGGACCACCACCTGGTGGCCATGTTCGCCGCGCTCGCCGAACAGCTCTCGTCGACCGGGCGCATCCTCGTGCTGGCCGGCTTCAACGCTCCGGGCGTGCCGAACGAGTTCGCCGGGGTGGCCCAGTCCTACGCCGACATCGACGACGCCGTCGAATGGTGGGAAGACCAGATGATCGCCACCTGGTTCACCGGCCCCAGTTCCGAGTCGGCCCGTCCGCTCGCGGACCAGGAGATCCTCCACGGCCTCTCGCACGAGGACCTGGCTGCGCTCGAGACCGAACTCACCCATGTCGGCTTCGCGCCCGGGGAGCTCCTCGCCAAGGAGGGCGACCCCGCCGACAGCGTCTTTTTCCTCCTCGAAGGCCAGGTGAGCGTCCGCCTCGGCTCCAACGCCACGCTGAACTCGCCACGGGTGGCCGCCTTCGGCCCCGGCGCGGCGGTCGGAGAGCTCGCGTTGATCGAGGGCGGGGTCCGCTCGGCGTCGCTCATCGCCGACACGCCGGTGGAGATCGCCATGCTCACGGTGACCGGACTCGACCGCCTCGCCGAACACCGTCCGCTGCTGCGCGCCACGATCATGGGCAACCTCGCCCGGTCGTTGTCGCTGCGGCTGCGCCGGGCCAACGACCGGATCCGGGTCCTCGACAGCTGACGAGGCCCCGACGCAGCGGGCTCAGCCGTCGAGCCGGGCGACCAGGGCCCGCGGCCGGTCCGTGAGGTCGGCCCGAACCTCGACCGACGAGAACCCGGCCGCCCGGGCCAGCGCCGTCACCGGCTCGGCCTGGTGCGGGGCGAGTTCGACCACGAGCACCCCCCGCTCCTCGAGCCAACCCGGCGCTTCGCCCACGATCACCTCGAGGCACTCGAGCCCGGAGTCACCCCCGACCAGCGCGTGCACCGGCTCGTGGTCACGAACTTCGGGTGCCAGCGCGGCATGCTCGGCAGTCGTGACGTAGGGCGGATTGCTCACCACCAGCCGGAGCCTGCCGCGCAGCTCGTCGGACAGGGCGGCGAACCAGTGGCCCTCGGACAGCCGGACGCGCGTCGCCGCGGTGCCGAGGCTCGACAGGTTCGCCCGCGCGACGACGAGGGCGGCGGCGGACACGTCGGTCGCCCACACCGCGGCGTCGGGGAGCTCCTGCGCCAGGGCGAGGGCGATCGCCCCCGAGCCGGTCCCGAGGTCGGCCACCGTGAACTCGCTCCGGCCCGCCGCCCACGGATCGGTGCGCCCCACCCGCGCCCCCAGCCGGACGAGCTCGTCGATCGCCACCTGGGCGACCATCTCCGTCTCCGGGCGGGGGATCAGCACCCGGGGGTCCACCATCAGGTCGAGTCCGCGGAACGACCACGACCCGAGGACGTACTGCAGCGGCTCACCCGCCTGGCGCCGTTCGACCATGGCGGCCAGGCGGTGTCGGGCCAGTGAGGGAGCGAGCTGGTCCTCTTCGACCACCAACTCCGCGGCATCGAAGCCCGATGCCTCGAGCACCATCCAGCGCGCCTCGACGCGTGCGGTCTCCCCGACGGCGACGCGCAGGGCGGCGGCGGTCTCGTCGTGGACCTGGCGCCACGTCCGTGCGTCGGGGTCAGGCGCCATCGTCACCGAGCTGCCGGGCCCGCTCGGCGGCGGCGAGCGCGTCGACGATGTCGTCGAGCTGCCCCTCCCCCGCCAGGACCTGCTCGAGGGCGTGGAGCGTCACCCCCACCCGGTGGTCGGTGACCCGGTTCTCCTTGTAGTTGTAGGTGCGGATCTTCTCGGAGCGGCCACCACCCTTGACCTGTCCGCGCCGAGCCTCCGAGAGCGCGGCTTCCTGACGCTCGCGCTCGAGCTGGAGGAGGCGTGAACGCAAGATGCGCAGCGCCTTCTCCTTGTTCTGCAACTGGCTCTTCTCGTCCTGGCACGTGACCACCGTGCCGCTCGGGCGGTGGGTGAGCCGCACCGCCGAGTCCGTGGTGTTCACCGACTGACCGCCGGGGCCGCTCGACCGGTAGACGTCGATCTCGAGGTCATTGGGATCGATCTCCACGTCGATCTCCTCGGCTTCGGGGAGCACCGCAACCGTGGCCGCGCTGGTGTGCACCCGACCCTGGCTCTCGGTGACCGGGACCCGTTGGACCCGGTGGGGTCCAGCCTCGTATTTCAGCCGGGACCAGGCATCGGGACCCTTCACGACCAGGGTGATCTCGCGGAACCCACCCATGTCGGACGGCTGACTCGACAGCGGCTCGACCTTCCAGCCGCGGCGCCGCGCGTACGCGTCGTACATGCGGTACAGGTCACCGGCCCACAGGTTGGCCTCCTCGCCGCCCTCCGCTCCACGGATCTCCACGATGACGTTCCGGCCGTCGTCGGGGTCGCGGGGCACGAGGAGCTCGCGCAGGTGTTCCTCCAACCGGGTGAGCGCGGCCTCCTTGTCGATGATCTCGGCCCGTAGGTAGTCGCGCATCTCCGCGTCGGTCTCGCCGTCGAGCAGATCACGGGCTTCGGCCAGGTCGGCCGTGGCCGATTCGTGGGACCGGAACGTCTCGGCGATCGGCTTCAGTTCGGCGCGGCGCCGCCCGGCGGCGCGCGCCGCCCCCTGGTCACCGGAGGCGTAGACGTCGGAGAGCCGGGCCTCGAGCGCGTCGAACTCCCGCGCCAGCTCGGCGAGCTGGTCGAACATGACGGTGGAGGGTACCGGTGGCTCAGGCCGAGCCGAAGGCCGGCCGACCCGGGATGCCTGGCTCGCGGCGGGCTCGCGCCGCGACCTCGGCCCGCTCCTCGGCCGTCAGGACCGCGAGCAGCGCACTGACCGCCACCTCGACCTGGTCGAGGCTCGGCGGGCGCGTCGTGAACTTCTGGAGACCCAACCCCGGCTTCATCGCCCACCGCACCCACCGCCAGCGCAGGTGCCCCGCCGCGAAACGGATGACCTCGTAACTGATCCCCGCCACCACCGGGATCAGGGCGATCCGTGACGTGATGAGCCAGGGCAGCGACGGCCGACCGACGAAGGCGTAGACGAAGATCGTGACGACCATCACGGTGAGGAGGAAGTTCGTGCCACACCGCACGTGGTCGGTGCCGAAGCGTTGGGCCGACTCGGCCGTGACCTCGACGTCGTTCTCGTAGGCCGCGATGGCCTTGTGCTCGGCGCCGTGATACTCGAACACCCGCTTGATGTCACGGATCCGACCGATGAGCACCAGGTAGCCGAGGAAGATGACAAGGCGGATGCCCCCTTCCACCAGGTGGAACCAGAAACCCTCGATGCCGAACCAGTCGGTGATGCCCTTGTTGACCAGTGCCGGCAGGAGGATGAAGATCGCCGTGAAGAACACCAGCGCAACGCCCATCGTCGCGCCCATGGCCTTCGAGGAGAGTCGCTCCTCCTCCGGGATCTGACGATCGGCTGACCACGAGAGGGCCTTGAACCCGAGTGCCATCGATTCGGCCAGGGTCGTCACCCCCCGGACCACCGGGAGGTGGCGCCAGCGCTCCGCCCAGGTGGGGACCTCGTTGACCACCACGTCGATGGCGCCATCGGGGGTGCGCACGGCCACCGCCCAGGTGGACGCACCGCGCATCATGACCCCCTCCATGACGGCTTGGCCGCCCAGGTAGCGGGGGGTGGAATCGGGCAACGCCCCTACTTCTTCGCGGCCTGCGACTTCGCGTACCGGCGCTGGAAACGCTCGACCCGTCCCCCGGTGTCGACGAGCTTCTGCTTGCCGGTGTAGAAGGGGTGGCACTCGGAGCAGAGCTCGACCCGCAGCTCCGCCACGGTGGACCGGGTCTCGAAGACGTTGCCGCAGGAGCAGTGCACCTGGCAGACGTCGTACTTGGGGTGGATGTCAGTCCTCATAGTGACTCCAGTCTAGGGGGTGGCCCCGGCGGGCCGCCCGACGGGGCCAACGGCTCAAGAGGCCGGAGCCTTGGCCATCTGCTTGAGGAACTCGGCGTTGGACTTGGTGGTCCGGAGCTTCTCGATCACCAGTTCGGTCCCCGAGGACCCGTCCAGGGCGCCCACGACCCGCCGGAGCTTCCAGACCTGGTCGAGCTCGAACTTGTCGAAGAGGAGCTCCTCGTGGCGGGTGCTCGACGCCGTGACGTCGATGGCCGGGAAGATCCGGCGCTCGGCCAGGCGGCGGTCGAGGCGCAGCTCCATGTTGCCCGTGCCCTTGAACTCCTCGAAGATCACGTCGTCCATCTTCGAGCCGGTGTCGACCAGCGCGGTGGCGATGATCGTGAGCGAGCCACCCTCTTCGAGGTTGCGGGCTGATCCGAAGAACCGCTTGGGCGGGAAGAGCGCCGATGCCTCCACCCCGCCCGACAGGATGCGCCCCGACGCCGGAGCCGCCAGGTTGTAGGCCCGAGCAAGGCGCGTGATGCCGTCGAGCACGACCACCACGTCGCGTCCCAGCTCCACCAGGCGCTTGGCGCGTTCCACCACGAGCTCGGCGACCTGGGTGTGCTCCTCCGACGGCTTGTCGAACGTGCTGGCGATCACCTCGCCGCGCAGGACGTGCCGACGCATGTCGGTGACCTCCTCCGGCCGCTCGTCGACGAGCAGGACCATGAGGTGGACGTCGGGTTCGTTGGTCTCGATGGCCCGCACGATCTGTTTGATCACCGTGGTCTTGCCCGCCTTGGGCGGCGAGACGATCAGGCCACGCTGACCCTTGCCGATCGGGGCAACGAGGTCGACGATGCGACCCGTGATCTCGTCGGGCTCACCCGGGCACTCGAGTCGCAGCTGCGAATCCGGGAACAGCGGCGTGAGGTCGTCGAAGCGGGGACGCTGACGGGCGTCGTCGGTGGGGATCCCGTTGATGTCCTCGACCCGCAGGAGCGCCGGGAACTTCTCGTTGCTGGCCTGGGGACGCGAGTACCCCTTGACCGTGTCGCCCTTTCGGAGCGCGAAGCGCCGGACCTGCGACGCGGAGACATAGATGTCGCGGAACCCGGGAAGGAAGCCCGACGTCCGGAGGAACCCGTAGCCCTCGTCACGCAGGTCGAGGAGACCCTCGACCTCGAGCGGCTCGCCCGCGACCTCACCGGGACGGGGCTCGTCGAAGGCGCCCCGACCGCGGCCACGCCGGCGCCGGCGCCGAACGTTGCCCTCCCCGTAGGAGGCCCGCTCGTCGTCGGAGTCGAAGGGCGCCGCATGATCGTCGCCCGCACCACCGTGCCGGTCGTCGCGGTCGTCGTCGCGGTCGTTGTCGCGGTCGTCGTCGCGGTCGTCGTCGCGATCGTCGTCGTTGTCGCCGCCGCCGCCGCCGCCGCCATCTTCGTCATCGTCATCGTCATCGTCATCGTCGAGGTCGACCACGGCGGGGGCCGCAACCCGGCGGCGCGGCCGGGGTGCCACCTCGGGCTCCGGTCCGGCACTCCCCAGCGCCTCCTCCTCGCCAGCCAACGCGTCGTCGGAGGCAGTAGCCCGGCTCGACCGCACCGTGCGCTTCGCCGGGGCCGGGCTCGGAGCACCGCCCGTGGCCTCGAGGATGGCCTCGACCAGGTCGGCCTTGCGCATCCGGGTGGGCGCCTTGACCCCCACCGCATTGGCGATCGCGTGGAGTTCCTCGCGATCCTTGCCGTCGAGCATCGAGCGATCGACCTCGGGAGTGGCCATCGAATCTCCTGATCGCGGCGGATTGGACCGCCGGTGTTCGGACAGGCCGCAGCGTCGTCACCGCGACCCGGCTGCGGGGGCGCAACGACGGTGAGGCCGTCGGACCCGCCAGCGGGCGGTCCGGATCCGGACCGGAAACGCCGCACGGATGCGGCACAACGCCGTCACTGTAGGGCTCCGCTCCTCCGACCGCCAACCGTCGGCACCGGCAGCAACCTTGCCCGCCCGCCTCGTTCGGGTGGAAGCGGCGCGGGTCAGGCGACGACGCGTCCCATCAGCTCGTGCGCCGCGACCGGCGTGGACCCCGCGACCCCCGTCTCGGTGTACACGCCACCGGGGCCGTCTCGGGTCGAGTCGAACAGCAGGTAGGGCACCGGATCCGCCGTGTGGGTCATCCGAGCGCACGGCGTCGCGTGGTCGGGCATCACCAGGACCCGGTAGTCCTCGCCGTCGAGCCCGGCGACCAGCGGCCCGATGATCTCGGCGTCCCAACGCTCGAGCTGGCGCACCTTCTCCGCCACCGCATTCTGATGACCAGCCTCATCGGTGGCCTCGACGTGGAGGAGGAAGAAGTCGCGGTCGGCGAGCGACGTCAGGCAGGCGTCGAGCTGACCCGCGTAGTCGTTGTCGAAGCCGGCGGTGGCACCGGGCACGTCGACGACCTCGAGCCCGGTCAGCACCCCCAACCCGCGCACCAGGTCGACCGCCGAACTGAGGCGGCCCTCGACGCCGAAGCGGTCGGCGAAGCGCTCCATGACCGGAGCGGTGCCCTGACCCCAGAGCCAGATCTGCGTGGCGACCGATCCAACCGCGACGGCGGCTTCGCGGACCACAGACCGGGAGGCGTCCATCAGGGCGCGCACCGGCGCCGACGCCGGGCCGGTCGGCCAGACGGCCATCTGTCCCGTGAGGTCGTGCGGCGGCACGCACTCGGCATCGGCCCACGAGGCCGGCGCCACGCACAGGTGCCGGTACTCCACCCCCGGGTGGAAGAACACTCCGTCACGCCCACCGCCGAGCCTCGCCTCGAGCGCCGCGAGGATCGGGCGGCTCTGCTCGCTCGTGATGTGACCAGCCGCGAAGTCGACCATCGTCCCGGCGTCGTCGAGGGTGACGAGGTTGCAGCGGTAGGCCACCTGGTCGGGCGCGAGGGCGACGCCCATCGCGGCGGCTTCGATCGGGGCGCGGCCCGTGTGGTGGGCCGCCGGGTCATATCCCATGATGGCCATGTTCCCGACGTCGCTCCCCGGCGGTAGCCCAGTGGGGATCACGTCGGCCAGACCCACCTCCGATCGGGCGGCCAGCGCAGCCAGGTGGGGCATGGCCGCCGCCTCGAGGGGCGTCCGCCCGCCAAGGGACTCGTTCGCCTCGTCGGCGCAACCGTCAGGCACCAGGACCACGTACTTCACGGGCCCGATGCTACGCGGCGGGACGGGCCCACTCCGCCGTCGTCACCGTCTCCAGCGTCGTCGACCGGCACCGCGCCCCCCACCACCGCGGGTCACCAACAGGCGCGGGTGGCTCCGTCGGGGTCGTCGACAACGCGCGTCGCCGCTCCGAAGCACCGGGTCGGGCGGCGCTGCGGGTCGTGACGCGGCCAGCCCGGGTCACCGGTGCGGGCGAAGTCGCACCAGGCCGTCCGCAGCTCGCGGCCGAGGGCCTCCGCCCGGTCGTCGGCCCCGACCGCCTGACCCCAACCGTCGCGGTCGAAGGTCCCGAAGACGAACGGCACGTCCACGGCGTGGGCCGCGCCGATCCCGGGTGCCTCCCAGTCGAAGCGGTAGACGAAACTCCGTCCGCCCCCCGCGGTGTGCACGTCGGCGACCCGCAGCGCCGGGACCCGCAGCACCGCGTCGGTCCGGGCGGCCTCCCAGATCCGGGCGGCCGGACGGCCGGGGTCATCGGCCCGGTAGGTCGCCAGGATGGCCGCACCGTCGCCGCCCGGACCCGCCAGACGGCCGAGCATCGTGGCGAGGTCGGCATCGGTGAGCGCGTCGGCCCGCGGGTCGGAGAAGAGGCGCAACTCGTCGCGGGTGGTCCCGATGACGAGGTCGAGGTGGTGGCCACGGCCGGCGGCGAACCCCGCACGCGGATCGCCGTCGACCAGGAGGCCCTCCGGCCCGTCACCCGGGCCCTCGGGGTCGTCGAGGGTCGGGTGGAACGGCATCAGCCCGGTGGCCATCCCCAACTCGGCGAACACGGCGTCTTGCGCCGCGACCAGCGCCGACCCCGGCACCGCCCGGAGCGCTGCGGCGACACCCGGTCCGACGGGGACCCCCACCGCCGCGCAGAGCGACGCGCGCACCTGCACCGCGAGGTCCGGCGCCAGCACCCGCGGCTCGCCGCTCTGGACGATCGCCCGCCGCACCGGTGGCGTCCGCCGGGCGGCCGCCAAGTGCAACACCGATCCGCCCCCGGCCGACTCGCCGCACATCGTGATGCGGTCGGGATCGCCACCGAAACCCGAGGCGTGGTCGCGCACCCAGGCCAGCGCCGCCCACTGGTCGCGCAGTCCGCAGTTGGCGACGCCGTCCTCGTCGGCCGCGAACCAGAGGTAGCCGAGCGCACCGAGCCGGTAGTTGACCGTCACGACCACGACGTCGTGCTCGGTGGCGAGCCGGGCGCCGTCGAACACCCCCATCGAACTCGCGCCGCTCGAGAACGCGCCGCCGTGGAACCAGACGAAGACCGGACGCGCGCCCGCGGTCCCCGGCGTCCAGACGTTCAGCGTGAGGCAGTCCTCGTCGCCGGGCG
>Ga0194055_10004262_pt1 | contig 10770 bp, 8 predicted proteins | sample SepL449m_MetaG_FD_155482 | JGI IMG/M metagenome (GOLD analysis project Ga0194055, IMG submission 155482) | Anoxic zone freshwater microbial communities from boreal shield lake in IISD Experimental Lakes Area, Ontario, Canada - Sep2016-L442-9m | ecosystem: Environmental > Aquatic > Freshwater >... | reverse complement strand
TCAAAGTCATAGTAAATTGCTTCCCCGGATAAGGCGAGTACGTTGAAACAGAGAGAGGCAGCGCACCCAAGAAATTAGTGCTGCAGGTGGCTATCGCCTGATCGACCTTCAATCGCGCTGCAGCATCAGATTCTGAAATCGACTTACGGGTAAGCGTAAAGGTGTACTTAGCCGTGGAAATTTCTTTGTCGGGCGCTGTAGGAACGTACATCTCGAGAGTGTGGGAGCCGGAACTGAGGGTGCTTGTACTGAGCGTTCCAGAGAAATCAGTCGAGTTGTTGAAGAGCACTTCACAAGGGAAAGTCTTCTCGTTTCCATCGATGCGGAAGCAGAATGATCCAAAGGATCTTGCGTTCGGCTTGATGTAATCAGTGCCACCTGTCATGGCCGAAATACCAATTGCTTTTCCTGTGTAAGTGATCTGATCTTCGTCGTTGGAAAACTTTGCGGTGAATTGGGGGGTCCTGAAGTGCCGCACGTCATAGCCACTCATGAAGACCATGAGCGTGCGACCATCACTAATCGTTGAGAGATAGAAGAAACCTACACCGGCAATATTTGGCGAAATCTTTTTATCGACGTCGAAGGTGAACGGTACCTTTGCATCACAAAGATGAGTTGTGAGAGTAGCCGCTGGTATGTACTGAATCTTCTTATAGTCAGTAGCAAGCGAGGTAGTGTCGTATCGCACTACCTTGGCTGGCACATCGAAATACTTCATCTCCGCCGATGCCCCGCCGATTTCTGAATCTTTCATAAAGAAATCATTTTCTGCGGGCGTAGATAGGTAATCTTTCTTCCAAGAAGTCGAAGCAGTGAACGCCATGACAATACGAGCATTGCTCACACCTATACTTCCGCTACCACGATTAATGCACGTAGTCGTCATTCCACTGGAGTAATCCGCCGTTTCATGGAATGGCATGCCATTTGAGCCACTCATGGATTGAGCATTGCTCCACGACGAAGGCATGCACGTAGATGACGTACATGCATCCTTTGCTGGAGTCGCCGGTGTATCGCTTTGCTCTGAGGGATCAGGTGGCGCCACATATTCTGGCGGAAGGGTTACACCGGAACCAGTACAAGAAGAATTGTAATTAACGAATTCTTCTTTAATTAAACTTGCTTGTAAATTTACGCCCTGTAGATCCCTGAGATAATTTGAATAATCAAGATTATATTTTTGCGCATCAGACATCTTACCCCTGGATATGGCATTGCTTGCCCTTATGCGGGAGGCATCCATGCCTTCAATATTCATCTTACGCAAATCTTGTTGATATTGATATTGAGACGCAAGCGAAGAAAGGGTGTACTTAATGGATGACGTGCAGGCGCTCTTCTTTCCGACTACTGCAGTAGCAGAGTCGTACTTACATTTTTTGGTGATGGCCTCTTGCTTGGCCCGCACCTCCGTCATCTGCCGGTTATAAGAATCAATACTTCCTTGTGCACTTTGCACATCTAACTTAGCGAGCGCAGCTGATGAAGCGTTCCCCGTGGCACTTGCACTTTCGTACTTAAGTTTCGCTTGAGAAAGTTTGGTCTCAGAAAGCTTTCGAAGATCAGCGAGTGAGTAATACTGCCGTGAATAGTTAGCAACCTGCGCTTTCTGCGATGCCGTACAGGGCTTAAGTGTGGCCGCCGTACTGACAGGAACTACAAAAAAGCCAAGTAGAAAACTTGTAACGCTTGCGAAAACTAGGGCACGTTTAATCTTCTGCACATCCCAATTATGCCCCAAAAAGTCAAAAGGAGACGCAACCCGACTATGCTCGAATCCTTATGGCGCTCATCTTTGGTCTCGGCACCGCAGTGATGTTTGCCTGCAGCACATTGATGGCTTCGCGCTCTATTCGCATGATCGGTAATAACTCCGTCATTGGCTGGATTATGCTCACCGGAACGATTATCACTATTCCATTTCTTATTGTTTCAGGATGGCCGGAAATCTCCGGGAAGAACCTCCTCATCATGGCCTTTGCTGGAATTGGAAATATCGGTGGACTATTCTTCAGCCTTCGCGCACTTCAGATCGGCAAAGTGGGTCTCGTTGCACCGATCGTATCTACCGAGGGCGCATTAGCTGCCTTCATGTCAGCCCTCTCCGGGGAAACGTTGAAGGCCGCTGTAATATTTGCTCTTGTAGCAATCGTTGTCGGTGTTGTGATCGCGGCGATCGCGCCCGACCCCGCACCGATTGATCATGAGAAGCCTGCACAAGCTGTGCTCTTCAGCACCCTTGCATCTCTCTGTTTTGCCGCCACCCTCTTCGCCACGGGAGGCCTCAGCGGAAGTATCCCCATCGCCTGGCTCTCACTCCCTCCTCGACTCGCAGGCGTTCTGCTTGTGACAATCCCACTGGCCATCTCGGGAAAACTTCGTATCTCTAAGAAGGCACTCCCTCTAGTTCTGGGGTCAGGCGTTGCTGAGGTGGTGGGATTCTCCAGTTTCGCCTTAGGGGCTGGGTATTCGATTGCGATTACTTCCGTGGTGGCTTCGCAATTTGCGCCTATCGCTGCCATCTTGGCTTACATCATCTTCAAAGAACGTCTGGGCAGGATGCAGATAAACGGGATTGTGCTCATCATTCTTGGCGTCGCCGCCCTTACTGCCCTCACGAGCTAACCCGCGGAGGCAGCGGTTCAGATTGCTCATAGAATATAAGCGTGAAGCTCGAGCGTAGACACGTGCCAATCATCGCCCGTTGGACTACCACGTTAGCTGGGCTGATCGACATTGCATCTGTGATTTTCAGACCGCTTCAAAGTCGGCTCTATCGGGTCTCTTCGATACTTCCTGGAACCCCTACTCACTTTCCACGAATCGCACTGCTGATCACCGGTGTTTTTATGATCGTGATCAGCGGCGGGCTTTCGAGGCGAAAGAAACGAGCTTGGCAGATAGCCATTGTTGTTCTCGCTGCAAGCATGGTGGTCGGAAAGGAAGAATCCATCTTCGCTGGAATTCTATTAGTAATTCTCGTCCTATTTCGAAAAGAGTTTTATGCGCAGTCGGACCCTACTACCAGGTGGCGTGCGCTTGGACTTTTTCTTCAACTTTTCTCAATATCTCTTTTCTTTGGATTGATACTTTTCATTGAGAGATCTCGATTCATGGTAGGTATACCTTCGGTGGGCGATATCGCTCTTACGGTATTACGGGGGCTAATCGGGGTTTCTGGTCCAGTCCTCTTCTATGGAGATAGAACTCAAGACGTTGTACTTCTTCTGCTCGAAACGCTCGGGGCAATCACAGTTCTTACCCCCTGCATCACGTACTTACGATCACCCTCAGCAAGGCTCGTGCGACCCCAGGAGGATATCGACGCACTGCAGAATTTAATCGCTAATGCAGATGATTCTCTCGCATACTTCGCGCTTCGAGACGACAAAAGCGTCGTATGGTCACAAGATAAGCACGCGGCAATCACTTATAGAGTCGTCGCAGGTGCCATGCTCGCATCGGGCGACCCTTTAGGTCCAAAGGAGTTATGGCCGAGAGCCATGCGAGAGTTTAAGGAAATCGCTGATCGACATGCGTGGTCGATCGGTGTCACGGGCTGCTCTGAAGCGGCCAGCGAAATGTGGGTAGATGTGTGCGACTTACAATCAATCGAAATGGGTGATGAAGCAATTATAGATATCGCTGCATTTTCACTCGAGGGAAGAGCCATGCGCAACACTCGCCAAATGGTGGCTCGTGCGAAGAGGAATGGGTACGAGGTATCTATCACTCCGCTCTCCAAATTAAACGATCGTGAACTTCACCAGTGGAAGTATCAAGCAGTAGCGTGGCGCGGCGAGGCACGCGAGCGCGGGTTCTCGATGAACCTCGGCAGGTTTGGAGAGCGTCGGGATGCAAAAGCTCTGCTTGTAGAAGCAAAGAAGAACGATGAAACGGAAGCATTCCTGCAACTCCTCCCCTGGGGTAAGGATCGCTACTCACTTGATGTGATGCGGCGGGCACCACACGCGGATCCAGGAGTAAACGAACTGATGATTTCTGAGTTCACACACTGGGCCCTGGAACATCAAATTACGCATCTATCTCTTAATTTTGCCCCGTTTCGCTCCGTCTTTGAGCGAGGTGGGCAGGGAGATGCTTCACCCCTGCTTCGACTCAGTAGATGGGCACTCTTGCTTGCCTCTAAATGGATCCAAATTGAGAGCCTCTACCGGTTCAACTCAAAGTTTCAACCGAACTGGGAGACCCGATATCTCGTCTTTCCTAAAGGTGGATCCATCGTCCGAATTGGCGTGGCCGCTCTTGAGGCCGAGGCATTCCTGATTTGGCCGAGGTTAACCGCTCCATGGCGATCGCGCAGGCTCTCGGAACGGTAGCGGGTATGCTCGGATGATGTTTGATCTCACGGGTAAACGATTCTTAGTCACCGGTACCGGCTCTGCTCACGGAATCGGATTTGCCTCAGCGCGCGCGCTTCAATCTCTGGGCGCAAAAGTCTTCCTCACGTCTCTCTCTGACCGAGTACACGAGCGCGCAGATGAATTGAATTCTGTCGGCGCTACCGCTGATCTCACAAATGAACAAGAAGTCGATGAGTTGATCGTCGCTGCCGTGAAATCGCTAGGTGGCCTAGACGGAGTCGTCAACAATGCAGGAATGACTAGCGTGGTCGATCCTTCGCAAGGTGAATTCGCCTCGATCGACGACACCTCTCTCGCCATCTGGCGCAAGTCGTTTGCCCGAAACTTAGATTCGGCTTTTCTAGTCACCAAAGCCGCACTCCCCCACATGCGTAAAAATCCCTGGGGTCGCATCGTGATGGTCTCAAGTGCTACCGGACCACTCATGGCTATCCGAAACGATGTCGCATACGCATCGGCGAAGGCAGCAATGATCGGACTGGTGCGCGGGCTTGCCCTCGACGAGGCGTCCAATGCCATAACCGTGAATGCAATCGCTCCTGGATGGGTGGCCACCGAGTCACAAACTCCATCAGAGGCTCTCCATAGTGCGGCGACACCATTGGGAAGAGCTGGTACCCCAGATGAAATGGCTAGCGCGGTTGCGTGGTTATGTACGCCAGGGGCGGCGTATGTCACTGGGCAGATGATTGTTATCGATGGAGCTAACTCACTCCCAGAGCAAAGATTTTTGCCACCTACGAAGTAAGAGTTACCTCCAAAGTCAAAGTCGAGCCAGGAGCACTTGAGGAATTTGCGCTCAAAGACCAATTCCCTCCAGTGAGTAAGTCAAATGTTTGGCTCCCAATTCCAAATATCCCACCACTCGGTCCAACACCGTTATCGATAATCGAAAGCAACAGTGAAAATGTCTTTCGCTCGATCAATATCGTGACATTCGTAGCCTTGCCATGTCGAAATGAATTCGTTATTCCTTCTTCGACTGCCCGCGCAATCACTGCAACCTTTGGCTCCACTACATCCTCGCCAGAAAGAGATAGCTCAATTGAGAGAAAGTCCCGCCACCGAAGGGCTACCACTTCCACACTCTCGTGAAGCGATGTCGGAAAACCCTCTGTCTCCTGAGGAGGATTATTGAGAACGTCGAGAGCCGCCGAGATCGCGCTACTGACCCGCTCTTGATCTCCCGATACTTGCGCTGAATTCAAGATGGCAGAGAGCGTCAGCAATTGGGATTGAATTCCGCCATGAACATATTGTGCTAGCTCGCGACTGAGGAGGGATCTTTGATGTGCATTTGAAATCGATTCAAGACGCACGGTATCAATAGATTCACGAAGTTCGCGATTGAGATCATCTTGAACAGCAAGTGCGACTCGAATTACTGAGGCGACAATAGTTACCAACGGAATCCAGATAAAGATATTGATTGCCGAACTACGAGTCTCTGGCCAAGCGGTCGTAGAAATTATTAAGACAACAAATGCTTCGAAGAAAGCGATCCCGGCGATGAGAAAACCTGCCGCCCTTCCCCGGAATCGTGTAAAGCGGCTCTGAATTTTGTTTGCTAGCTTGAAGGCAAAAAAAGTGGTAACTCCCACAATAAGAACTTCATATATCCGCGTACCAAGATCGACTGTATTGGTGAGGAGAGTGGGGAGTACCGTCAACATTGTGGGGGCCCATGGGTGAAACGGTGCAAGTCTGAAAGCTCTGCCGAAGACCTCAGCAATAGAAACACTTGGTATCTCTAATTCAGGCTGCGCCCATAACGAGTGGCTGAGAGGTCGAAAATAGTCGCGCGCGACTCGTTCAATGCGATCAGAGATCTGCTTCCAGTCATCCTGAATTCCGCCTGCTTGCAAGGAAGTGAGTTCGCTCTTGATTTGGGCAATCTCCGCGGTAAAAGTCGCTGCACCATTCACCCCTAGGAACATACCGAGGTTATCAAGCATCTCCTTCTCTCGCCGTTCCCCACTCTCGAGGGCTAACTTCTCGAGAATAAGTTTCCTACGTTCAATTTGATATCGATCACGCATAGTGAAAACGAGGGCGGTGATGAAGAGCGCGAAGGCACCAATGATTGCTGATGAAATAGTTCGACCAACGATTTCTGAAACAGCATGCAAATGTCCGATGAGTTCGAATCGATAACTCGCATAACCGGTACCAAATCCCTTCACCGCACCGGCTAACGCTCCAACGAAGAGAACACTCTGGTATGACCGCGGTTCTAGATGGCTATTTCTAAAGTAGGTGTATTTGGCGGTGATTATCACCGCGGCTGCGCCGATAGTTCCAATCACCGAAGCCCAAATCCAGAGGCTCACGTTCTTTGAATCAGAGAAATCTGCACGTTGTGCAACTACCGAGAAAAGAATGAGCGGAAGGAGGAGCAGAGCCGGCCAGATCATGATCGCCCGCCTGCCGCCAAGTGTATCGAGGATGTGGGTTTCAGTTTGAGTCATGTGATGGCGCGCCTCCCATGAGGCGGTAGTAAAGACGCGAGATCGAGACGCGTTGATTCTGACCCTCTGGGATAATTGGCCAACTCATTTGGCCGAAGATTCGGGAGATCATCTGCTCAACCGACTTTTCACTCACCGCACGGCGCGAGGCAATCTGGCTATTGGTGTGCCCCAGCGAGACAAGCCGCATGGTCTCAATTTGTGAATCGGTGAATTCTTTTACACGTGGGACTCCGGCCGGGCGGACGCGATTACCTAGAGGAGCGGCGGCAGCCCTCTTAGCGTTTTCAAGTGCCACCACAACTTTTTGAATATCGCCCATCTCGCGCTTGATCAAGAATTCAACTCCTGCAGGCGCTTGAGAAAGATTCGGACCGAGTAATCGCGGGTCTTCGATGCTGGTCAACATCACAATTCCGACCTGTGGGGCGCGTTGCCTGACGGTGGCTGCAAGATCCAATCCATTCGGACCCTTGCCGAGATTGAGATCAAGAAGTACCACGTCAGGAAGGAGATCCAAGATGAGTTTGAGTCCTTCGCTCGCACTCGCCGCAGACCCGATGATGATCACCCCGTGCGCAGAGAGCGAAGTACTGAGGAGCCCACGAGTGAAGTCGTCGTCCTCGACGAGAACTACCTGTAGTTGCTCCATGGCTCAATTATGGCGCTTAACGCACACTTCTCCATAGGTCGTAGGGTAAACCCAGGACTTTACTAGGGCGTGAGTTCTGTGGGGAGTTCAAGGTACTCCTCAGATTGCCCATCACTTAGCGGCCGGTCATATTTCAAAGCAATTTTCGTGAAGACCTTGCGACCGTTGGACGTCTTTATGGGCTCAGAGAGGAGCAAAGTCGCAATTCGAACATCGTAGTTTCCGCTAGCGCAATCCGGATCACACGTGTTCTTTGTGGAAGTTGCCAAACCGAATGTTGATTCCGCCGACCACGAAGCCCACATAATCTTCGATAGCTGTTGGCCTCCATCGGCGCAGTACAACTGTAATTCTTTCGGAGCCTCTACATACTCCATGCAATCAACAACAAAAATCCTAGGAGCAGTCGCATCCGGAGACGGGTCAGCGCTTACCGCAGCGGAAGCGGAGGGGCTGGCTTCTTCCCGAGGCACTCCTGAAGTTGAGCAACCTGCTATCGCCAACGATGACAGCACCAGCGCCGACCAATTGCGGATAGATCCCAAAGAATTAATCCTTGGCCAAGGCACGAAACTTTAACGAGTCACGGCCATGATCTTTGGTTCGCTCGTGAATTTTTCGAATCTGTTGTTCCACTTCAGCAACTGCCAAATCGAAGGCTGCCAGATCGTTGAAGGCCGCGCTCTCAGCGCGCAAGAGCGGACCAGCTCCACGCGAGGTGAGAATCACGCGGTGAGATTCCTTCCCTTGCCTGGGATTCTGTTCGTGAAGAACTTCTACTTCAATTCGCTCAATTACTACGTTGAAGCGATCCATCGTTTTGAGCTTGGACTTAACAGTCTCACTAAAATCTTCTGCGAGGCCTGCGTGGCGGGCGTGAATGGTAATTTCCATAACTGCCTCCTCGGTGTTTCTACTAATGACTATACCCGTCAGTACTCCGACGCGCCGGAGGTTTATCTACACCTTACTTTTACCCCTCCCGCGACTATCCCTTCTTGGTATACCCCACCGGACACTTGGGGTTCACTCCGACAATTGATTTAAGCGTCTTTCCGCGCACACATTTGATCGTAACTTTCTTCACGACTGGCTTTACCGGTGTCGGAGCTACGGTGATAGCCGGTTCGGTTTTGGCCTGCGCCAACGTAACTCGGATCGTGGGGCTCGAGAACGTAAAGCCGGAAGCTGACAGCGAGAGCCACCCATCCTTCTCAGTCAGAGATTGAGTTTGCACGCTCGCTGTTCCGCTTTCAGAGAGCACGGAGACCGTTGCGCTTATCGGAGCGCTACTAAACCCATAAAGGCACCGGGCCACATCTGAGCGGAGGAGAAGATTGTATTCTCCCTGAAAGACATCGCCCTTAGGGGTTAAGTGCGGTGCCGCAACCTTGTAATCCAGAGATTGGCTCGCAAGATTAAAGGAAGGAGGTCCATCAAGATATTGTGTGGCATTTGTGGTCACTAAGCCAACGAGATTTGGCGCCGACTTAATGCAAGGAGAGTTCACGGTGGGGGAATTGTTAGTCATCGTTCGCACAGTCCACGCCGTAGGCAAGGCAGATGCTTGATTCGAAGAGAGCGGAAGCCAGCCGAGAAATTCCGTCATCTCGTCTTCTCCGAATCCATTGTTCGCATTATGTAAAAGGGCAATCGTAGACATTGGGCCACCAGCCGAACCGTAATAAGTCGATCCAGTTCGAGACCTGGCAGCATAAAATGTATTGAGTGCCTCGGTGAGTTCGCTGTTCTTCTTCCACACCGCGAGTACCGGGACTTTTACGGAGTAGCCGGAGACGTTCAGTAAGGAATTCCCATTAGTTCCGGTGGTGAGGCTCGCATCAGGTTGATCAAGACGGGCATGCAGCCAACCTGTCATCTTTTTTTCAAATCGAAGTTTCACACCAAATTTGATATTACTTGGAAGGGGGTACGGTTCAGCGCATTGGGTCTCGGAGTGGCCCACGCAGCCAGGTACCTGATCGCCACCCGTTTCACTCCCAAGGAATGCGTAATCTGAAGCATTTGTAGACATCCCGAATCGCTGGGTGAGCTGAATATCGCGTAACTTCACCGCAAAAATCCCAGCCTGAAAACGATCGGTCTGGAAAGTAAGATCCGGACGATTTAATGAAGTGCGGTTACCAATCATTTCGGCTTTGATTAAATAGAGATCCCCGCCGTCGTGTGGCGCTCCTGGAATATGAATCAGTGTCGAAGTTGCTCCAGTTGGCAAATTCAATGCGGGATCACCGGAGTAGCTCTGAATCCCCTTCGCAGGGAAGTAAGTCGCATCAGAGACGGCTAGATCTTTACCGTCGGAATTCTTGGCCGCAATTCCGACGATGCAGTTGGTATCTATGTCAGAAGTGCAGCGCGGCAACGTGGCACGGTATTTTTGAAGTCGCGTAAAAGTGCATCCTGGATCAGAGGCGGAAGTACAAGCCACTACAGCAGTGACGGTGTCTTTCATCGCCAACATGGTGGCAGTGTCTGAAGGAGTAGTCGTGAAATTTAAGAGCGAAGACGACATCCGGACTAGTTCGTCAGAATCCTGGGCCAAGAAACCCTGCGTATCGACTGTGGCTGGAAAGGGCGGCTCGAATTGTTCATCTGGGATCACTCGGGGGTCAAGGGCGATAGTCCCTTTACCGCCCACCACTTTGCAGATCAGGTGAAGTGGTGGAATCCAAAAGGTCTTATCCGCTTGATCTGTCGAACATCCCTGGCCCACTTGGGGGGCGCTCGTCCAGCGCTCGGCCGCACCCGTCGGTTGCAGCCCGAGGGTCATCGAAAAAATCAAGATAAGTACCCAGAGGCGCTTCACTTTGGCAAAGTACCGCATGTAGAGAAATATCGGGATAGGTGTGCCCGGGAACCACTCACTCAACCCTCAAGATAGCCGTCCAAAATAAGATTATTTAGGGCTGATAGCCAAAATAAGATTATTGAGGGCTGATATGACGCCTACAGAGTCCGATGGATCACGAACTGGAAGCGACCTTCCACAAAATACGTATCACTAGCCATTACCGGCACACCATCTCGCAAGAAGTGCAGCTGCTTTAAAAGTAAATAGAGCCCTGACTTGGGACGACCCTTCCCCCACCCGATGTCCATGGAGCTGATTGCGTGAATTTCCGCGAGCGCGCGCACCGGAAAGATTCCCAACTTGGCGAAGGCACCGAAGACGCTGCCTTTACCCATTTCGCCGATGCTCTTCTCGGGGAGGTCGCGAATCGCCACCGCGTCATATGAG
>Ga0194055_10004260_pt1 | contig 10772 bp, 12 predicted proteins | sample SepL449m_MetaG_FD_155482 | JGI IMG/M metagenome (GOLD analysis project Ga0194055, IMG submission 155482) | Anoxic zone freshwater microbial communities from boreal shield lake in IISD Experimental Lakes Area, Ontario, Canada - Sep2016-L442-9m | ecosystem: Environmental > Aquatic > Freshwater >... | reverse complement strand
CCCCAGCCGATCACTGCGACCGCGGCGAAGACCGCCGCCCTGCTCACCATGGCAGCGACATTACCGCCGCGATGTCCGCCCGTTCAGGCAGAGCGGGGCAGCCAGGGCAGCAGCACGCCGCGGCGGCGCAGGACGGCCTCGTCGAACTGGTGCTCGGCCTCGGCGACCGAGCCGATGACGGGAAGACTCTCGATCCGGGCGGCCAGCCGCCGGGTGACCGCCTCGCTGGGCACCAACGCCCAGTCGACGCCGGCCGCCACGCAGCGCTCGTCGAGGGCGGCGAGCAGTGCGACCGCGCGCGGGGTGAACGCCGTCACTCCGGTCAGGTCGAGTACCAGCCGGGATCCGGCCGAAACCGCCCGAACGGCGGACTCCGTCACCGGGGCGACATTGGCCGCGTCGACGCGGCCGCTGATCGCGACGACGGTGGCGCCGTGCCGGCAGTAAGCCCAGAGGTGAGCACCCTTGAAGTCCCGAGCCGGGTTGCCGTAGCGGGAAGTGAAGCTTGTCACGGTGTGCTCCCTGTGGTCGAAGCCGCAATCCCCGTAGAGAGGACGTGTGCTCGACGGTAGGCGGCAACTCTAAGGCGGCTGGGAGTGCCGTTTAAAACCTTGGTGAGAATGGATATTCGTCCGCCAGACCAAACCGGCGGGCTGTCGGCGCCGAAGACTCGGTAGCCCCGGGGCTCCACAGCGTTTCGGGGAACCACAAGCGATGGAGGTTCGACTGATGACGATACGAATTACGCGAATGATGGCGTTGGTGTTGGCGGTTATGGCGTTGTCCTTCGGCCTGGGCCGGCCGGCCACCGCCTCGGCCGCCGACCTCAATTTCACCGGCACGACGCTCAGCGGGGCTACGTTCAACGGCGCCAGCCTGCAGGGCCGACCGGCCGTGCTGTGGTTCTGGACACCGTGGTGCCCGTTCTGCAACCAGGAGGCGCCCAGCGTGGCGGCGGTCTCGGCGGCCAACCCGGCGGTGACCTTCGTGGGCATCGCGACCCGCGCCGACAACGCCGCACTGCAGGGCTTCGTATCGAAGTACGGCCTGAACTTCACCAATCTCAACGACGCCGACGGCTCGATCTGGGCCAAGTTCAACGTCCCGTGGCAGCCCGCGTATGTGTTCCTGCGCGCGGACGGATCGTCGTCGTTCGTGAACAACCCCACCTCGGCCATGTCGCAGCAGGAACTCACCAGCCGGGTGCAGGCGCTGACTTCTTGATGAACACCGACCTGATCGGGCTGGCGTTCGCCGCCGGGACATTGGCGGCGTTCAACCCGTGCGGGTTCGCGATGCTGCCCGCCTACCTGACGCTGGTGATCCAGCGAGACGGGGGCGGGCAGCTGGCCGCACTGACCCGGGCGCTGGCGGCGACCACCGCGATGGCAGCCGGTTTTCTCGCCGTCTTCGGGGTGTTCGGCCTGCTCACCGTGTCGGTGGCCTCCGCGGTACAACAGCGGCTGCCCTACCTGACGGTGGTCATCGGGACAGCGCTTGTCGCACTTGGCGCTTGGCTGCTCTCGGGTCGCGAATTGCCGGGCTGGTCCTTCGGGAAGGGCGCCCGTTGGGCGCCGTCGGCCCGGCTGGGTTCGATGGTCGGTTACGGCGCCGGTTATGCCCTGGCCTCATTGTCGTGCACGGCGGGCCCGTTCCTGGCGGTCACCGGCAGCAGTCTGCGGGAAGGATCGGCTCTGACGGTTGCAGCCGTCTACACCGCCTACGCCGCGGGAATCGCGCTGGTGGTCGGAGTGCTGGCCGTTGCGGTGGCCCTGGCCAGCGGTGCGGTGATCGACCGGATGCGGCGGGTGCTGCCCTACGTCAACCGACTCAGTGGCGCGATCCTGATTCCGGTAGGCCTGTACGTGGCTTACTACGGTTGGTACGAACTTCGGTTGTTCGGCGGCAGCGGCAGCGCCGACGATCCGGTCATCGCCGCGGCGGGGCGCATCCAGCGGATGGTGTCGGCATGGGTGTACCGATGGGGCGGGGGGACGTGGCTGATCATGCTCGGCGCTCTGGTCCTCATGGCGGTCGCAGGCTGGGCGTGGCGGCGACGTCGGCGTCTCCCGGGACCGGCGCGCACGCCGTTAGACTCGGCGGCATGATCTTCCCTGTTCGCCGTTGGGCTCTCGGCGCCGCCCTCGCCCTCGCCCTCGCCGGTGCCCCCGCCGCGCTGGTGAGCATCGCAACTCCCGGCACTGCCAACGCCGACGTCTGCGTCGGCGCGGGCCGGCGGGTTCAGGTCAGCGGGTGCGCCAACCTGTCCGACGTCATGGCGCCCTACGTTCTTCCGCAGGACGCCTACGCGCCGATCACTCCCAACACCAGCGCGTGCGTGGGGTGGAACGGACGTTGGGTCAACGCCAGCGGCTGCACGTAAAGCCAAGCGGCTCAACAAAATACCCCCGCGGACCGGAAGGTCCGCGGGGGTATTTTGTGTTTCGCCGGACCTACCGGTGCAGGTCGAACCGGTCGCTGTCCATCACCTTGACCCAGGCCGAGACGAAGTCGTTGACGAACTTCTCCTTGGCGTCGTCGGAGGCGTAGACCTCGGCCAGTGCGCGCAGTTGCGAGTTCGACCCGAACACGAGGTCCACTCGGCTTCCCGTCCACTTCACTTCACCGGTCGCGCGATCCGTGCCGACAAAGGTCCCGTCGTCGGCCGGGGCGGGAGCCCACTCGGTTCCCATGTCCAGCAGGTTGACGAAGAAGTCGTTGGTCAGCTGACCCGGCTTGTTCGTCAGCACACCGAGATTGGAGTCCCGGTAATTGGCGCCCAGCACGCGCAGGCCGCCGACCAAGACCGTCATCTCCGGAGCGGACAGCCTCAGCAGATTCGCCCGATCGAGCATTTGGAACTCCGCGGGCATCTCAGCGGCCTTGCCGAGGTAGTTGCGGAAGCCGTCCGCCTTCGGCTCCAGGTACGCGAAGGACTCGACGTCCGTCGTCTCCTGAGTGGCGTCGCCGCGGCCGGGGCTGAAAGGCACCGTGACGACGACGCCTGCGTCCTTGGCGGCTTTCTCGACCGCCGCGACACCGCCCAGCACGACGAGGTCGGCGAAGGAGACCCCGGTGTCGGAGGCCTTCTGGATCTCCTCGAGCTTGCGCACCACCTGCGCGAGGTCATCGGGCTCGTTGGACTCCCAGCCGGCCTGCGGCTGAAAGCGGATGCGACCGCCGTTGGCGCCGCCACGCTTGTCACTGCCGCGGAATGATGCAGCCGCCTTCCAGGCGGTCGAAATCAATTGCGGCACAGTGAGATCCGAGGCCAGGATCTGGCTCTTCAACGCAGCGACATCAGCGTCGCTGAGCTGACTCTGACCGGTGGGGACCGGGTCCTGCCAGAGCAGGGTCTCCTGGGGGACCAGCGGGCCGAGGTAGCGGGTGACCGGCCCCATGTCGCGGTGGATCAGCTTGAACCAGGCCCTGGCGAACGCGTCGGCGAGCTCCTCAGGGTGATCGAGCCAGCGGCGGGTGATCTTCTCGTAGATCGGGTCGAAGCGCAGGGCGAGGTCGGTGGTCAGCATCGACGGGTGGGTCTTGCCGGTGCCGAAGGGCTCCGGCACGCTGTTGGCCCAGCCATCGTTCTTCGGCTTCCACTGGTGCGCGCCGGCGGGACTGCGGGTCAGCTCCCACTCGTTGCCGTAGAGGATCTCCAGGTAGCTGTTGTCCCACTTGGTCGGCGTATGCGTCCAGATGACCTCAAGGCCACTGGTGAGGGCGTCGGGGCCCAACCCGGTGCCATTGCCGTTCTTCCACCCGAGGTCCTGTTGCTCCATGGGGGCGGCCTCCGGCTCGCGGCCGACCAGCGCCGGGTCGCCCTTGCCGTGCGTCTTGCCGAAGGTGTGGCCGCCGACGATGAGAGCTGCGGTCTCGACGTCGTTCATCGCCATCCGGCCGAAGGTCTCCCGGATGTCGATCGCAGAGGCCAGCGGATCCGGGTTGCCGTCGGGCCCTTCCGGATTGACGTAGATCAAGCCCATCTGGACTGCGGCCAGCGGGTTCTCCAGGTCACGCTTACCGGTGTAGCGCGTGTCACCGGCGAGCCAGCTGCTCTCCGAGCCCCAGTAGATCTCCTCGGGCTCCCACTCGTCGTCGCGGCCGAACGCGAAGCCGAACGTGGCGAAGCCCATATCGTCGAGCGCGACGTTTCCGGCGAACACGAGCAGATCGGCCCAGGACAGGTTCTTGCCGTACTTCTTCTTCACCGGCCAAAGCAGCCGGCGGGCCTTGTCGAGGTTGCCGTTGTCGGGCCAGCTGTTGAGAGGCGCGAATCGCTGCATGCCGGCACCGGCGCCGCCGCGGCCGTCTTGCACGCGGTAGGTGCCGGCAGCGTGCCAGGACATCCGGAGGAAGAAGGGTCCGTAGTGGCCGAAGTCAGCGGGCCACCAATCCTGCGAGTCCTTCATCACCTCCACGATGTCGGCCCGGACGGCGTCGGCGTCGAGGTTCTGCACCGCTTCGGCGTAGTCGAACTCTGCACCCAGCGGGTTGATGACATCGGGGTTGTGCGCCAGGATCTTCAGATTGGGCTGGTTGGGCCACCAGTCGCGGTTGCCGCCACCCTCGACCGGCGGCTTCATGACAGGACACTGGGCGCCGCTGGCGCGCTCATCCTCGAACCGCGCCAGAAGGACGGAGCGTAGTTCCGACTCGGTCATGGCGTTGATGGCTTGTTCGGTGGTGGGGAATTCCTCAGCCACGAGCTTTCCTTCCGGGTGAATCGACCGTGATCACGGTTGTGATCACGAGGGTTGACGGGTAGAGCAGTCGGGGCACAGACCCCAGTAGATGACCTCAGCTTCGTCGACCAGGAAACCCTGGTCGTCAACTGGGGTCAGACACGGCACATCGCCGGCGGGGCACTCCACATCGCCGATGGTTCCACAGGATCGACACACCAGGTGGTGATGGTTGTCGCCGACGCGCGCCTCGTAACGGGCGACTGATCCCGACGGTTGAATCCGCCGCACCAGGCCGGCCGTGCTCAACGCGGCCAGGACGTCGTAGACAGCCTGGCGCGACACCTCGGGCAGCAAGGCGCGGACGGCGGCGAAGATGGAGTCGGTGTCGGCATGCGGGTGGTCCTGCACGGCTTCCAAAACGGCCAGGCGGGGGCGGGTCACCCGCAAATCGGCTCCTCGCAGCAGTTCTGCGAATTCCGGCATGTGATGGATCCTCGCCTCTTTTCTGGACTGAGTCAAGACTCGGTAGAGGTCGGGTCAACCCCGGGCGGATCGGTCGGTAGGGTGATGTCCCGTGTCGCTCATCACGGTGGCCCTGGAAATGGTCCCGCCCAACACCGATCGCAGCCTCGACGAGCAGTTAGCCGAAGCGCGCAAGGTCGCCGAATTGTCCGCGGCGACCGGCATCGCCGACCAGATCGGGCACGTGATGATCCCCGGGATGATCGACGAGGACGAAGGACGTCCTGTCGAGATGAAGCCCAAACTCGACGTTCTCGACTACTGGCGCATGATCAGCCCGGAACTGCCGGGAATCAAAGGACTCTGCACCCAGGTCACTGCGTTCTCCGACGAGCCGACCCTGCGCCGGCGGCTGACCGAACTCGTCGACTCCGGGATGGAGGGCGTGGCCTTCGTCGGTGTGCCGCGCACCATGGCCGACGGCGAGGGCTCCGGCGTCGCGCCGACAGACGCGCTCTCGCTCTATACCGGCCTGGTGCCGAACCGCGGCGCGATCCTGATCCCCACCCGCGCCGATGAGACCGGCCGGTTCGGGTTCAAATGCCGGCAGGGTGCCACCTACGGCATGACGCAGCTGCTGTACTCCGACGCGATCGTGGACTTCCTCAAGCAATTCTCCACCACCACGGACGCGCGGCCGGAGATCCTGCTGTCCTTCGGATTCGTGCCGAAGCTGGAAAGCCGTGTGGGACTGATCAATTGGCTCATCCAGGACCCGGGTAACGCTGCGGTCGCCGAGGAACAGGCCTTCGTCAAGGACATGGCCGCGGCCGAACCGCCGGCCAAACGGGTGATGATCCTCGATCTGTACAAGCGCGTCGTCGACGGTGTCGCCGGGCTCGGCTTCCCGATCAGCATCCATCTGGAGGCCACCTACGGCTACTCGGCGCCGGCCTTCGACACCTTCGTCGAGATGCTCGACTACTGGTCACCCCGCACGTGACGCCCGTGCCGGTGGCGCAACCGTGAAAACCTGGATCAACTTCGATTCCGCACCGGTTTTCACCATCGCGCTGACCGACGAGTTCGCCGGACGTCAGGTCTGCGACGGCATGATCATCGAGGGTCCCCAGGGCTGGGGCGAATTCGCTCCGCCCATCGGCACGGACCCCGAGCGGGCGGCGCGCTGGCTGACCGCGGCCATCGAGGTGGGGACCGTGGGCTGGCCCGACCCGATGCGCGGCCGGGTTCCGGTCGCGGTGACGGTGCCGCCGGTATCCCCGGAGCGAGCGGCCCAACTGGTCGCCGCCGCAGGGTGCCGCACGGCGTCGGTCCACGTCGGCACCGCCCTCGCCGATGACATCGCGCGGACCGAGGCGGTCCGCGACGCGCTGGGACCTGACGGGTCGATCCGCTGCGACGCCGACGGCAGGTGGGACGTCGATGCCGCAGCGACGGCGATCGCCGCCCTGGATCGGGCCGCGGGCGGGCTGGAGTTCGTCGAGCAGCCGTGCGCGACCCTCGAGGAGGTGGCCGAGGTGCGTCGCCGCGCCGCAGTCCCTATCGCGGTGGACCAGTCGATTCGCAATGCCGCTGAGCCGCTGCGTCTTTCGCTGGTCGGCGCCGTCGACATCGCCGTCCTGACGGTCGGCCCGCTCGGCGGGGTGCGGCGGGCGTTGCGGGTCGCGGAGTCCTGCGGCCTGCCGTGTGTGGTGGCCGGGGAACTCGGCAGCAGCATCGGCATCGCCGGGCCGGTGGCGCTCGCCGGGGTGCTGCCGGACACCGGTTACGCGAGCGAACTGGGCACCGCGCGATTCTTGGCCGGCGACCTCGTCAGCGACGCGCGGTCGTTGATTCCGGTCGACGGCTATCTGCCCGTGGCGCCGATGCCGCCGGGTCCGGACCCCGAGCGGCTGCGCCGGTACGCCCCGGCCGACGATGCGACCGTCGCTCGGTGGCGCGCGTTGCTCGCCGCCGCCCAGGCATTCATCTGATTCGGCTATCCGGCGGTGTATCCACCGTCTGCGGCCACGAGAGCGCCCGTCATATAGGAACTCTCCTCCGATAGCAGGAAGCAGGCGACCCGCGCGATCTCGTCGGGCCGCGCGACCCGGGCGATCGGTTGGGCGTGCTCCAGTCCAGTCCTGATCTCGTCCTGACGCAGACCGCTGAGTTCCCCGTAGCGCGCCACCGCGGTGTCCAGCAGGGGAGTGTCGGTCGTTCCCGGGCACAGACAGTTCACCCGGATGTTGAACGGCGCGTAGTCGATGGCGGTGCTTTTGGTGAGCTGCCCGATCGCCGCCTTCGTCAGTCCGTAGACCGAACTGCGCCCCTTTCCGACGAACGTCTGATCCGATCCCGTCAGCAGGATCACCCCGTGCATCTGCGCTTTCATCACCGGAATCACCGCCTTCAGGGTGTAGAACACCCCCTTGAGGTTGACCGAGAGCACCGACTCGAACTCCTCGACCGAGGTCTCCTCGATATTGGCGAACCGGTGAATGCCGGCGTTGGCGAACAGGCAGTCGATCCGGCCTTCTCGATCGACCACCTCCCCGACGGCGGCCGACACCGATTCGTGGTCGGCCACATCGCAGGAGATGAAGTAGTCCCCCGGACAGCCGTCGCGTCGGACATCGAGGTTGTAGACCCGCGCACCCCGTTCCCGAAGCAACTCCCGGGTCGCTGCGCCGATGCCGGTGGTTCCTCCGGTGATGACGGCCACCGTGCCGGGCATGACCATGGGACCGTAGCTGTGCGCAACCATCCGAGAAGTATCGCGTCCTCTGATCGGCGGAGGGCGGATTCCCCGGCCGCCGTGTCTCTTCGGTGGATGTCCCGGCCGATGCGGGACGGCGATAGTTGAGAACTGCCGGAGAAGTCGGAGGAGTCGTGAATCGGAATCTGGTCGAACGGGTACGCCACCATCTGCTGCGGGGCTATCAGCGACTGGCCCCGCCGCCGGCGGCGATGATGGAGGTGATCGTCGACGCCTGGGTCGCACAGGCCGTCACGGCCGCCGCCGCACTCGGTGTCGCCGACGCGCTGGCCGACGGACCTGTGGAACTCTCGGTCCTGGCCCAGCGGGTGGGAGCCGATCGCGACGCGCTGGGGCGGCTGATGCGCGCGCTGACCGGCCGTGGGATCTTCCGTCACTACCGCGACGGCCGTTACGGCTTGACGCCGCTGGGGGACACGCTGCGCCGGGATGCGCCCGCCTCGATGCGGGGTGCGGCGCTGTTTCTGGGATCTGTCCAGCATCGCGAGCATTGGAGCCATCTGGACCAGGCCATCAGAACCGGAAGGCCGGTCGTTCCCGAGATGCGGGGCAAGGAGTTCTTCGACTACCTGCGCGAGCAACCGGACCTGGCCGAGATCGTCAACGACGCGATGACCAGCAGTTCGCAGATGGCGGTGCCCCCCGTCGTCGCCGGCTACGACTTCAGCCGGTTCGCGACCATCGTCGACGTGGGCGGTGGACATGGTGCTCTGCTGGGCGCGATCCTGTCTACGACACCGGCGGCCCGCGGGGTGCTCTTCGATCTGCCGGATGTGGTCGCCGGCGCCGCTGGGCATCTGGAGCGCGACGGAGTCGCTGACCGCGTGCGCGTCGTCGGGGGGTCGTTCTTCGACACCGTCCCGTCCGGGGGTGATCTTTACCTGCTCAAGCACATCATTCATGACTGGGATGACGAGCAGGCGGTGCAGATCCTGCGCACTGTCGCCGCGGCGGCCGGAACGCGGGCGACGGTGCTGGTGATCGAGTTCGTCATTCCCGACCACGACCGCGACTTCTCCGGGAACTGGGGCGATCTGGAGATGCTGCTGACCACCGGCAGCCGGGAACGCAGCGCCGCGCAGTACCGGGCGCTGCTGGCCCGCGCCGGACTGCGGATGACACGACTCATCCCGACTGCGTCGGCTTTCAGCATCATCGAAGCCCGGCGACTTTAAAGCGTGTCGAACAACTCTGTTTGAGTGTTTGGCACCGCCCTTCTCGGGCGTCGTCGGTTCAGGCCGCTGGTGCGGTGTGAACGTCGGTTCCCGCGTCGTTCAGGCTGGTTTCACCGACACGCGAAGAGTGTTGGTCAGAGCCGTCCTGTCGGCGGGCGTTGGTGGCCCGGCCTCCTGCTTGGTGTGTCCTGGTCAGCAGCGCACAAACACTTCCTGCGTTGGTGCGCGAAAAAGGTCGACGGAATCAAACGCCACATCCTCGTCGACACCGCAGGAATCCTGATCGCCGCGACCGTCACCCCGGCCAACGTCCAAGACCGCGCCGCCTTCCCGGCCCTGTTACGCGAGGCCAAACGCGTCGCACCCACCATCGCTCACCTCTGGCTGGACAAGGGCAACACCGGCCACACCGTCGCAGAATCCGCAACACAAGCCGGGGTCAGCATCGACGTCGTATCCGGCCCCAAGCCCGCCAACGGGTTCCAGGTCCAGCCCCGCCACTGAGTCGCCGAACGCACCAACGGCTGGATCAACTCTCTGCCGACGACTCGACCGCCACTACGAAGTCACCCTCACAGCACACGAAGGCTTCCTCCACCTCAGCCAGATCGCCCCACTACTACGCAGAGCGGCGATCGCGCGTCCGGTGGCCCCACTTCCCTCAACCATCCGTCATCTGGTGGCAGCGTCGGCGAGTGCCTGCAGCTGAGCGACAGCGGCCCGTGCCCTGTGGACTAGGTCGTCGTAGGTCAATACCTCGTCGACCGACAGTTGCTCGCGCACAAGTGCGAGGTACTGATGCGGGTCCTCGGTCGCACGAAACGAACTGGCCGTCTCACGGCCGATGATCAGTGCGGTGGTATAGCTTCCAGGGATACCCGGATATCGCGACTTGATCAGGTCATAATGCCGGTTGATGTAGTGCTTCCACTCCGCGACCTGAAACGCCGCGTGCGTTACAGCCACGCGGGATGCCCCTCGCGGGTGTCGAGGATGTTCGGGCGAAGGGTGGCAGGCGGCTGGCCGCACGCGGTAGCGGTGTGCTGTTGCGTTGATATAGTGGCCACTAGCCTGTTGCGCTGAGCTTCAGGAAGTGAGCCCGACAGTGTTCCGGACGGTGCGCGGTCGGGCTTCGCGCTGTCTGGGGTCAGATGAGCTTGACGGTCGTCACCGGTCGTACACGCTGGCGCCATTCGCCTCCTCGCGCCCAACACCATGCGATCGCATCGGGGATTGTCAGCAGCAGCTTGGGCCTTGCCCCCATGTAGTGGACACGGGATTTGTGGTTAGGCGGCTTCGGGCAGCGTAGCGGTCGTCAGGTTCCTTTCGTAGGTCGCGGGGCTGGAATGACGGCATCGGGAGTGCCGTCGTTTGGTGTTATAGCGGGCCAGCCAGCGGAACACCTCGCGGCGGCAACTCGCCGCGTCTGGCCAGCAGGACCGGTCTTGTAGGACCTCACGTTTGAGGGTGGCGTTGAACGATTCCGCCAGCGCGTTGTCGGCACTTGACCCCACGCCACCCATGGATTGGGTGACCCCCAACTCACGGCATAGGTTCGCGAAATCCTTTGAGGTGCATTGACTTCCGTGATCGGCATGGAACACAGCACCGGCCAGGCTGCCCCGCAACGCGGCAGCGGCGTTGAGGGCGTTTTCGACCAGTTCGGTG
>Ga0194055_10004259_pt1 | contig 10773 bp, 11 predicted proteins | sample SepL449m_MetaG_FD_155482 | JGI IMG/M metagenome (GOLD analysis project Ga0194055, IMG submission 155482) | Anoxic zone freshwater microbial communities from boreal shield lake in IISD Experimental Lakes Area, Ontario, Canada - Sep2016-L442-9m | ecosystem: Environmental > Aquatic > Freshwater >... | reverse complement strand
TTTTGCAAGAGTTTCACTAATTTTTCCCTCGCATTTGGTAATATAATCATAAAGATCAATAGTGTTAGGATTTTTTGCTAACACAATATAAACAAATTCATCATCAACAAAATGACGCATGTATTTAACAATACCAGTAACATCCTTTAATAACTCTAAAAATTTTATTTCTCTAGCACAAGTAGTTTTTTTGATGATAACAGGTTTTTTGTTCACAACAGCATTATACACAATAGATCGGCCACCAAAGTTAATTATTTGAATAAGGTCAAAAGCTGAGTGACTTTGACACAAACAAAGGTTTTGTATCCATTGATTCTGAAAAAAAATATAATAAGTTAGATATATGAATAAAAAAATATTTTGGTTTTTTTTTGATTTTTTGCCACACATACCAGTTGGGTCGGTTTTTTGAAAACATCAGATTTATCAGGCTGCATTCTTTTTAACTTGTATCTGAAACTATGAAATCCATAGGTTAACATTATGTTTATTTCGTGCCAGTAAAAACTCAACAAGACAACTTTTAACAAAAAGTTTTATTCTATAAGTTATTAATTCTATTGTAATTTCAGCTGGAAAAGTATCTAGCATATTGTCAGCATACATATCTAAAATGTAATATCGGGGCAGACCAGCATCATAGAACAAAGAATATATTCTTGATTTCCAGTTTTGTCCTGAAAAGCCCCGTAAGTGTTCACATCCCTCAATTACAATAGTTTGAGCATTAAAGTGTATTTGTTCGATATTGTACAATCTTTTTTTGAGTCGCTTGACAGCAAGATTATTTTGAATTGTTGCAATCGAAGGTAGTTCTTGATCAGTCAAACCTTCACTCAGTCCCCAAAATTGATCCGACCATTCGGGCATTTTAAAAAAATAATAAATCTGAAAACAAGTTTTTTGACATTTATTATGATTTTTATATAATATATACTTGGGTATTGTATTCTGACAACAAATAATCAGTTAAATATTGCACAGCTTTGGTTTTTGTAGCCTGGTTTAGAAAATAAATGTATGCAAGATTGGGATCAATATGATCATCATCATCTGGTACAATATCTATTGTCCAAAAATATGGAACATTGGCTTCATACAATAAAGTTAAAAGTTTATCTTTCCAAGTATTAACAAGTCTGTTTCGTAAATTTTGAACTCCTGTAACAGCAATTATTTGGGGTTCAGAAATAATCATTTCTAAAGTTTCTATTTGTTCTTGCAGTTTATAAATTTGGAAGCGTATTCCTAAGTCAGTCGCGGGAGCTGGTGGTGGAGGAGGAGGAGGTAAAAGCGATTCTTTCAACAAATTTGTCTCGTTGGTTGGATGATTCTTGGAACCGGAGTTGTTTGATACTATACATTCAACATTAGTATCTATTTCCATTGTATCAAAATCTGAAAAAATTAATTGATAGGACGTAGAGCTGGTTAGATTAGAGCCATTTTTTAGTTATCCATGGATGATGAATTAATTCATAGAAATTAATTCTTTTAGAAGGAAGTTTTGTAAGCATCCAACTTAAAAGTATTGTTACATCAATTGATACCAGAATGTTTGAATGATTTGCATGTTGAGTGTGTACCACATTATAAGAAGTTAGGAATGGTTGTTGGGAATATAACATTTCATATAGTACAAGACCTAAGGTCCACACATACATACTATTGACAGTATATGAATGAATTGTGAAATATTCAGGAGGAGCAATGTCGGTGCAAAGTTCTGTATTAAATTCTTCATCATTATCATCAAACTGGCTGGCTGAATTAAAATTCATTAATTTGATTTTATGAGAATATTGATCAATTAAAATATTTGAGCATCTAATTTTCCGATGAAAAATATTTAAATTATAACAGGTTTGAACTACTGCAACAAGCTGTTTAAAAATAGTATGAACAAGTGTTTCAGAAAGATTTTTATAATTATAAATATAACGTTTAAGAGTCATATCTCCGAAATATTCCATTACAAGTAAATGATTACAATAATTAAGATTAAATTGATCTAAATATGTGATCACACCCGGAACGTTCACTAGTTTCTTAAGAATATTAGCTTCTTTCAATTTACGATAGCGTGTGGAGTATACAGATTTCACTATTACTTTTTTATTTGTTTTTTTATTTGTTCCAACCGCAACAGATGTAAATTTTCCACTGAGTAATGTTTTACCCAAATAATATTGATCACTGAATCGAGTAATTTCTTGTGTATGGTACCCTTGGTTACTGAGTCGGGTTTTAGGATGAACCATTTTTGCAAAAAAACGAGTTATCTGAAAAATTAAAAATAACATGAATATTTTATGTACAACATTAATATCATACAATACAGTCAATTTTATATTTTACAATTTTAAAGGTAAACTACCAGTAGCACTTATGAAATATCGTTTGTTGGGTACATAATTGGTAAACAAATCTTTGCTCATATTAACTTTGAATAAAAGAAAATCAGGAGATTTAAAAAAATTATTGTAGGATAAGCAAGGAAATTCTTTGGGATTTAAATTTCTTTTGTGATATTCGTTTTGAAAATGGGTATTTAATCCTTTCATATGAGTAATGTATATTGCATCATTTTCATTGTATAATCTATAGCATTTCTCTCCAAGATATTCTCCTGCGTCAAAAACTCCTTCCTCTACCCAAATGCCACTTATTTTATTGCCAGTTTCAAAATGTTTGTCAAACAAAGATAAAAATTCTTTTCTTAAGTGCTGATCTACATTGTCTTCAAATTTGTTATATTTAACTAGAAAATGAGCACTGTCGGTATCCATATACAAAAGTTGAGCATATCTAGGGTTAAGATATTTCAATAAAAAATACAATCTTTTCAAAAGAATAATTTTGCTGTTGAACAAAATATAACAGCCTACATGACCTAACATAGTTGAAAATTCCTCCTTTGGAGGATTTTTTGTCTGAACTAAAAACATATTATTAGCCATTTGAATACATGATACAATATTTTTTGAGGAACGTTTGGGTATTTTTCTTCTATTTATATATTGTTTAAATTTTGTTGAGGATAAATTGCAAAGAGTGTAACCGTAACAAGAATTGAGCATTAATTTAATAAGTTCCGCTTTAACCTCATAGTTTTGCCTTAAAAATAAATTATTTTCTTGCTTTATCAAATTTTTAAGATTTTTTCTGATAGACAATTTGTTTTCAATGCTTGATCTCAAATAGTCATCTAATTGAAACAGAAGAGCATGATAAATATCCGGTTCATTTTCAAAGCCAAATGTTTTTCTCAACCAATTAAAGTATTCAGTACTAATAACCATAAATTCTTTACATTTATGAACACTTACAACACGTTTTGAATTAGACAATTTAGTTACTTGGTTTTGAGTATAGCGTGAAAGTTTTTCCAGATCATATTCTATTTTTTGAATAATAAAACCAAAAATAGGATTTTGCTGATTTGAAGCTATTTTTAAATTTTTTACAACAAGAAGTCCGGAAAGTTTTTGAGTGCAAATATCTTCTAGAAATTGATGATATTTATAATCAGTGCGATAATATGACATAAAATTGTTAATTTTTGGAATACGATGGTCAGAAAAATCACAATCAGATATTTCTATATAGTCAAAAAATACAGGATTTAAAAATTGACTAAAATGATGGGTAAAATGTTCACAAAGTTGAATAATTGCTTGAGTTACGATTAAAGTGTTTTGAAATTTTTCAGTTTGATTTGAATCATTAGAAATAAAACATTTAAGGGTGTGACCATGATAATATACTGATTGATATTGAATAATTTTTATATGAATATTATTATTTGAATCTTTGTAAGTTAAAAATCCATCAACAGGATATTTTTCAAAGTATAATTGACCAAAAGCTGTAAAATTAGATTGAAATCGAATAATTTGAATATTATTTGGTAATGAGTTGAGATAATAATTTAGGGCGTTAAATTCATTGTATGCTCTAGGAGATTTACTTATGAGTTGCATTTTATCGGTATTAAAATCACCAAATTCGCTAACATTATTACAATAATGATGTAAATTTAAACTTTTGTAAAATATGTTGGTTTTGTACAATTTTAAGTGGTCACTAGCAGTAAATCGAGAGTAAAAAAGAGGTTGATTTACAGGTATTTTTTTTACAGATGCGCTTGGATATAAGGATCGAATGTCAATAGTTGAAATACCTGATGCAGTTTCATTAAAAGATTTTTCCCAAGTTTGTAAATTGTGAAAGTTAGGCCAAGATTTGAACGACAATTTTGGATTATCAAGATAGTTAAAATGTTCGTTAATAACAGTAGATTTATCAATTTTTCCATGCACAAAACTTGTACACAATCCACCAGTGACGGCTTGTTTAAAAAAATGATTATAAAATGTATTATTGATCTTTTTAGGAGCTAACACTTTTGATATTTGTCTAGATGGTTCGACTATAAAAAATTGTTGATAAGATAAACTAGATTGCGAATAGCTTCTTCTGATATAAATATTAATTGATTCTTGAAGATATGTATGAAACAAAGTTAAAAGGACAGAATGTAATAAAATACAATCTTGTTTTAGATAATAAACACTATATTCATAAAGATCATTAAAACTAAATTTATCAAATATTTTTTGAGCTTCCAAGCGATCTTCTAACAACGTGGATCGACCAGAAAAAGTGTTTTTCCAAAACAAATTATCTGTAGGATGTAAAGAATGTAAATTTTTTAATTTTTTTATAGAGGTGGCTTGGTCATATGGAAAACACAATTTAGATACATTTAAATTAAATAACTTTCCGATTTTATCTAGACTCATGTTAGCCGCTACAAGATTACGGACATCTTTTACATAGAGTTTCATAGGCCATTTTTTTTTGTTGATTTTTTTTGACTTTTTAGGGTTGTCATTGCTAGAATATCTTGTAAAGTTGTTGTTATTTGTTAAAATTATGGTAGAAATAGAGGCTCCTTTTTTAAAAATTTGAATTTTTTGTTTTAATTGAGTTTGTATTGCGATAAGATGATTGCACAAAAGGTAATTGTCATAATTAGAACCATTAAATGCCACTAATATATTTTCAAAAATTATTTCATTAAGTCTTTGATACATAACATAAAACTGTCCTTTTTTGTCCGGTATAAGTTGAGAAGTTTCAAATTGTTTTATAATAGGTCGCAGTAAAATATATTTTATAATCGATGCTAATATGTTTCGTTGATAAATAACGGTTAAAAATTGAAATATCATTTTTCTTGTCTTCTTGGGATTAGGTTCGTGTTCTTGTGTAGGTATATAATTTTTATCAATATGAAAAATTTGCACATTATTGTCATTAAAATCATGATTTTGTAGAAGATTAATTAACTCTGAAGCACACGTGGTTAAAGAACGATTATCAAGTTCTTTCTTACAATTGATCCAATGAATGGAACCTCGAATATTTAAAGGATCGCTAGTGACATAGTTTCGAAGTTTAGAAAATAAAGTAGCTGGTAGATGAGGCTTAAGAATGGACAGGACATCCTGTATTGGAAGACTGTTGTAAAGACCTAAAATACAACATAAATTATTGCATAACAAATTATTTTGTTCTTTAAAAAAGGTAAAATACGTAAATATTTATTTACCTATAATGTAGAGGGTTTGTATTCCAAAGGTGATTTTGCTGTGTGAATCAGTTTGAAAGACATTTTCAAATTCTTGTTCATTATTTAGCATTTCCGGACAGGTCGCAGAGTTAAGAGCTTCAGTATCATAACTGAACAAAAAATTAAATTTTTATTTTAATTTTTATTTTTAAAACAGGTGAACACATATTTTAAATTATATACCTTAAAAATGAAATTTCGCTGCAAATTTGAAGTCGTATTTTGAGATCATCTGTAAGCAATCCAAACGATTCTGAAAAAATAAAGATACAATTATAAAATACATTATAAATGACAAAAATTTTTGTATCAACAAATAAATACCTAAATGTTCGTAGAGATAATATTTTTGGCTCCCTTTCTGAACTAAAAAAATAAAGTATTAGGTGGAGTAAGGAATGTTTTTTATTCGGTTAAATTTAAACTGTTTGAGGAATACTAATAAATAAGGTCCGGTAAAGTTGAACAGGGATAGATCAGGTCAAATTAAATCAGATCAGGTTAGATTAAATTAAAGCTGGTTGAGTTTAGATCAGGTTGGATTAGATCAAATCAAATCAAATCACCTTAGATCAAGGCCGGTAAAATTAGGTCAAATAAAAACAATTTAAAATTTATTCTTACCTAAACATTTAAAAGCTTTGTTTGTTGGAGCGTGAAATCGTTGGGTATCCGAATGATCACACACACAATAATCTTGGTTTAACAGTTCTGGGTTATAAATATTGCCTTGTAAAGGGGAACAAGGTTCACCTTCGGGGATATGTGGGTTGCAATACATATCTTTTAAATTTTTATGAGGTTCACAGGATGGCAAAAATTTTAGTTGACACATTGTAAAAAATGTGGATCCGATTTGTGGGGTTAGAAATATATGTAGAGTTTTTTCATTTTTTTCATATTCTCCGATCATTACCATGTTCACGTTTTTTGACAGTATTTTTTTAACATAGGAGAATGCACTGTATATCTTGATGGAAAACGAAAAATTCACTGGTTTGTTGCAAATAATGTCAATTATATTTTGCCAGGTGATCGAAGTATCTTCAAAAATAACCGGATCTTCTGCATGTTGACTTATTAGCAAAGGGTTTAAAATAGGTATATTTAAAATGTAATATTTTTTGTTATATTCAACAATAGTCACTGGGTAAAAAGAAGCTTTTTCAAAGAACATTAACTTTGTTAAAACATTTTGAAATTTGTAAAACGGGAAATAACAAATTTTTGATTCATGTTCACATTGATAAAAATGGTTGTTATTGGTTGATCTTTTTAATCCGATCAGATTTACATCAACATTTAGACTGAATGTTATATGTTTCAAAGTTTTTTCAAAAGATATTTTGGAATTCCAAAGTCTGGAGGTGAATTTAATTGATTGTATAAGATCATCGTAGGTGTTAAATTTGCAATGTGGAGTCTTGTAAAATCGCCAGAGGTTGTGTAGGAGAGCATCTGAAATATAAAAAGTATTATTTAAAAACTTTAAAAGGAAAACATTGTCCTAAAAAGAAAAAAACTATTTACCTGTAACAAAAGGTTCATTAAAATGAGTAGGAAGAGTTTGATCTAAGTTTAGCTCAGTTCCAAATGTTTTGACAAGATCTTGAAGGTTTGTAAAACATTTCATTGTGGTTTTTTATTTTCTGAAAATAGTTTTGATAGGTTACACAAACAGGAATGACTAACTTTGCGACTCATGACACTTTTCATTTTTCCTCACTATCATCCAACCCTTTGGAAAAAAACATATCAACCAAGGTTCGTGTGTATATTATTTTATTGTTCTTACCATAGTATTTAATATGTTTCTGGGATTGTATAAAAAGAGATGACGGAACTAAAATAGAATATTATTAGAAAACTCAAAATATTGGGCAAGAGGACAAAAGTTTTACCTGGTACAAGACACTCGGCCGGTAAAAGGTAAATATTGCACAAAAGAGTTCCTCTTTTAAGAATTGTATAGTGTTCAGCAATTAAATTTATTGTTAAATAATTATGAGAGACTGTCCAAAATTTATTAAGAATTTTACCAGAAGGTAACATATTTTCTATTTTAACAACCGTATTATTAGGAATGTGATCTAAAACTAGACCAAGATGAATTGTGTATAGTTCCCGAGACCTAATATATTGAGTGTGTGGAATTAATATACAAGCAGAATTTTGATCTTTACTTAATTTTGGATAAAGAGCCCAAGAAGTCATTGTTAAAAAGTTCATAATCTGGAACAAACACGATACACAATACAATATTATTTAAAGATTAATATAGGAGTTAGAATGGGGCATCAAACGATTATTACCAAACATGATTTCTTCCAGAAATTTAGCTGTTTCAATATCATCATTTGTTTGGTACAGTTCTGGACATAATGTTAAAATGTTCGACTGCTTGCCTAGGTATTTGATTATTTGTTTGATAATGTCAGGAATTTGCGATTTGTGAAAATATTTAAATTTCATTTCATTGGAAAATGCAGTTCCAGAATTGATTAAAAATGAACCTACACCAAAAGGAGTAAAATATGGGTTTTTTGTTGTAATAAAATTGGTGATCAAAAAACAAAGTTCGTTCCATTTATATGTCATTTTGGTATTTTTGCACATAATATCGTTATAAAGAGGGGGCAACCAAAATTTGGAGGAAGAATCTTTATATAAAATATCATACGGGGTATCAATCCATAGTTCTGCCGCAATATGCTTATTTTTGATGTAAAGCACTTTAGCCGGATCATCTAAAATGTTAATATGGGACAAACAAAGAGTGTACAGATCAGATACAAATATAACAGTAGTGTTAAAACATTTTTGTAAATATTCATCAACTAAAATTATTTTAGAGTTTCCCGGATCGAATGAATAATTTTTTTCTGCATCATTCAACAGCAAATTAATAAGCTCTTCGGGTCTAAAATATGATGGAAGACGACCATGGGCATATTCAACAAATGGAGAAAAGACTTTAAAACTCCACCATTCTGAATATTTTTCTACACACTCAGTTAAAGCTGGAATAAGTTTTGTATCCAGACAATCAATATACATTTTGATAATGTCAGCATCTTCTTTCTGTTTGTCAGAATCTCCAGTATTGACAGCTGAAAAAAAAGAAAAAATTAACGTTTTAAAAAAAATTTATTTTATATAATTAATTAAAAAATAGTATTGCAATACTTACAAAGAAATTGTTTGAGTTTGTCTGAGTAAAGGACACATTGTCTTGTTAAAAAATCATAGTTTTTATTTGATTCCATCATTTTTGTTCTCTGCAAACATAATATCCATTTACAAATCAAAATTTTATTAATTTAGAAAAAATAAAATTAAGCAAATAATTTGTATTATTAAAATTAAGATATTGAAAATCTCGCTGTGAACAAAACACTAAATAGGCTCCAATATAAATTTGTACATGTATTAGACCATCACATAGACCTGGTACAGAAGTTTTTTCAGGTTGAACAATTAAAACATCAGTGTTTTGTTTTGTATCAATTTGAATGCATGTAGATGTATAGTTTTCTATGCATGTTAATGTAAACTCTTGATTATTATAATGAGTTTCAAACACATCGTATAGACCAGCTGGTGTGTAATGATAGGGGGAATAATTTGTGCTTAAAGATAAATATTCATGAAACATTTTGTAAAGCATATCCTGACATTTTGCTAAGTTATTAAAAGTATTAATTGGTAACCATTCATAGTTAAACAGCAGCTGTTTATTTATAAAAATATTAATATTTGACACTAATTTTTTTTCTATTTGAACATTTGAATAGTCTAAAGAGTGTTCAGGAAAAACTAAAACAAGTTTTTGATCAAAAAATTGTAAATAGCCAGCAGATGATTTTAATTGATCATTATCAAAATAATAAATAAGCTGACGACAGTTTTCGTTGGGGTATAGATAACAATGGGTGGTATCCAAATGTGGAAGATGATCTAATTTTAACACAGGAGCAGAGTTCGCGGACGAAATTGTCTCCGAGATAATTTCTTGACTGATTAAGGTGGCATCTTCTTTTGGACTTATCATTTTTAACACATTTTTTTGTCTGAAATTATTGCCTATAATATTACAAAATTTGAATAGAAATAAAAAGTTGACTCAAATCTTTAAATTCTACAAGTTTTCCGTTAGAATCAGTGATATAAAATTCGAGCACACTGTTGAGAGACAGCACATTTTGATAGGGTAATCGCACATCTGCATTAAATGAGGGAACAAATTTATCAGTAATTTCATCATAATTTAACAATGCTAATATGTGATTATAAGAGGGCGGCAATAAAAAATCGTTAAAAGATAAATAATTTGGTTCTATTCCATGTTGTCGAGTTCTGAAATAGAGTAAATACGGGGCTGTATAATATGGGGATTTAGAGTATGGATATCCGGCAGTGAGCATACCATGCACAGTTCCGCTTAATGCTCCAACGGGATAAAAGTCTGTAAGGACATTAATTTTATCATCATAACTAGACCATTCATTTTTAGGAAAAAAATATGATTTAAATGTTTCTGGAATATAACAAGAAATATCTACCCTACTACTGTCATAAGAAATTAAATTTTTTTGAGTTTTAGTGTTTTTTAAAAAACTTACTACTCCTTTATCATTTTCGGTCATTCCCACTTCAAGATTAAAATATTGATAGATCCACGATTCTCGAAAAGCTTTTTTAACTGCTGAAGAAAGACCAGCCTCATAATCGGCATTCTAAAAATAAAAAAAATCAATTTTACAAAACTGTGGATTTTTTTTTATTATTGCCATACATAAAATATCTTACTTTAGAATATTGATCAGCAAAGAAATTATATTCAAGATTGTCGAATGATGTTTTTACTTCTGTAATTTGAAAAAACGGATCTTCTTGATTAAAAAAACCGAATTCTACAAAATGTTCTTGTTTTTTTGCTGAGGATAAGTCTGTTCCATCCCGGGGAAACATGGATGCATTATCCTCAAAGGTGAACTCTATTGGAATTTCACAGTCTTGAAGTTTAAAAGGAGCTGTTGCGATGATTTTTCTTTTGGCTTCTCTGGTCCAACCAAAACCAACTAAAACATAATATTTGTGCATGACTTAATTCTTTGTACAATATATTGGGT
>Ga0194055_10004258_pt1 | contig 10773 bp, 11 predicted proteins | sample SepL449m_MetaG_FD_155482 | JGI IMG/M metagenome (GOLD analysis project Ga0194055, IMG submission 155482) | Anoxic zone freshwater microbial communities from boreal shield lake in IISD Experimental Lakes Area, Ontario, Canada - Sep2016-L442-9m | ecosystem: Environmental > Aquatic > Freshwater >... | reverse complement strand
GTTGATCACTTCTCGCATCTCTTTAACATCGCACGACATGGCGCGTGCAACACCCACTGCAGCGCCCACCGTTCCCCAAGTGCCATGCGGATGCATAGAGCTCCTGAGTTGACATGCCGCACCGATTCGTGACCCAATTTCATAGCCCGCAAGAAGTCCTGATAAAAAAGCATCTGCACCGAGTTTTCTTTCCGAGCAAATGGCCCACACTGCAGGCAACACATGAATCGCAGGATGTCCTTTTGAAAATCGATTGCCTTCATCCATTTCCAAAAAAGTACCCGATGTGCCGTTTAAAAACGCACTGGTTTGCGCATCTGCTTTGTGATGGGTTCCGATGACTGAACAAGTTCCCGTTGAATGTGACATTTTTGTGGTGATCGATTGCATCTCGGGCTCAGCAGATCCCGCAACGATCGACGCCAAGGTGTCAGCTACGACCCAACGCACTTGCTCTTGCACGGGCGCAGTCATTTTTTTTAAACTAATATCGCATGCCAACTGGCTCAGTAAATTTGTAGGATCGTTCATGTTTTGTTTGTTGAGTGTTGAAACAATTGAAAAATATCAGAGGTATGCATCCATTGGATGTGTTGCAATTCTTTAAACTGATACAACATTTTTTTGAGATAACTGATTCGATTAGGCATACCCCAAAGCCAAGGATGAATACCGAGTCCAAACACACGGGGTTGTTCAAACTTTAAACTCTCGTCTCTTAATTGTTGCAAGGCTTTGAAACACAATTGAGCATGATTAGTTGGCAATACGTTACGCAGCCATTGACATTGCATGTCATCCCATTCGCTGGCATACGCAATGGCAACCAATTGTTGTTGCGTGATCGTATGACGCGCATTTAACGCATAAGGTTGATCGTCGTTGTTCCAATCCAGAGTGTATTCAATAGCGTGTTTTGCCAGTAACTCAAATGTATCGGTGGATGTGCCCCAGTCTTGACTCATCCAACCGCGTGGTGTGTGACCTGTGTATTTTTGAATCGCCTTGATGCTGGAGGCAATGTATTCATTTTGTGCACCCACACTCATTTGTGAATGCATCATGTCGTTGCTTGCAATGCCATGCGCCAACCACTCGCATCCCCATTCATTAAAGGTTTTAACCAATTGAGGCAAGCGCTCAATTGCCTTAGCGTTAGCAGCAATCACTGGGCAAATGCCCGCTTCTTTTAATGCATCGATGACTCTAAATATTCCAATACGCAATCCATATTCACGTTGCGTCCAACTTCTGTAATCGGGATTGAAGCTTCCAAACTCACCCACCATGCGCGGATCTTTGCGCGCATCATCTGCGGCAACAAAATCCCAATGCTCTAAAAATAAAATTGCATAAGCCATCACACCGACTTGGGGCGTTTTGCACCAATTGGGTCGATTTATTTGGGGTGAATAACTGTAATGGGAGTGATCCATGAGTGATACGCATGCTTTCGATTTAATTTTTGAACTATAAAAAACATTTCCACATTTTTGATAACCCCAAAGATTTGAAGTTTAAGACCTCACCAACGCTTGACAAGATAGGGGAGAATCAAGCATCCTACGCCCTAATTGTTCTATCAATAGAACCATTGTTTTTTTCATCCATTTTGACAGGAGGAATTCTTTATGACAAATCCAACACATTTTTCGAGACGTCGTTTAATCCAAGCGGGCGCTGCAGCCTCTGCAGCCCTTGGCGCGCCTGGTTTGTTATTGGCTCAAGCGCGTACCGTCAAAATCGGTTTGGTGCATCCAGTCAGCGGCGGATTGTCTTATAGCGGTGGTCAATCGCGCATGGGTGCGCAATTGGCCATTGACGAAATCAATGCAGCGGGTGGTATTCGCTCGATGGGCGGCGCCAAATTAGAAGCGTTGCTTGGCGATTCACAATCGCGCCCCGAAGTGGGCGTGAGTGAAGTGGAACGCATGCAACAAGAGGGCGTCTCAGCATATGTTGGGTGTTTTGCAAGTGCAATTGCTTTGGCAGCAACACAAGCTGCTGCTAAATACAACACGCCGTTTTTAATTGATGTGGGTGTATCAGACCTTATTGTTGATCGCGGTTTAAAAAATGTATTTCGTCTAGCCCCTGGGTTTGGTAAGTGCGTTGATGAAGCCATCGTGGGTTTGGACGAAGTCAACAAGACCGCAAGGGGTATCGCTAAGAAAGTTGTGCTGGTGCATGAAGAGTCGGAGTTCGGTACTGGCACGGCCAAATTGTTGGCCAGTAAGTTGCCAACCATCGGCGTTGAGGTGGCTGATGTCATAAAACATGCAAACCCTACTCGCGATTTTACGAACGTTGCTTTACGTATTAAAACCCTCCGACCTGATCTAGTTATCATGAGTAACTATCAAAACGAATACGTGTTGATGGCTCGAACCTTGCATCAACAAAAAGTGGACTTGGCAGGTATGTTCAGTGTGCTCGGTGGCGGCTTTAACTACAAGTTGGTTAAAGAGCAGCCCGATGTTGCTCAGTACATGATGGACTTCAACCATTGGTACAACCCACGCAATTCAAAAGCAGTTGATATGAAAAAGCGTGTAGAAGCCAAAGGTGATTTATTTACCTTTGAAGTCTATTGTTCATACAACTCGATCAAGTTATACGCCGATGCATTGCAACGCGCGGGCACGTCTGACAAAGAAAAAGTCATTTCTGCATTAGAAACCAGCACATGGTCAGATCACTTCATGCCTTATGGCCCCACTAAGTTTGTCAATGGTCAAAACACAGGCGGTCGCGCCGCCTTATTGCAAGCCACCAAAACAGACATTGACGTGGTATGGCCTAACGAATTCGCGGCTGTCAAGCCCGTGTTCCCACGCCCCAAATACAACTAATCAATTGACTGAGCAAAGCAACCCGCAAGCGGTGCGTGTGCTTTTGCTTTTGCCATAGGGGATATTTTGGATATCACGATTCTTGCTGCAGCAACCATCAACGGTTTGTTGCTTGGCGGTATTTATACCTTGGTCGCTTGTGGGCTCACTCTCATTTATGGCGTGTTGCACATTATCAACTTTGCACACGGCAGTATGCTGATGCTCGCCATGTTTGGTGTTTATTACTTGCTCATGGTGTTCAAAGTAGACCCCTATATCTCTTTGTTCATCATGGTGCCTGTGATGTATGGTTTTGGTTATGTGCTTTACAAAGGAGTGATTGGCCGTTTATCTAACAGCAAAGATGAAAATATTTTGCTCATTACATTAGGCCTTTCAATTTTTTTAGAAAACGTCGCATTAATGCTTTTTAAGGGCGACTCTAGAACGATTTCTGTGTCTTACTCCGACATCATGGTTGAGTTGGGACCAACCTTGGTACCTATGCCTAAATTGATTTCATTTGGTGTGTCGATGTTGCTTTGTATTGGATTGGGTTTGCTGATTCAAAAAACAGATTTAGGCAAATCAATTAGAGCCGTCGCCAAGGAACGCGTGGGCGCTCGATTGGTTGGAATTGACGTTGACAAAATTTTTGCAATTTCATACGGCATTGGTTTGGCAACACTCGGTGCCGCGGCTTGCTTGCTAATGCCTATTTTTTATGTATCACCCACCATTGGTCATGTGTTTGTTTTGGTGGCCTTTACTGTGGTGGTGCTCGGTGGCATGGGTAGTTTTTTAGGCGCTGTAGTGGGTGGTTTGATTGTTGGTCTCACCGAATCATTTGGCGGTTTATTCTTGGGTGAAAGTTTGGGTCAAATCGGCATCTCACTGATATTTATTTTAATTTTGTTGCTCAAACCTTCTGGGCTCTTTGGAGCGAGTCGATGAATACACCATCAACGGCCGTGCTGCATAGAACTGTCAATTGGAAATTGCATATAGCCGTGTTGGCGGTTGCCATTGCTTTTCCGTTTGTTTTTCCATCAAGCTTCATGGTTAATTTTGGCGTGCTTGCCTTGTTTTATGCATTCATTGGTCAATCGTGGAATATTTCAGGTGGCTTTGCAGGTCAATTGTCTTTTGGCCATGTTGCATTTTTTGGTGTGGGCGCTTATGCCAGCGCCATCGTTCAAATGCGATGGGGCTTTTCTCCTTGGATGGGTTTACCAGCCTCTGCAATCGCGGGCGCAGTGGTCGGTCTCATCATTGCTGTTTTATCGTTCAGAGCGGGCCTTAAAGGCTCTTACTTTGCATTGATCACATTGGCGTTTGCAGAAGTATTGCGCATCTTAAGTAACTCAGTGGATCTCACGGGCGGTGGCTTGGGTATGTTGATTCCACTCAAGCGCAGCGCAGCAAATTTTCAATTCGAAGAGCGTGCAGGTTTTTATTTTGTGATTTTGGTTTTAACCGTGTTGTCGATTGCTTGTGCCGAATGGTTGCGTCACTCCCGATTTGGCGCACGCTTGGCTGCGATTCGAGAAAATGAAGACGCGGCCAAAGCATTGGGTATTGATGTGTTTACAGAAAAAGTCAAAATCATGTTGCTCTCGGGCGCGATGTGCGGTGTGGGCGGATGCTTTTTCTCGCAATATTTTTTATACATTGACCCAACGATCGTGTTTGGTGTTGATAAATCGGTCGAGATGTTGTTGGTGAGCATGATTGGTGGTGCAGGAACCGTGTATGGTCCATTGATTGGTTCATTGCTACTTGCCTTTGTGAGCGACATCACCCGTGTACTCACGCAAATTCAAGGCCTTTCATTGGTGTTGTATGGCGCATTACTTGTCATCATCATTGCGTATTTACCCAACGGATTGGTCGATCTTTTTAAATCAAAATCAAAATCAAAAACCAAGAGGATTGCCGACGATGTTGCGCGTTGAAGGACTCACCAAAATTTTTGGCGGTTTGCGAGCTGTAGATGGTGCAAGCTTAAATGTCGATCAAGGACAAATCGTTGCATTGATTGGCCCCAATGGCGCTGGTAAAACCACCTTGTTTGCATCGATTGCAGGATTTCACTCGATTGATGCGGGTCGTGTGGTGTTGATGGATCAAGACATCACGGGGTGGCCTGTTCACAAAATTTCGCGCAAAGGCATGGTTCGTACATTTCAAATCACCCAACCCTTTGCCAAGTTGAGCGTTCTTGAAAATATCATGGTGGGCGCCTATCAAATTCATCCCAATGCCCAAGAGGCGCGCGTTCACGCCATCGATGTGGCACAAAAAGTAGGCATGGGACATATGTTGGCGCAAGCTGCATCAGACTTAACGGTTGCAGGCCGCAAGCGTTTGGAGTTGGCGCGTGCATTGGCAACGAATCCGCAGCTGTTGTTGCTCGATGAAGTAATGGCGGGACTTAATCCTTCAGAAATTGTAGAGATGGTGGCGATTGTTAGAACCATTCGCGATATGGGCGTGACTGTTTTATTGATTGAACACGTGATGCAAGCGGTGATGAGTTTGTCAGAACATATTTATGTGTTGTCTTACGGAAAAATCATTGCGCAAGGCGCGCCGCAGCAAGTGGTATCCGACCCCGCGGTGATTGAAGCGTATTTGGGTCGTGGTGCCGCCAAAGAGGTGGCTCATGCTTGAAATCAAAAATTTACGCGCTGGTTATGGCGAGGTTGAAATACTGCGAGGCATTGATTTAAATGTTTCCAAGGGTGAAATCGTTGCAGTATTGGGCAGTAACGGCGTGGGCAAATCCACGCTCAATAATAATATTTCGGCCATTTACAAACCCTTTAGTGGATCGATTCATTTTCTAGGTGAAGACATCACGGGTATTTCTTCATCGGATGTGGTCAGGCGCGGTTTGATTCATGTGCCCGAGGGGCGACGCGTATTTCCCAATCTCAATGTCAAAGAAAATCTAGAACTCGGTAGCTTGGTACGCGGCAAACAAAGACGACAGCAAAATTTGGATCGTGTGGTGTCGATTTTCCCAAGGCTCAAAGAAAGATTTTCTCAAGCTGCAGGCACCTTATCGGGCGGTGAGCAACAAATGTTAGCCATTGGGCGCGGCATGATGTCAGAGCCCGAACTGTTAATCATGGATGAGCCTTCATTGGGCTTATCACCACTATTGGTTGAAGAAATGTTTGGATTGATTCAGCAAATGAATCGAGAAGGACAGGCTATTTTGCTGATGGAACAAAACGCGGTTCAAACCTTGGCTATTGCGCATCGTGCATACATCATTGAAAACGGTGCGGTAGCGATGAAAGGGCAGGCCCGTGACCTGGCGCAAGCCCCCGAACTCAAGAGACGTTATTTGGGTTTATAAATCAGTGTTGCTTCGCATTTTTTATGCAAAATAATTTGCCTTTGCCCAAATACCATCAAATCTATTTGGTGTTGCGAGAACAATTAAAAGAAGGAAAGTTTGAACAGGGTCTGCCTTCGGAGCATTTGTTAACCAAACAATTTGGTGTGGGGCGCGTAACCGTTCGCAGGGCTTTGCAAGAGTTGGCGGGCGAGGGCTTAATCAAACGCGAACCAGGGCGTGGCACGCGTCCCGTAGAAGCGTTAATTCAACATCCTGATATTCGCAATCTCAAAGAAAGACCGATACAACGTCGCCTCACTGGCTTGATGGAAAACATCGTCAAGATGAGTTTACAAACTTCGGTCAAAGTTTTAGATTTAGAAAAATCATTGCCATCTTCAGCTGTGGCTCAAGCATTACAAATCAGTACTGACGAGCAGGTATATAAGATTGTTCGTGTGCGAAGTGCAGACGGCACACCCTTGTCATATATCACAGCCTATGTTCCCGTGCGGGTTTTGCCCGTGGTGAATCGACAAATTCTTAAACGCAATCCCATTTTGATGTTGATTGAAAAAAATGGTGTGGCATTGGGTCGCGTTCATCAAACCATCACCGCAAGACAAGCCGATGGAGATGTTGCGCTTGCCCTAGATGTCAAGGTGGGTAGTGCATTGTTGCAAGTCGAGAGAATTATTTTTGACGATCAAGACAAACCCGTTCAATGGCTGCAAGGGCTTTATCGCCCCGATCGTTATGTCTATCACATCGATATCTCAGAAGTAGGAAATTTAGATGCGCGAATTTGGATGGACGACCGCGTAGGTGATTAATTTAAAAATGAAAACTAGGGAAAACCCATAGCAGTACAGAAGTAAAAAAAACATACCGCAAAAATTTACCAATCGCCATATAAAACACGCAAGGCCAAAAAGGAAGTTGCAACCAACCCGCGACTGCGCACAAAGGGTCGCCAATGCCAGGTAACCAACTGAGTAAGCATGCACGAGGGCCTAATTTTTTGAGCCAAGTTAGTGCTCGCACATGAAAGCCGCTCGGTTTTCCTTTTGCTTTCTCAAACATTTTGAGTGTGCCATAACCCATCCACCAATCGATGGCGCCGCCTAATGTGTTACCTAATGTAGCAACTGCAATGGTTGGCCAAAATAGTGCAGGATTGATTTGTATTAGTCCAAAGACCACAGGTTCGGATCCCATGGGTAACAAAGTAGCAGAAATAAGAGATACAAAAAAAACAGTGCTCAAACCATATTGCGGTAAAGCCAAAATGTCGAGCAATTGTTGAAACAAAATTTCCATGATCTGAAGTGTAGTGGCAGTGCGACAAAAAAATAAATTTATTTTTTCACCGTGCTCAATTTATTGGGCATTAGAATCACCCTCCCTTTACTAAAGATATGTACTTTCATTTTTATGCGCATTGGTTCGTTTGAATTGCCCAACTCAGTATTTGTTGCACCCATGGCGGGCGTTACAGATAGGCCCTTTCGCATGTTGTGCAAAAAATTTGGCGCTGGTTATGCGGTCAGTGAAATGGTCACTTCGCGAAAAGATTTGTGGAAAACTCTCAAAACATCGCGTCGATTGGATCACACGGGTGAGCCTGGGCCCATTGCTGTTCAAATCGCAGGCACAGATCCTTTAATGATGGCCTTGGCCGCGAAATACAACATCGATCGTGGCGCTCAAATTTTAGATATCAACATGGGTTGCCCCGCCAAAAAAGTTTGCAACCAATGGGCGGGCTCTGCATTGATGCAAAACGAACCCTTGGCTTTGCAAATTGTTGAAGCCGTGGTCAACGTTGCACAACAAAACAATATACCCGTCACTCTCAAAATGCGCACAGGATGGGACGCTAACAACAAAAATGCCGTTTCTTTGGCGCAAGGCGCAGAGTCCGTTGGTGTTCAAATGATTACCGTGCACGGTCGAACCCGCGAGCAAGGCTACAAAGGTATGGCCGAATACGACACCATTGCTCAAGTCAAAGCCAGCATTTCAATTCCAGTTGTCGCCAATGGCGATATCGATTCAGTTTTCAAAGCCGAAGAGGTTTTAAAGCGCACGCGCGCTGATGCAGTCATGATTGGTCGTGCAGCATTGGGTAGTCCTTGGATCTTGGGTGAAATCGCGCATTATTTAAAACACGGAACTCAATTGGCGCCACCACTGATTGCACAGGTCAGGTGTCTAATGATTGAACATCTCACCGATCATTACAACTTGTACGGTGCACAAATGGGCGTCAAAAGCGCTCGCAAGCATATTGCTTGGTACGTTAAGCATCTGCCAGGGGGTGAAGACTTTCGTCAATACTTCAACACCCTCGAAGATGCATCTATTCAAATCAAATCGTTGTGTCATTTTTTAGATGTTTTGGCTTTGCAAGGCGACCGTATGCCCAAGCATGCTCAAATATCCTATTTGGAATTTGTCTCATGAGTAAAAAGCAAATTGAAGAAGTTGTTCGCCATAGTCTAGAAACTTATATTCGCGATTTGCGCGGAACTGAGCCAGATAATTTACATGATATGTTGGTACATGTCATTGAAAAACCCTTGCTCGATATTGTGATGAAGCATGCCGATGGCAATCAATCGCGTGCGGCGCAGTGGTTGGGTCTTAACCGCAATACGCTCAGAAAAAAATTAGTTGAGCACAAGATGCTCTAACCATCTTTGTTTTTCTATTTGGATACTCAATGATCGCTTTAATCTCTGTTTCTGACAAAACAGGTGTTGTCGAATTCGCCCGTGCTTTGCATGCGCTCGGTATTGGCATTATGTCCACAGGCGGAACGGCCAAACTCCTTGCCAATCAAGGCATTCCTGTGCGTGAAGTTGCGCAGGTAACCGACTTTCCTGAAATGCTCGATGGTCGTGTCAAAACATTGCATTCCAAAATTCATGGCGGCTTGCTCGCGCGTCGTGATTTACCTGCGCATATGAAATCACTTGCAGAGCATCACATTGACCCTATCGATTTATTGGTGGTTAATCTCTATCCTTTTGAAGCAACCGTCGCCAAGCCTGGATGCGCCCTCGAAGATGCGATCGAAAACATCGATATCGGTGGGCCTGCAATGGTGCGTAGTGCCGCCAAAAATTGGCAACACGTGGGTGTGCTCACTGATGCGTCGCAATATGCGCGTGTCCTCGAAGAGCTCCAACAAAATAAAACCTTGAGCAACGCCACTCGATTTGCATTGTCGGTTGCTGCATTTAATCGCATCAGTCAATACGATGGTGCCATCAGCGATTATTTGTCACGTATTCAAACCGATGGAACGCTTGCCGAATTTCCAGGTCAAGCCAATAGCCGTTTTATTAAATTACAAGATTTGCGTTATGGTGAAAACCCACATCAACAAGCGGCTTTTTACAGCGATGCATATCCTGTTGCGGGGTCGTTGGTTACTGCTAAACAATTGCAAGGCAAAGAACTTTCTTATAACAACATTGCAGATGCAGACGCGGCTTGGGAATGCGTCAAAAGTTTTGACACACCTGCGTGCGTGATCGTCAAGCACGCCAATCCGTGTGGCGTTGCATTGGGTGCGGATGCCTTGCAAGCCTATAATCAGGCTTTTAAAACCGACCCCACCTCTGCGTTTGGCGGCATCATCGCTTTTAATTGCGCAGTCAACCTTGAAGCCGCACAAGTGGTGAGCAAACAATTCGTTGAAGTTTTGATCGCACCATCTTACGACGATCAAGCATTGGAGTTACTCAAAGCCAAAGCCAACGTGCGTGTGTTAGTAATCGATTGGAAGTTGGGTTCGGTTGATGCATTGCATGGCAATGTCATTGACGTTAAACGCATCGGTTCGGGTTTGCTGATGCAAACCGCAGACAATCACGTTTTGAAATTATCGGATCTCAAAGTCGTGACACAAAAACAACCTACATCGCAGCAAATGCAAGATCTGTTGTTTGCATGGAAAGTAGCTAAATACGTCAAGAGTAATGCGATTGTTTTTTGTGCCGATGGTATGACCATGGGCGTGGGTGCAGGGCAAATGAGTCGACTCGATTCTGCACGTATTGCAAGCATCAAAGCCGAGCATGCACAGTTGTCACTCAAAGGAACTGTAGTTGCAAGTGACGCGTTTTTTCCGTTTAGAGATGGACTCGACGTTGTCGTGCAAGCGGGTGCGCAATGCGTGATTCAACCGGGCGGCTCGATGCGCGATCAAGAAGTGATTGATGCGGCCAACGAGCAAGGTGTTGCTATGGTGTTTACAGGTGTGCGCCACTTCAGGCATTGATTCAATAGATGGCGTATTTGATCTGAAAACTCACGCCACCATACAAACGATTCGGTAATGTGGGGATATAAGTAACGTTTAAGCCCCATTTTTTACCTTCAAATTTAGCAACAGGTAACAAGGCTGGAAACCAATTGCCATTAAATGCGTTGGGGTAACCGTCAAATCCACCCACCACAACACCTAATCGAGCCGACGCCACTTGTATTGGCGTCACGTACAAACCTAGGTAATGTGAGGTTTGATTTTCGCTGTTTTTAAAAATGCCACCTGTGAGCGAATACGTTTCATTGTAAGTC
>Ga0194055_10004256_pt1 | contig 10774 bp, 10 predicted proteins | sample SepL449m_MetaG_FD_155482 | JGI IMG/M metagenome (GOLD analysis project Ga0194055, IMG submission 155482) | Anoxic zone freshwater microbial communities from boreal shield lake in IISD Experimental Lakes Area, Ontario, Canada - Sep2016-L442-9m | ecosystem: Environmental > Aquatic > Freshwater >... | reverse complement strand
GTCGGCGCATGGCCTCTGCGTCGATGCCGGTGGCTTCAAGTTCGGGCGGACCACTGGGATCGATGGGGTGGTAGCGACCCTCGGGTGTGGCCGCGGTGCGCAGCTGCGCGCGTAGGTGGTCGAGTGGATTGAGGACCCATTGACGAAGTGCGGCGAGTCCGGCGAGTAGCAGGAGCAGCAGGATGAGTCCGGCGATGACGAGTGCCCATGCGAGTTTGCTGGCGAAGGTGCTGAAGTCTTCGACTTGCTGGGTGCGACGGTCGTCGATGAGTCGCTGCAGTGCGATCGCCGATCCGGTCATGCGGTCGTATGCGGTGAGGGCTTCCGTGGATCGGGTGACTGCGGCGGCAGATCGGGTAGCCCCCATCTTGAGCAGAGGAAAGACTTTGTTCGGATCGGCTGCCTGCCATGCGATGACTGAGTTGGCGCTTGCTCCCACCGCCACGCTGATTCCAGCGTCGTCGGGGAATGAGTCGTTGATGACAGTCAGGGATTCCTGCGCCAGCGTGAGTGACATGTCATAACACGCCTGCGGATCGCCACATCCCGCGACGACGGTCTGACTTGGTTGGCCGAGCGCTGCATCGAGAACGGCGATGGAGACGTATCCGTTGGCGTCTGAGTAGGCGGTCGAGAGAGTGCGACTGGCGTCGGCGGCTTGCTGCAGGGTGGTTGTGATCGCTCGGCTCGAGTCGGCGGCTCGCCAAAAGCGGTAGGTGAGCCAGCCACCTAACCCCACGATCACGAGCACGCCGATCACCGTGACGGCAGTGACGCGTTGGCGCAGGGTCATGAATCGAGGGTAGTGGGCGGGGGTTGGGCGGCGCGTGGGCTACAGCCTGATGACGCGTACGCGATGAGGGGCGCTGGCGCGCTCGATGTCGCGAGGGTCGCTGGTGACGACAACTGCGGGCTGCCCGCTAGTGGCGACGAGGGCAGCAATGTGCGCGTCGGCCACGCTCACGCCAGTGGATTCGACGATGTCACTTGCGTGGTTGGCGATGTCTGAGGTGAGCGTCGAGTCAAGAATGGGCAAGCGGTTGAGAGTTGCGGCTGCTGGGTCGCGGCGATTCCAGTGCGCTTCGACACGAACCGTTGTGGGAACGATCGCATGCGCGTTGATGCGGCGCCGCTTGCGTTGCGCGGGCACCACTTCCAGAGCCGCGAGTACTGCGCGACCTTTCGCCGAGGCTGGTTTTCGCAACGCTGTGATGGCTTCGGAATCGAGGATGACGGTGGTCACGTGCTTGCCGCAGAGTGCAGCGCCTCGGCCCAGAGAAGTACGTCGTGGGGTTCGGCAGTGGGGTGACGGTCGACGATTGCCTGGGCCGCGTCTTCGATGAGTTCGGGGTACTCGGCGACTGGCGAGTCTTCCGCGACTGCGAGTGCGTGTGCGGTCTGCGCGAGCGAGGGGCGTGAGGCCGGGTCGTGCGCATAGAGCGCGTCGAGGGACGCACGCCACAGAGCCGTTTCGAGTTCGAACCGCAGCGACTCGGTGGTGAGGGTGGTGGTCGATGTCGCGAGGCCCAATTCATCAACCACGAGTGCGGCCGCGTCGCGGAGGTTCTCGGGAATGCGCATCGACGTGTTAACCGTGGGCGAGTTCTCGATTCGTAGGAGTGCGGAGAGACGGTCAAGTGCGGTGGCGTGGGTGGTGGGCACGATCGAAAACGTACCACACATCTGTGGTACAACGGTCATGGAGTGAGTCACAGGGTCACGCGCGCTACCGTCGGGTCATGCGGTATCGAGTGTTGTTGGGCGCGGTTGGTGTCGCGCTGCTATCGGCGTGCGGGTCGACGCCTGCGCCCCCGCCGGTCACGGTGATGGTCACAACGACTGCCACCGTGGTGGTGACGCCGACGGGTGTTCCGGTGGGCACTCTCGCAATGCCGGCGCTGGTGGGATTGGGGTTGCAGGACGCGCAGGACCAACTGCAGTCGCTGGGGTCGTTTGTGTTGAACCAAGAGGATGCGTCGGGTCAGGGCCGGCACCAGTTGATCGACTCGAATTGGAAAGTGTGCTCGCAGGATCCGGCCGCGGGGTCGTTGATCTCGGTGACGTCGAGCGTGACTCTGCGTGCGGTGAAGAACGAGGAGACGTGTCCGTAGTTTACGAGGCTGCCAGTCGTTTGATGGCCGCGCGAAATGCGGCATTGGGGTGGGCGGCCGGTAGGGCGGCGACAACATCAGCGAGTGCCTGATCTGCAGGAATTTGCAAATGGCGTGCGGAGTACAACGCGGCAACTGTTGGTGTTCGACTCTGTGCCTGAACGCAATGTACAAGCACCGTGTGTCCTTCACTGCGCAACGCTGCGATGGTGTCGGCGGCGTTGGTGAGTGCAAGGTCGAGATTCGGGTTATCAGCTGGCTCAGGCTTATCGATAAGCCACACTTCAACGTGGTTGCCGATCGTGACGCCTTGCGCTGGGACCTCCGTTGAACCGAGACGACACAGCGACACCACTGCTGTGATTCCGACTGGTAGCTCGCGTAGTACGCCGACGGCCCCTAACAGCACCTTCTCGTCGTGCGGATGAATTGCCATGGCATGGAGATCGCCGTAGCCGCTGTAGTCGAAGACTTCGGCCCGGATTGATTTGGGATTGTCGAGTGCAAAGGCGAGCGCAATGAGATCGCGGTAACGCAGGCCCGGCCAGCCATGCAAGACGCGCTGCCACGCGAGAGGTACCGCGGACACACCCCAGCGAGCGCCGAGGAGTGAACCTGCGATCGCGGCCACGGTGTCGGTGTCGTTGCCGCAGCGCACGGCTCGTTCGATCGCGAGGGCTAGATGCCGGCCAGGCTGCTCGTGTGGAATGGGTGTGCGAGTGATGGCGGACCACGCCGCCATCAGGGCCGCGACGACCCAGCCGTTGTTGCCGGGAATCTCGTGCGGCTCAACGCTCTCGGCAAGATCGAGTCGCTCATTCCAGATGCGCGCTCGATCGGCGGGCCGCTGATCAACGGCTGCGCGGAGCCCATCGAAAGTGCCGTAGTTCACTGCATGAGCGATTGCGTGGCACCACAGCGCACATGCCTCACCGGCTTCGCTGTCGTAGTGCGTGAGCGCGCTGATGGCACGTGCCGCCGCGTCGAGTTGGTCGGGGTCGTCGAGGTAGGCAAGGGCCACGGGCGCTGTGCGCATCAATGAGCCGTTGCCGGCCGAGCGGCCCGTACGTTCATGTAATGCGCGCGCAGATGCACTCGCGCTACTGGCTGTGGGGGTACTCGCAACCGAACTGAGAACCGCCCGAGTCTGTGAACCGACATCCTTCGCGGTGCGAGCCCACTCAACCCAACCGTCGACAATCGCATCGTGCACGACGGGATCGGAAAGAGGCAGATGGCTATCAACGATTGCCTGGGCAATGACCAATGCCATGGAGGTGTCGTCTGTCCACTCACCTGGTTGCCATCCAAAGCCGCCGCCACCGATCATGCCGATGGGTTCGTCGCGAACAAGTGCCGGATGAAATTCGTATGGAGCGCCGAGAGCATCGCCGCAAGCGAGACCCACCAACGTGCCGGCGATGCGATCGTCTCGAGCTGCGGTCATGGCATCACCGTAGAAGTGAGGTGTGACATCGCGCTAGCGCCCGCCTGTGGACAACAAATGAGGTGGTGCCTTCCAGCAGTCAGACTGAGTGGCGAGGGGAGGGATCTGGATGCCCGAATTGCCTCGCCCGAAAGTCTGGCGATTCCAGATTCTCGTCAGCGAGCACGCGTTCGACAAACTCGTAGCACTTGACGTTACCTACGCTGAACTCCGCAATGCTTTGAGCGGCTACTCAGAGGCCATTGAGGAAATCACTGTTGCTGATGGTGTCAAGGAAGTGGTGCTCCTCGTAGACTGGCGAAATCCACTGCACGTGGTGGTTGTCATCGATCGTTGGCGACGAGAGGAACGTGTCGTCACGCTCTACGAGCCGGACGGTGACCTCTGGTCGAGGGACTTTCGGAGGAGGCGCTAATGCGTTGCGCTACATGCGATAGCGGTGTTCGCGTTGACGTTCGTCGGGCGAAGATGTCCGAGCGCGATGACCATGCGGCCGTGGTGCTGGGAGTACCGATGCAGGAGTGTCCTGTGTGCGGTGAGCGTTTTCTCAGCGACGAAGTGGCAGAGGCGCTGCTGCGAATCATGGACGAACTCCTGCGGAGACCCGAAGAAGTCGCGTCCATTCACTGGGACGACGCGATTAGCGCTGCGTGACGTCAGGTGTGACAGGAAGTCACACCACCTCCTCCCAGCCCTTCTTCACGTTTTCGGTCACCATCGCGTCAGCAAGTCGCGTCGCCTCATCTTCCGTCGGCGCCAGACGCACTTCGCGGTTGAGTGGCGACTTGCGGGTACTGCTGTAGTCAGTCCAATGCACCACGTACGCCGGGTACTTACCCGTTGCTTCCTTGTTGGTCTTCCACACGAGCAGTTTGCGCACGTCGGTCTTTTCGCCACTGCGCTTTACCCACACCTGACGTCGGACGATCTCGCTCGGTGCCGCGCTACGTCCGGCATCGGGATCGGGCGCCGACAGGTAGGGCTCAAGTTGACGCCAGCCGGCGTCGAGCAACGTGGGTAACTTGTCGTCGCGAATACGCTGCAGCACCGGACCGAGTGAGGCAACGGAGTCGATCTGCGCAACGGCGCGCCATCCGGCACCGGGCTCGTAATTCAAGCGCGCCTGTCGAATGTGTTGACCGCGCGAATCCTCGGCTTGTAGATCTGAAACGCGCACCTCGACAACAATCGTCGGTTCAACAAAGCGATACATGATGCTGTCGCCTGCATGCCGATACGCGCTGGGCTTCTGAATCGCGATGAGACGTTCGTACAGCGCTACCCGTGCAGCCGAATCTCCAAGGTTGCTCACCGACGTGAACGGCACCCAACCGCCGTCGGGATGAGCGACCGCGACAAGAATTGAACGAATCTCGGTTGCGCCAGACTCGTTCTTGCGTTCGGTGTAGGCCACGATGACGGCGTCGACCTCGGTGGTGGGCTTGACCTTGAAGGTGCGCCCGTCGCTCGCGCGCACCACGATTCCTTCAGCACCGCCTTGCGCAACGATCGTGTCGTAGGCCTCGGCCACCTGGCTTAGTGACTCAACTGGTTCCGTGGTGACCAAACGCACGGGACCGTCGGCAGGAACGTGCTCGCGCAAGAAGGCCAGCCGATCGGCATACGCGGAGATGGCGTTGACTTCGCCGCCCATCACGACGTCGAAGGCCGCGAAACCGAGCGGACCTGCCGCCGTCGCACCCGTCAGTGCAAGTCCAACATCTCCCACCCGGCCTCGACGTCCACTCGGCGTGCTGAGTGCCTGGCGAACTTTGGCGGCCAAGTCGTCGTCGTCGCTGAACATGCGACAGGTGTGGCTTGCGAGCACGCGCTCCTTGAAGGCGGCGAGTTTCGCCAGACTTTCAGGGTCGGTCTCACGATGCTCGTCGGACACCGTGGCCTCGTCGGACATCACAAAGATTCGCAACGGCTTGTTGCCGGCAACGGCATGGTGGTACTCGATTTCGGTCATCGACATTCCCGAGCCAGGTTCAACGTGGCCGTATCGCATTCCGATGATGCCGATGTACAGGTCGCACTCGTCGACCTTGTCGCGGATGTACTCGGCCGGTGTCACTTCGTCGGGAACGAAGTCCTCCATGCCGACGTACGTCATTCCGAGTTCTTCGACCACACCGCGAATCGCTGCGCGCTGCGTTTGCATGTCGCGGCTTGTCGAACTCACGAACACAGTGCGCGGGATTCCACTGGGAGGAGTGACGTGCAATTCGCCGGCAAGCACGGTGCCCTTGGGTAGTGATTCGGCAGACTTGAGAATGTCGAGTCCGCCACTGATCACACGACCGTTTGGCGCAGCGAGCAGGGTTTCGTCTTCAAGTCGACAGAGGTACCACAGTTCACCGTCAAGTTTGGGTGACACCCAGTACGGTCCGCCGCCGATGCGATGCGGAATGTCGGAGGAACCGACTGCGAGATAGCGCGAGGCGACAGCGCTTCGGTACGTGTCGAAGGTGCGAGTGAGTTCGGTGTCGGTCACCGAACCGATCGTGTAAATGGTGGCGGGTCCGAGAGGCCGGCCACCCTCAGTGCGGTAGCGGCTCACGACTCCTCCCCAGCGTCGATCTTGGCATCGAGTTTGGCGGGGCGCTTGAGTTCCATGTTCGACAGGTGAAGCAGTAGTCGGTAGCGATCGCCGTCGACGCGACCTTCGAGAAATCCGCGGTAGGGAGAGCCGTTGAGCTGGAACACCAAAGGGCCCTTTCCGTCTTCGCCCGAGCCGAGTAGCACCACTGATTCCTTCTCGGCCAACTCGGAGGCCATGCCGTGCAGGAAGTCGAAGGTGACACCGTCGACGTGGCGCAGTTGCAGCGAACGCTTCACAGCAAACTTGCGAGCCATGTCTGCCTTTGGCATGAGTCGACCGGTCCATCGCACAGGGATTGAATCGTTGATGGTCGCAACAACATCAACGGGAGCGCGACGTTCGGTCTCTTCGCCAGCGGCGGAGTACGTCACTTCCACCACTTCGGGTGCGCAGTACATCGGTTCGCCGCTGCTGCCCACGAGCACCGATTGCGTAACGTCAATCAGACGCCCCACGGCTTCAAGATCGACTTCGGGGTCGCCGTCGACAAGTTGCTTGTCGTAGGCACCTTCGAAGCGCGCTTGCAGGTCGGCGTCAAGCAGTCCTTCGCCAGCGGTGACGTAACGACGGAAGGTGACGGGCTGACCTTCTTTGCCGGAGGTCGGACCGGGTGGCGTTGAGATCGAGACCGCGAGAACGGTTGCGTCGCGGTTCGACGCGTTCGCGAGGTGCATACGTTGAAGAGTCATGTCGGCGTTCCTTAGAACATTTCGAAGTCAAGGTCGTCGTCACCGGAATCGTCGCCCGCGGCATCCGACACCGAGGTGACAGTGGCGAGCTCCTGCCATTCAGGTGCGGTGGGTTGGCCAATGAGGGCCCAATACCCTGCGTCGTTCGCGAGAAGCATCGCCTTCTCAGCGCGGTAGTCGGGTCGGAAGTTGAAGGCGAAGGAGTAGACCGAGCCTTGCTGAAGTGCGTCTTTGAGTGAGTCGGGCAGCGTCTGCGCGTCGAGTGCGTAGGTGGTGGCCACTTGGAGGTCAAGGAGGTCAGTGGCAGTCGCTTCAACGAGTGGTTGCGAGACGCCGACGGTGCTGGGTACCTGTTCTGCAGGCGTTCCATCGGGGTTGATGCCCTCAAGCTCGCCTTGGGGAACCCATCGGCCGTCGGGCAGGAAGTAGCCCTGGCCGGTCATCCCCGAGCGCAGCAGCATCGAGCCGTCATCGAGGAGCGATGCGCGCGTGCAGGCAGTGCCGGTTTCGTCGAGTGCGAGTCTGCGTCGTCTTCCGTAGATCGCTGCGCGGTCAACTGCTGTGAATGCAAACACGGCCTCATCGCCGTTGAGCGTCACATTGATAGTGCCTGCCATCGTTCCCCCTGTCCCCTTGGGGTGAGTCTAAAAGGTTGAGGCACAGGTTGTTTGGGTTTGGAGGAATCCTCACGCGGCGATTGTGTTCAATCGTCTTGAAACCGCCACATCGCCGAAACTCCTCATGCCAAGATGCGCAACTTGGGTGGCTGGATAGCCGACCTTCATAGATCACGTCGGAGATGAAGGTGCAGATGTCGGGGTGCATGCGGCGGGTTTCTGAGAGGAAGAACCCGCGCTCTGGCGGCATCGTCGCGTCCTCACCGAGCACGTGTTCCAGCACGCTTCGGCCCCCACCGCCTGGGTGGGAGGCCTGCGACACCTGCGGGAGTTGCAGAGGGTCGCCCAGGAGGACCAGATTGTGTGCGGAGCGGATGGCTGCGAGGGCATCGACCAGCGCCAGCTGACCGGCCTCGTCAATGAGCAGGACGTCGACAGGCGCAGGCAGCAGGTCTTTGCTGGCGAACAGCCAGGTCGTGCCTGCGACCAAGTTGAAGCTCGCGTCGGATGCGCCCTTGTTGTTGGGCGCATACGTCACGCCGTTGAGCCCCCCTCGCGACGGGGCGCTCCCTCGTCTCACTGCGCGCAGGCTGTGCAGATCGCCTTCCTCCTCGAACATCTCGATGACTGCTTCGAGCAGGTTGTCAATTGCGTGGTGGCTCATGGCCGTGATGCCCACCCGCTTGCCGGCCTTCACGAGCGCTCGCACGAGTCGGGCGCCTTGGTAAGTCTTGCCCGTACCCGGAGGTCCCTGAACCGCGATGTAGGACCCATTGAGTTGGGCCACAATCGTGGGCATCAGGTCGACGTCGTCGAACAAGGCGTCCGGGGCCAGCGTGGCCGATGGCAGAACCGAAGGAAGGTCACGGCGAAGGAGCGCCATCGCCAGAGGATTTGGTGCGACCCCCGTCGGGTCGAGGACCCGCGCAGCGAGCTCTGAGAGCACGGCCGGTTTGGGATTGGGCGAGACCCAGCCGTTTCGAACGACGACTGATGGGATGTGGTCGAGCTCAACTGACTTCTCCGACCAGACCAGGTCGACCTCGTGCACGTCGAGGTCTACCCGGTCGATGGTGCTGTAGCCAACCCGGCCATCAGGCGTTGTGAAGATCACCGAGTCGCCCGCCGTGAGGCCGGAGCAGTCCTGCTCGTCGAGGATGAACCGCATCCCCGGTACTGGGAGGAGCTTGCCATTCTTGCCGACACGCTCGATCGGCCCCACCAAGGCGAGCCCCGCGAGGGCCTCTGGATCCTCAAGCAGTTCTTCTTTGTCGGCATCGCATCGGGCACGAAGTGGCGCGAGGTGAGCTGACCACTCCCGACGCCAGTACCCGAGGACATCTCCCAGCAGGTGCTCGAGCGTGTCCGGACCAAAGGCGTGCAACCGGGCCACCTGCTCATCGAGCTCTGGGAGCTGCTCCTCGGGCTCCAACTCTGCTGCCCGCCAGGGCATGTCGGCTGGTCGGTGATCAATGAGCCAGTCGCGCAGTGCCCGAGTGGCACGCACATCGTCCTCGTTGTAGGCCGCGATTCGGGCCAGGGCATCCATGGCGCCGTCGCTCATGTACCTCTCGTACTCCAGAACCGCCCCGGCGCCTTGGTCGATCTCGTGACCCCGCTCGTAGCTCGTGAGCCGCTCGAGCGCCTTGAGCCCGTACGACTCGGTGCCAACCTGGATGGCGTTGCGGGCCACCACCAGCAAGTCCACGAACGCTCCGGTATCGACCAACGTGGCGAGGGTGACCTCTCCCCTGCCGTAGTCGGCGGCCAGCCGCTCAAGTGACGACCGTTCGGTGTGGTTGTAGTGGTAGATGTGCATGCCCGGGTACTCAGCGCGACGGGCGGCCATCCACTCGATGAGTGCGTGAGCAGCAGCCCCCTCCTCTTCAACTGTGTGAGCCCACCATGTCCGGTACTGCCACGTACCGGCAGGATCCTGCTCGATCAGGCCGAAGAGGAAGAACAGGCCGGTGTCGGCCCGCCAGAACGGATGTCCTTCAAAGTCGAGGAAGACGTCACCTGTGTCTGGTGCTGGCAACTGCTCGAAGCCGTGACCCCAGGTGGCATCCTCGGCGGCGTCGATGAGCACGAAGGGGGGTTGCGCGGCGTTGTTGCGAGCCTGCACCTGTAGTTGGGCTTGCACGACGAGCCGCGCCTGCCGCTCCGGGGGTAACCCCTCCACTGGGTGAGTACGCGCGGACAGAGCCTTCAGGGTGGGTACTCCGCCTTCCTCGAGGTTCGTGCGGTCGGTAGAACGAATGCCCGCAACGTAGATCAATGAGTCCTCATCGCGCCACTGCGCATCGCACACGTCAGCGAACTCGCAGAAGGCACAGTGGTTGCAGGGCTCTGGCTTGGTGTCTGCTGTCCCCGCCGGGGCATCCACGACGGCTGATAGTTGCGCTCGAAGCCGACGCCAGTAGGCGCCGAAGTCGTCCACGGCGAGCGTCTCCTGCTTACCTGATCCCAGCCAGAGGTGCATTCGCGCCGGCCGCCGACCGGTGATGGCCTCGATGGCATCGGAGTAGAAGCACAGTTGGAGGACGTGTCCGGGCTTCGCATCCTTGCGAGCCAGCTTGGCATCCACCGGCTCGTACGTGGTGCCACCCTCGTTGTCTTCAACCCGCACGAGGAAGTCGGCGATTCCTCGGATGCCCTCGTGAGCCAGTGGCATCTGGTAGATGACGTCCCTACCCTGGTCGAACGGGTTACCCACTCGAGCCACCCAACTCTCGAAGGGTTCACCCCTAGTCCGGGTCGGGACCCGCAAGATCGACTTACCCTGACGCTCATACTCATCCAGGCATGCCGCCTCGTGCTCAACACCCTTGTCAGCTAGCAACTGTGCGAACGAACTCAGGCCACCGGTACGGGGCTTGCGTAGTCCGTCCTCCACCTCATGCTTGAGGGTGAGGAAGTGCGCGCAATCAAGCCAGGCGGTGATCTTCGATGGCGTGATGAAGCGCTCGGTCATGAGATGGGCAGCAGGCAGGCGAGGTGCATGTGCCCAGTCTGCAGCAGGTCACCAACATCCCGTGGCTATATCGCCGCTGTCTCGCTGATTGCTCCGTGGCGGCTACAAGCCCTCCTGGGTGCGCCGAAGTCATGGCCCACTTGTTGGCCGACAAGTAGGCTGACGCCCTAGGCAGTTGGTTGCGGAACGGGGGACCTATGGCTACCAAGAAGGCAGCGCCGGCCAAGAAGGCAGCGCCGGCCAAGAAGGCAGCGCCGGCCAAGAAGGCAGCGCCGGCCAAGAAGGCAGCGCCGGCCAAGAAGGCAGCGCCGGCCAAGAAGGCAGCGCCGGC